>Ga0209777_10002095_pt1 | contig 27028 bp, 18 predicted proteins | sample FrelakmetHBP12HB_FD_187147 | JGI IMG/M metagenome (GOLD analysis project Ga0209777, IMG submission 187147) | Freshwater lake sediment microbial communities from the University of Notre Dame, USA, for methane emissions studies -HBP12 HB (SPAdes)... | ecosystem: Environmental > Aquatic >...
AATGAACTTTTAAAAAAAGATGTTACCTCGAAAATTGAAAAGTCCCGTCTAAGCACGTCACGTGAGGCTGACGCTCTTATAGTAAAAGCACATATCACTACCTTAAAGCTAGCCGGCAATTCCGCCCGCGGTATAGGTGGAGAAGATGCAGGCAAGTCGGAAATGACTGTTGATATAAAATTAATCGACGCGGAAACAGGAAGAACTCTGCGCAAAAAGAACATTTCTACCTCTAATGACTCTTCCTCATCGTTATCGACCATTGCCAGCGCCGATAGTACCATGCCTTCCGATTTGGGCAGAATGATCGCTGAATACATTGCCGAAACCGTTCGCGGCAATTAATACAAGCATTACTATATAAAAATTCTGTAATTTATTCTGGCGAGACGAAATGACCGATAATTTGAGAGAATTAATTGATGGCATTAAATTGACCGACCAGCATGCTCATCCCGGATTTGCCGGTTATTTCGAGGATTTTCCACCGGAAAATAGAATTATTCTTGCCCTTGATTCTTACCGCACGCCGGAAAATTCCGGGGCCAATTTTCCTTATTTGCGGGAAGCTCACTATGAAGCATATGAGAAACTTTACGGATTCAGCCGTGAAGACATTAACAATCCCGCCAAACAAGACGCTCTGGTCATAGAGTACGACCGCCAACGCAATAACCTGAAGCATTTTGTCGATAAAGTAATGGATGCCGCCAACGTGGAACTCCTCATCGTTGATTCATTTTTTAACTATGACTTGATGAATAAACCACGGATTAAATTTATTCCTGCAATCGATCCGCTTCTATTTCCTTTTGATAATACATACCTGACCAATAGAAGCCCTTTGACCACTTCCTGTTTAGCTGCTTTTGACCATATGCTGAATAGAATCAAGGTTAAGAACAATTATTCATCTAAAAATTTTACGGAATATCTCGAATTTGTAGATAGGGTTCTTGATAATTACGTCAAGAAGGGTGCAGTGGGTTTCAATTTTTTTACCGCTTTTGTGCGCAACACCTATTGCGAAAAAGTACTGCCATCGGAATGTTTAAGGCTTTTTGAACGTGCCAAGAAAGGTGAATCGGCCGCTTATAAAAGACTGCAAGATTTCCTTATTTGGCACGTAATGCGCAAAAGTGTAGAATATAATTTACCTGTACAGTGGCATCTCGCTTTATCCGACCCCTATATCAGTTGTTTTGATTGTCTGAATCTTTCCGAAATGATTTGCGATCCTATTGTCGGCAAAGCAAAAATTGTTATTCTCAACGGCGGCTATCCGCGTTTTGACAATACAGAATTGCTGGCTTTAGCCGGTGGAATCATGCCCAATGAAGTGTATATTGATATTTCCGGGTGCATTATGTTTATGAATCACCCGCGTATTCTTGCCGGCACTTTAAGAAAATGGCTGGAAAAACCGATTCTTTGGAATAAGATTATGTACGGTTCCAGTTCTCTTCGCAGCGAAAGGGATATATATGTAGGCTCCAAAGTCGGACGTGATGCCGTTTACTTCGCCCTCACGAGCATGATTGACGACGACATTATTGATGAGAATACCGCCATGGTTATCGCGCGTAAAATTTTGCGGGAAAACGCGAAAAAAGTTTATAACCTTTAAGCGGAAACTCTCTCGGTTCAATAACATTTTTCGCCTATAACGGTCGCCACATTTGCCCTCCGGATTTCCCCATCGATATAAGCCTTGACAAACATTTTTTTCTGCTTTAATTACTATTGAATAAATAGTATTTAATGCATTATGCTGTAGAAATGATATCGAAAACGGTAGAAAAATGTGCAATTTTTTCCAATAAACTCAATCTATTATATTACTTTAGGTTGTTTTAATGAAGCTTTCCACTAGGTCCCGATATGGCCTGCGATTAATGACGACATTGGCCTGCGGTAATGGGGTTAAACCTGTTTTATTAAAAGATATAGCTGCGAGCGAAGAGATATCAGAAAAATATTTGAGTTTAATTGTGATACCATTGCGAGCAGCCGGATTGGTAAAATCACTGCGCGGAGCCCGCGGCGGATACAATTTAGCCAAAGATCCGAAGGAGATTTCGTTGCGCAGCATTATCGAAGCGCTCGAAGGAGAAATTTGTTTAGTGCATTGTATCAAACAACCTGCAAGTTGCAACCGTTCCGCGATTTGCCCGACCCGGGACGTCTGGAATATTTTGGGAAATAAAATCAGCGAAACTTTAAACAGTATTACCCTGGCCGAATTGGCGCAAATAAAGAAGGAAAAATTAGCCCAGGCCAAACAAATCCATAAAACCGGGAGTTGAGACTTTTGTATGGAAATAACCGATAAAATAAAAAAACTGAAACAAGAAAGAAACGCTGTAATTCTTGCGCACAATTACCAGCGGCCGGAAATTCAGGATATCGCCGATTTTGTCGGCGATTCTTTGGGCTTAAGCATTGAGGCATCCCGTACCAACGCTGACATAATAGTTTTTTGCGGAGTCCACTTTATGGCGGAAACGGCAAAGATACTGTCCCCGCAGAAAAAAGTTTTGCTTCCGGATAAAAATGCTGGCTGCCCTATGGCCGACATGATTGATGCCGAAGGTTTAAAATCTCTTCAGGAAAAGCATCCCCATGCCGTGACCCTTTGCTATGTAAATACTTCGGCTGCAGTGAAAGCCCAGTGCGATTATTGCTGCACTTCTTCCAACGCCCTAAAAATGGTGCAGCACATTTTACTCACTCATGAAGAGATCATTTTTGTTCCCGACAAATATCTGGCGCAATACGTTTCTGCACAGGTGGGACACAATTTCATCATGTGGAACGGCTATTGCCCGACACATGTTAAAATTTTGCCGGAAAATATTGTGCAGGCTAAAAAAAGACATCCGCAGGCGAAGGTTCTTGTGCACCCGGAATGCAAACCGGATGTAACTGCGCTGGCCGACCTTGTCGCTTCTACGGAAAAGATGTGCGGTTACGCCCATAATACTGCTCAAACCGATTTTATCGTCGCTACGGAAAACGGCATACTTCACAGGTTAAAAAAAGAAAATCCGGCAAAAAATTTCTACCCGGCAGCGGACGCAGCTGTTTGTCCTAATATGAAACGCATTACCGTGGAAAAGGTACTCTGGTCGCTTCAGGATTTATCTTTCGAAATTACAGTGCCTCCGGATATTATGGATAAAGCAAGGCTCTCCATAGAAAGAATGCTGCAAATAACATAAACTAAACAATATATTTTCTATTAAATACGGGATGGTTTAATTAGACCTGGATAATAATTTATGAAAAAAGATTCCCTCGGTATCGTTACACCACATGTTTTTTCTTTTGCCGAACCGCCGGCAACTCTGAAATTGGAATCCGGACGGAGTTTAGGACCGATTACATTGGCTTATGAAACCTACGGCCGATTAAATGAGAAAAAATCAAATGCCATATTAGTCTGTCACGCGCTCTCTGGAGACGCGCATGCCGCCGGGCTTCACAAAGATGATAAAACCCCCGGCTGGTGGGACGATTTGATCGGCCCGGGTAAAGCACTGGATACAAATCTTTATTTTGTGATTTGTTCTAATGTGATCGGCGGTTGTAAAGGTAGTACCGGACCTTCTTCCGTCAATCCGGATACGGGTAAACCTTACGCTTTGGATTTTCCACTGATCACAATTGCCGACATGGTGGAAGCCCAGCGGCATTTAATCGATTTTTTCGGCATTGAAAAACTCCTCTGCGTAATCGGCGGCTCTTTGGGAGGAATGCAGGCGTTACAATGGGCTTCGGCATACCCGGAAAGAATTATCGCGTCCATTCCGATTGCAACGGCCCTAAAACATTCACCACAGCAGATTGCCTTTAACGAAGTCATTCGCCAGTCGATCATGGCGGATCCGGCCTGGCGCAATGGGTATTATTATGAAGATGGCCAGCCGGAAAACGGACTGGCTGTCGCCCGGATGATCGGACATATCACGTTCATGAGTGATCAGTCCATGGAAGAAAAATTTTCCCGTAAACTCAAAAACGATAATCTCAGCTTCCAGTTCATCGACGACTTTGAGGTGGAAGGCTATCTACGCTATCGCGGCTACAACTTTGTCAAGCGCTTCGATGCCAATTCCTATCTCTATATAACCAAGGCAATGGACTACTTTGATCTCTCGGGCGATAATTTTATGGCGGAAACAAAAAAAACGGCCGTAAGATTTTTGGTGATTTCTTTCAAATCCGACTGGCTCTATCCTGCATATCAGTCGCAGGATATCGTCCGTCTTTTGAAAAGAAAACTTGCATACACCACCTATTTCGATCTTACCTCCACTTACGGCCATGATGCTTTTTTAATTGAAATCGAAGACGAAACAAGGTTAATTAAGAATTTCCTGGCAAACATCAGCCCGGATTGAAGCTCGAGAAGAAGAGTTTTTAAATACTGAAAAAATAATAAATCGATATGAAAATAGATCATCAGATCATTTCACAAATTATCACTGAAGGAGCGCACGTTCTTGATCTTGGCTGCGGCAACGGAGAACTTCTTTCATTTCTCGAAAAGCAAAACCATGCACTCGTCCAGGGCATCGAACTGGACGAAGATCAAATGCACCAGTGCGTCGAACGCGGTCTGACGGTGCTTCAGGGAGATATCGAAAGCGGTCTGGTTGATTATCCCGACCAGTCGTTTGATTACGTGATTCTCAATCAAATCATGCAGGAAATTAAAAAAGCTGACTTTGTCATTCAGGAATCACTGCGCGTGGGAAAGCGCGTCATTGTGGGCTTCCCTAATTTTGCGCATATAAAAGCACGTTTAACTCTCTTCGCCCGGGGAAGGACTCCGATTAATGATGCCTTGCCCTACTATTGGTTTGAAACGCCTAACATCCGTTTCCTGACGATTTACGATTTTATCGATTATTGCCGGAAGAAAGATATTAAAATCGAGCAGAAATATTATTTGGGTAAGTCCGGATTAATCCATATTCTGCCCAATTTATTTGCGCAAAATGCGCTCTTTGTCGTCACACGCCACTGAGAAACGCTGAGGAATGGAGATTATATGAAAAAGAAAATTTTAGCAGCGGCTAAGCTACCGGTCTTGGGACCATACTCATCGGCAGTAGAGGCGGGCAGCTTTATTTTTTTATCCGGTCAACTGCCGCTTAATCCGTCAACCGGCGAAATCGTTATGGATATAAAAGCGGCTACAAGACAAACGCTTACCAACATCCAGACCATCCTTGAAGAAAATGGACTCTCACTGAAAAATATTGTCAAGACAACCATCTTTTTAAAGAATATGGCAGATTTTGCGGCCGTCAACGAAATCTACGCCGGGTTTTTCCCCGAGAGTCCTCCAGCTCGCTCGACTGTTGAAGTTTCGGCGCTACCGAAAAATGCGCCGTTGGAAATTGAAGCCATTGCGATAAGAAAGTAAACCCCGTTAGAGCAACGGGCACTTTGCGATTTCAGATGGTGGCATTAAACCGCCATCTGTCTTACAGGACTTTACCCCCCCCAACAGGATTTGGGGGCTTTCTCTAACGGGGTAAAACAACTATGGGTAAAATTCTATCAGTCAACATAAGTATTTATGGGGATGAAATTTAATATTTTAAAAGGAGTTCAACGTGAAAGCCTTTATAGCGCCGCCGGAAAAAATTCCTTTTTATCTGAAAATCGGCATCTGGATTTCTAAAATAATTACCGGCCGCGATCTTTTACCCGGCAAGCTGCTGGCGTGGTATCCCAAAGTAGCCATCAGCTCCGGCATTATGGAAGCCCTTGTTGCGCACAGGGATGGAAATTTAAACAAACGGATTCTCAAACTTGTCCGGCTGCAGACGTCTTTTTCCGTCGCCTGTCCTTTCTGCATTGATATGAATTATTATGATTATGCCCAATATGGGATAACTACCGATGAGATTTCAGCTCTGCAAGGCCGAATCGAAATTGACGAGGTAAAAACATTTTCACAAAGAGAGAAAATAGCTATGGAATACGCGCGACTAATTTCCCACGCGCCCCTTTCTTTTTCTCTGTCTTTTATTGAAAAATTAAAAGCAAACTTTACGGAAAGGGAAATCGTTATTCTGGCGAGCACCGCCGCCCAGGTCAATTACTGGGCACGGCTTCTTCAGGCCTTAGGTGTACCGCCTGCCGGTTTTTCCGATCGTTGTGAGTTCCAATCAACGGAATTATAGCAACAGACATATAATGCCTCTAAATTACTTTAGAATATTTCTTCCAAATTACACTTTAAGAATGTATAATAAACACAAATGGCTAATTGTTTGCTTATGCCGAATGGAGCTATTTTTTATTATGAAGCCCAGAGGAGGTTAACGAAATATGGCGGTTAAACCTAAAGCAGCGGTTAAATCTAAAGCGGCCTCTAAACCCCAACCGGCTGTTAAAAAGAAACCAAAAGTCAAACGAAACAAAAAATTAAATTCCCCACAAAACGATTTTGCTAATCTGGCCGAAGAAATAATATCTAATGTTTCTGTCGGGATTTATATCGTTCAAAACGGAAAGTTTGTTTACATAAGCCCTCTTTTTCAGAGTCTCAGCGGCTATTCACATAGTGATTTATTAGGCACAAATCCCCTTGATCATGTTCATCCCGAGGATAGAGAAACGGTCAGGCAAATGGCTATTAAAAACCTGAAGGGGAAAGGCAACAGCTATGAATACAGGTTCAGGAGGAAGAATGGCGAATCAATATGGGTTTTGGAGATGGTCACTTCCATCACCTATAAAGGAAAACGGGCCGTGCTCGGCAGCTTTATGGATATTACCGAACACAAGCACATGGAAGAAACATTACTCCGGAGTGAAGAAAAATACCGGACTATTCTGGAAAATATCGAAGATGGCTACGTGGAGCTCGATCTCAAAGGCAACCTTATCTTCTTCAATGAAGCCCTTTACAAAATTCAGGGTTATCCCAGAAATGAATTAATAAAACTAAACTATCGTGATTTAATGGATGAAGAAAATGCCCAAAAAATCCGTGAAGAATATAACAAAGTATACACCACAGGCGAATCCGAAAAAGAAGTTCTCTATGAAATTATTACCAAAAGCGGAGATAGAAGATATTTAGAAACTTCGATAACCCCCATGAAAGACGCTTCCGGACGAATATTTGCGTTTCGGGGCGTTGTACGGGACAGAACAGAACGCAGGGAAGCAGAAGGTTTGTTACGCCAATCCGAAGAAAGATATCGAACCATCATCGAGCAGATGGAGGACGGTTATTTTGAGATTGATCTTGCCGGTAAGTTCACCTTTGTTAATGATGCAGAGTGCAGAAATCTCGGATATACCCGTGAAGAATTAATCGGTCAGAATCGAAAGCTGTATACGGATGAAAAAAACGCTAAAGCATCGGTCCGCCTCTTTACTGAAGTCTACGAAACAAAAAAACCGGTTACAGCATATGATTTAGAAATTACCACAAAAGACGGGACAAAGGCCATCCATGAAATATCTGTATCTCTGATCAGAAATCCCCAGGGGAAAGCAATTGGGTTTCGCGGTATTTCTCGTGACGTTACCAACCGCAAGCAAATGGAAGAGGAGATAAGACAGTCCGAGGAGAGATACCGGACCATAATCGAGCAGATGGAGGACGGTTATTTTGAAACCGACCTTTCCGGTCATTTTAACTTCGTTAATGAAGCGGAATGCAGAAATCTCGGATATTCCCGCGAGGAAATGCTCGGCATGAGTCGCAAAAAGTATGCCGATGAAAAAAACTCTAAAGCCTTGTTAGACCTTTTTGTCGGAGTTTACAATACCGGAGTGCCCGTTAAAGCCCATGACCTGGAACTTGTCAAAAAAGACGGGACTATATCTTATGATGAAATATCCGTATCTCTTATCAGAAATTCTAAAGGTGAACCTACTGGATTTCGGGGCATCGCCCGCAACATCACCGAACGCAAGCTATTGGAAGAGAAGATAAGACAGTCCGAGGAGAGATACCGAACCATTATCGAGGAGATGGAGGAATGGTATTTTGAAACAGACCTGACTGGTAACATAACTTATTTTAATGATATCTTCTCCCATATCTTGGGATATTCTCAAAAAGATCTAACCGGCCTGAATTTTCGAGACTTCATCAAGAAGGAAGATTTAGATTCGGTCTACAGGTTATTCAATGAGGTTTTTAAAACAAGCAAATCGACTAAGAATTTTCCCTATGAATTTGTCCGTTCGGACGGCAATATAACATCTGCCGAGTTCTCCATTTTTCCCAAGCGAGATAAAGAAGGCAAGATTTGCGGATTCAGAGGAGTCGGACATGACATCACTGAGCGCAAACGCGCCGAAGAACGGATTCAGTATCTGGCCACACACGACGCTCTGACAGGATTGCCCAACCGCGCGATGTTCAATCAACTGCTGAATCACGCCATTCAGGCGGCGCGTCGCTATCAGCGGCAGGTTGCCGTTTTATTCATCGACCTGGATCGCTTCAAGATTATCAATGATACCATGGGCCATGATGCAGGCGATCAACTGTTGCAGGAAATTGCGGCGCGCTTCAAGCAAACGCTACGGGCAGTCGATGTTGTTGCCCGTTTGGGAGGCGACGAGTTCGTCATCCTGATTGAGGAAGTAAGTGATTTAAATCAACTCGAAACGGTATCCCACAGGATACTTTCCGCCGTTATTAAACCCATGACTATTATGGAGCAAGAATGCCGTATAACGACAAGCATCGGGATCAGCATATTCCCGAAGGATGCCGAGGACGAACAATCACTGATGAAAAATGCCGACATAGCCATGTATTTCGCCAAGGAAGAAGGTAAAAATAATTTTCAGTTCTACTCTATGGATATTCAATCAAAATCGTTAGAACGTCTATCGATCGAAACACACCTGCGCTTTGCCCTGCAGAGAAATGAACTATCCTTGCACTACCAGGCCAAAGTTGACTTCAAAACGAATGCAATCACTGGTGTGGAGGCTCTGCTGCGCTGGAATAACCCGGCGCTTGGCTCAGTAACCCCCGTGCAATTCATTCCGGTGGCCGAAGAAACAGGGTTGATCACACCCATCGGCAGGTGGGTGATGAGAACCGCGTGCGCCCAAAATGTTGCCTGGCAGCGCGAAGGCCTTCCTCCTGTCTGCATGGCGGTAAATTTGTCCCTGCGGCAGCTCACGGATGCCAATCTGATAGATGATATCAGAACAGCTCTGAATGATTCCGGCCTGGCACCGAACCTGCTGGAGTTGGAAATTACCGAAAGTATGGTGATGCATAACCCCACGCGTATGATTGCTGTATTGGCCAAAATCAAAAGCATAGGTGTGCGGCTGGCTATCGACGATTTCGGCACCGGTTACTCCTCTCTTGCCCAGATTAAGCACTTCCCTGTTGATACGCTGAAGGTGGACAGATCCTTCATCCGCAACATCCCGCAAGATGCCGAGGATAAAGCGATCACCGAGGCGATTATAGCTATGGGTAAAACTCTCAGCCTTACCGTAGTGGCTGAAGGTGTGGAAACGCTGGAACAAATGGATTTCTTAAAAGACCACTCCTGTGACGAGATGCAGGGTTACTACTTCAGTAAACCCATTGTGCCCGAACAGTTTGCCGATCTGCTGCGCAAGCATGTTCCCACTTCACAAAAGTGAATCTGAATGCTACAGCCGGCACTTATACGGTGTTTTTGCCTTTGATTTCTGGTTGATAAGGAGAATAAATTTCACCCGCTGAAGCAAAAGCCGTTATGATAGCCGGCATAAAGATACATTATTTAAAGCCTTTTTTTACCGCTTGGGCTTTAAATTTCTTCTCGCCGAAAATCAAATCTTGTTTTTCGATAAATACTTCCGTATCCGGCGGCACAGAATGAGTAATCCAGACGTTACCGCCGATAACCGAACGATCACCGATAACCGTCTCGCCGCCGAGAATGGTAGCGTTGGCGTAGATGATGACATCGTCCCCAACTGACGGATGACGCTTATGATTTCTTAAACGCTGGCAATCCTCTTTGGAGAGAGACAAGGCTCCCAGCGTAACTCCCTGATAGATGCGCACCCGGTTGCCTATCGAAGATGTTTCGCCGATAACTACGCCGGTTCCATGATCGATGAAAAAGCTCTCCCCAATTTCGGCTCCCGGATGGATATCTATGCCGGTGCGGCTGTGAGCATATTCGGTCATGATGCGCGGGATCAAAGGCACTTTGCTGCGCTGAAGCTGATGGGCGATACGGTAAACCGTGATAGCCCAAGGACCCGGATAACTGAAGATGACTTCATCATAGCCTTTTGCCGCCGGGTCCCCGTCATAGGCCGCGCGGATATCTTTAGCCAAAAGTTCCCTTAATTCAGGCAGGCCATTCAAAAAGTTAATCGTTATCTGATGCCCCAGATCCTCACAATTTACGCAGGGCTTATTCTGCCGAATGCAGTCATGCCGTATAGCCAGAACAATCTGTTCCGAAAGCATTTCATAAAGAGAGTTAATTTGCTGACCGAGGTAATATTCCAGGTTGTTTTGATCCAGTCTGGCCTGGACAAAATAGCCGGGATAAAGAACAAGCGCCAGGCGGCGCAAAATATCGATCGCCGCTTCCCGATACGGTATCGGTTCCGCGCTCACATGATCGTAACAACCTTTCTTATTGCAGGACGATACGAGTTTACTGACTATATCCGGGATTTTCGTCCTGAAATATTTTACAGAATCAATTTCTTGTTTGCATTTTTTGTCTTGGCGGGGGCGCTTCATTAAATTTATGCTCCTTTATTGATTTGTACAGGCTTGCTCAGCTTGCGTCCAGTAAGGCGACATACCGCGCAGCCGCTCAATGATTGCCGGCATTTTATCAATAACAAAATCAATTTCTTTTTCCGTATTATAAATACTCAGGCTGAACCGGATGGAACCATGCGCCATAGTGAAGGGAACGCCCATGGCGCGCAGAACGTGTGAAGGCTGCAAAGATCCCGAAGTACAAGCCGATCCGGAAGAAGCGCAGATTCCATGTTCATTCATCAAAAGCAGGATCGCCTCACCTTCAACATACTCAAAACTGATATTAGTTGTGTTGGGTAAACGATTGGCGGTGTCTCCATTAACGCGGCTTTGAGGAATCTTTGCCAGAAGCTGTTTTTCCAGCTTATCCCGCAGGCGCTTGACATATGTATTTTCTTTTTCCATGTTCTTGGCGGCAAGTTCACAAGCTTTCCCCAAACCGATGATACTGGGCGTATTTTCCGTTCCGCCGCGGCGCTCCCTTTCCTGGTGACCGCCGATAAGAAAAGGGGAAAACTTTGTTCCTCGGCGAATGTAGAGAATGCCGATGCCTTTGGGGGCATGCAGTTTATGCCCGGAAATGGAAAGCATATCGACGGCATTTTTTTTCATATTAATCGGAATTTTTCCGGTAGTCTGGACGGCATCGGTATGAAACAGAATTCCCCGTTCCTGCGCCATATGCGCCGCTTCGGCAACCGGAAATATTACTCCCGTTTCGTTATTTCCCCACATCAGGCTGACTATGGCCGTATCGGGAGTCAGGCTTTTTTCCAAATTTTCCAGATCCAGCAGGCCGTTTTTATCGACGGATAGCTCCGTCACCCGATAGCCCTGTGTGGCCAGGTGTGCGCATAAGGCGCGAATAGCGGGATGCTCGACACGGCTGGTTATAATATGCTTTTTATCCGGACGTGTCATAAGCGCCGACCGGATGGCAGCGTTATCGCTTTCCGTGCCGCAGCTCGTAAATATAATTTCGTCCGGTAAAGCGCCGATGAGCGCCGCCACTTGCTCGCGGGCTTCCCGAATTTTCTGGGCCACCTGCCCGCCGAAAGAATGCATACTGGAAGGATTGCCGTACAAATCGCTAAAATACGGAAGCATGGCTTCCAGCACTTCCGGGGCGACTTTGGTAGTGGCATTATTATCCAGATAAATTACGCTCATGAGGGCACCTCCTCGATCACCAAATCGGGCGATACGAGTTCTTTCAGGCGGTGCTCCACAAAATTTTTCAAAGTTATATCCGAAGCCTTACAGGTAGCGCAGGTCCCTCTTGTCGCCACAATGACGCGATTGCCGATGACATCGATAAGTTCTATGTCTCCGCCGTCATGTTTCAGCGATGGCCGGATTTCTCGCTCCAGAGTTTCCTCGATCAGGCGAATTTTCTGGATATTGGTAAGTTTCAACTTTCCGTCTGCTTTCGGTTCACTCCTCACCCGATCGATTATTTTCTGAATTTCATCATGGCAGCCGCCGCAGCCGCCGCCGGCCTTGGTGTAATTGGTCACTTCTTCGACAGTGGAAAGGTTATTCTCACGAATAGCCTGTTCGATTTCTTTGTCGGTAACGCCGAAACACTCGCAAATAATTTTCGTGCCGGTCTCGGTTGCCGGAACTCCCTTATAATTTTCAATTGCCTTTTCCAGCGCCTGCTTTCCCATTACGGAACAGTGCATTTTCTCATCCGGAAGACCGCCGAGATATTTGGCGATGTCCTGATTAGTGACTTTCAGAGCTTCGTCCAGAGTCATCCCTTTGATTATTTCGGTCAGCGCCGAAGAAGAGGCAATAGCGCTGGCACAACCGAATGTTTTGAACTTCGCCTCTTTGATTTTCTTATTCTTATCCAGCTTGAAGGTCAGTTTCAGGGCGTCGCCGCAGGCGAGTGACCCTACTTCCGCCACTCCGTCGGGATTTTCAATCTCACCGACATTGCGTGGATTGAGGAAGTGCTCTTTAACTTTATCCGTATATTCCCACATAATTTGCTCCTTGAGGAACTGTAAACAATTTCTCTGAATATCAGCGGCGGCGGGAGTCGAACCCCCGTTACCGTCGTAACTATTCAATATAACTATATATATTTAACCACTGCTGCCGTTGGGCAACCACTACAGCCAAAAGTTATAAGCAAAATATAACCTTATTGCCGATATTGTCAATGTAAAAAGGCACAAACATGGACAGCCTTGACAAAATGCCGGACTTCCATTGGTAATATTCACCTCCGGCGGTGATATTTATTTGCTGCCCTTGGCCCATAAAATATTCGTGATTATTTACTTGACTATAGATTTCAGGCTTTATAAAAAAGGAGGGATCAATAACGGATCAAGACTTATTGCCACTGAAATTTATATATTATTTACAATAAGGAGGAGGTTAAGAAAATGAAAAAGAAAAGTATAATGCTTATTGGTATTATGTTCGTCCTGCTGTTTTGCGCGTCGGCGGCCTTCGCCACGAATGCCTGGGTTTCCGACCAGCAAAAGAAAAATGTCCCGGGAGAGATTATTATCGGTTTCTATCCTAAGGTTAAATTAAGCAAGATCAACTCCGTAGTTTCCGCCATTGGTGGAAAGATCCTGGTTCATCATGCCACCGCCAAGGTAAGGGCAACGAAAATCAGGCTCGCCTCCACCGACCCGGCCGGGACGGAGGCAATCATAACCCGGCTCCAGAAAGATCCCACCCTGAAAGATGTAATACGTTATGTTGAGCCCAATGGCTACATGAAGGCTTTTGCCACACCAGTCGGGGCCCAGAGCTCCGATCCGCTGCTGCCGATGCAGTGGGGTTATTACGACATCGATGCCAACTGGATCAACGCCCCGTCCACTACGGCGGGAGTGATGGTCGCGGTCATTGATTCGGGCGTCGACTACAAACACCCCGACCTGAAGGGAAAGGTCACCAAGGGATACGACTACGTCAATGCGGACAGCGACCCGATGGACGATTACGGGCACGGCACCCATGTGGCGGGGATCATCGGGGCCGTGGCGAACAACAACTACGGCATGGCGGGGGTATCGTGGAATGCCAAGATCCTGGCCATCAAGGTGCTGGACGCCACTGGCAGCGGAAACGACTACGATGTCGCCCTGGGGATCTATCAGGCAGCCAACAATTCCTCCGTGAAAGTTATCAATATGAGCCTGGGGGGGAGCTATTCCATAACCATTGATGATGCGGTGGAATACGCCGTGGTCACGAAAGGAAAGCTGCTGGTTGCCTCCGCGGGAAACGACAACACCAACGCCATGATCAACAGCTATCCGGCGGCGCTTTCCCAGACTTATCCCGGCCGGGTCCTGGCCGTCGCCGCCCACAAGCAAGATGACTGCCGGGCCTCCTTTTCCAATTACGGTGCCTGGGTCAACATAACCGCCCCCGGGTACGAGATCATCTCCACCCTTCCGGTCTCCGTCCCCTGTGCATTATGTATGATGATTGGTCCTACAGTCGGTTTTGCACAGATGGACGGCACATCCATGGCAGCCCCCCATGTGGCAGGTGCGGCGGCCCTGGCCTGGGAGAAATTCCCTACCTACACGAATACCCAGATCGCCAACCTGCTGACCATGTTAACCGCAAGCCCAGATGGTTCTCTGAACAGGGACGGCAGCTGCTGGCCCAATGACGGCTCCACCTTCCAGCGGCTGAATGTCCTGCATTTCCGTGAACAGCAGTATTTCGAGTCTTGTAACAATAAAGGGGAAATCTTAGGCTATGCCTTGGACGCCGAAACCGGACTGCCGCTGGCCGGCGCGAAAGTAACCGCCAAACAGAACACGACCGCGGTCAGCGACTACGTGACCGAATGGGGAACAGCAATAACGTTTCCCGCCGGAGTTGTTGATTATGAGGGCTTTGGACTCTTTAACGTGTTGACCAATGCGGGGGAAAATACCCTATCCATCCAAAAGACCGGCTATATGTCATTCACGCCCGTGGATCAGGAGGGGAAAGCGACTCTTATTCCGGTTACGGCATGTCTTTGGAGCAACGTCGGCGTCATTCCGATTCCCCCGAAAGAACCGGGATACTGGATTGCGATCACCTCGAAGTATGATGCTGATTATCAATATGAGTTGATCGCCGACGTATATCAAGAGGGCGCTTATCAAGGATCCATCTATTATGACTTCCCTGGCGATCTCAATACCGTGCCTTACGCCAAGCTCTTCTGGGACGATTATGATTATTATAATACAGAGGATCTCCGAGGTTCCGCGGAAACGATCAATATCAGGAAACTTCTACCCGGCGCAACATATGTGTTGTACGTCTGGGATGGACTAACCGGTACGGGAAGCACCAGTTGGGGATCTTCTGGTATCACAACGTATCTCTTCAAGGGGAATAAGCTCATCAAAACCTATACCCCTCCTACCGGCGCCGGGGAATACTGGGCGATAAACGAAATTTCCGGGAGCAAAATAACCGACTTAAATTCTGTGTCCGACACTCAACCGACCGCCGCGGCGGGCATGCCGCGACCGGATTTGAAGCTCCGGCATCATAATTGAGAGGGACAATGAATAGAATAATCTGACATCCCGAGATCATTCAGCTAAAAAAAAGAGGGCAGGCTCTCTTTACCGAAGAGACGGCCTGCCCCTTTTATTTTTCGGGACCGGGTAAAATTGTACAATTACAATAATGTACCCCCGGTTTTGCGGTCAATATTTCATTGACACCAAAGATTATTCTTTATATAATAACTTATTAATATTAGGGGGCTTCATTAAACAAAGAATCCCATAAACGCGAATAAAGAGGGACTTAACAATGAAGATGAAACAGATATTTTTCCTGGTTTTAGGCCTAATTTTTATCACTGCCGCCATCTGCGGGGCAACTTCCACTCCGGAGCCCAAGATTTCCGCATCTCCTACTTCAATAAACTTCGGCGCGGTAGCCCTCGAAGCAACACCAGCGGTAAAAACTGTTACGATCAAGAATACCGGCAAGAGCGCTCTTACTATCAACAGTATCAGCATAACCGGAACAGACAGTACTGAATTCGGTCAGACCAACAGCTGTGTCACTATTGACGCGGGCGGATCTTGTCCGGTATCTGTCACCTTTACTCCCGCTCTTCCGTATGCCAAAAAGTCAGCCCTGTTGACCATCGCCTCCAATGACCCGAAAAAACTCACTCTCAATGTCAAACTTTCCGGTCGGCTGCTGCCGCCCAAGATTTCAGTAAAGCCCGCCTCAGTAAACTTCGGCACACTTCATGCGGGAATGGTGAAATCTTCGAAGTCGGTCACCGTAAAAAACAGCGGCCTCAGTGACCTCATAATTTCCTCCATCGATATAGCGGGAACTAATCCCGGCGATTTTTCGGAGACCGACAACTGCGGCACGGTCCCAAACGGCGGGTTCTGTACCATCGATGTCACGTTTGAGCCCCTAGTTCCCAAGGTCAAGAGGAGCGCCACTCTGGATATATCATCGAACGACCCCCAGAAGCCTACGCTCATTCTGAAGCTGTCGGGCTCTTCACCTTCGGGAGGTAGTAGCAGTTTAAAAACCAATTACACCAGCGTTACAAACACATGCACACCAATAATTATGGCGGCAGCAACGACTGATGGTTCTGAGTCAATTCTGATTGCAAGTAATACTGGGGCAGCTGAAAGTTCATCTCTTGCAAGCAGCCAGAACACAAATTCAACTTCCCTAAATGGACTTGGCTATTCTAGTTCAAGATATGGACAATGGTATATTGAAATTGATCCTTCTACGGGATTACCGGCATCAGTATATGATTCTTTTGGTACTAAAATGGTTTTATCAAACTATACTTCCAATTCTGTACAAATTAGTTATTATAAAAATAATGTTTTAGTTTCCGGTCCTGTTCAACTTAGCCTTGATGCCACAAAACTATCTCAGCTTCAGACACTTTGGAATAACGGCTTCACCGGTCTATCAAAAGTTACAACTCTTCATGCACAATCAATAAAAATTTCTTCTCTGACGACGGATCAATCTAATACGCTGAAATATTTAGGCTTAGCAAGTCAAGTATTATTTTGCGCGGCTGATCTAACATCTGATTTAACAGGTGTAGGTTTAACACTGACAGCGGTATTGACGGTCTGGTCATGCGATTCAGCGTTCGTTTCTGGGATGGCGATGTTGACAGGTAATGAGACGATACAAAACGTCACAGACACTACTCTCGACGGTACTAGTTGTGCAGGAGATATATTAAACTTAGATCCTATGGCTTTTCTGGATTGTTCCTCTTACGGCCAGGATATCGCCAATGATTTCCCCTCCCCTTCAGCAAGTCTTTTGGCTGCGCCAACTGGTCTTACGCTTACATCAACTTCTTCGCCTATAAATCTTTCCTGGGATTTTTCTACCAATAGTAATATCGCTGGCTATAATATATATCGAAGTGCTGCCGGTGGTCCATATTTAAAGATGACCAGTGTTAAAGGAACATCGGCAAGTGATAGCAATGTTCAGCCATCAACGAATTATTGCTATTTAATTTCAGCTTTCAATTACTCGGGAAACGAATCATTTCACAGCAATAGTGTCTGTACAACGACTTCTTCAACGAAGAATACAGTTTCCGGTCAGGTAATTCGGAATGGTGTAGGATTGGCGGGTGTCACTATCAATCTCAACGGAGGCGGTTCAAATTCACAACAAGTAACGGATTCTAATGGAAACTATGCTTTTACAAGCATTGCCAATGGGACATATATACTGACACCTTCGCTGACCGGATATTCTTTTAGCCCTTTAAGTGTAAATGTGACGGTCAATAATTGGAATTTTGTAGTCCAGCATATTTATGCTTATGTCCCACCTAGTGTTTCTTCACTTAGCCCGACGAGCATGACTGCAGACGGTCAAGAGCACTTACTTACGATTTACGGAAGTAACTTTGCTTCGGGTGATATAGTTCAATTTATGTGGGGACAGGGACAGGGGGCGAACCAATGGAACACTTCAAATTCCACGCCAACTGTAAATTCATCAAGTCAGATCACTATAAACATGGATCCCGGCACAGTAACAGACACGATTTATGTGCGTGTGTGCAGTGGTTCCTACTGTTCTAGTGGAACACAGTATGTTTCAGTTACGGTGGCAACTGTCACACCTAGTGTTTCTTCACTTAGCCCGACGAGCATGACTGCAGACGGTCAAGAGCACTTACTTACGATTTACGGAAGTAACTTTGCTTCGGGTGATATAGTTCAATTTATGTGGGGACAGGGACAGGGGGCGAACCAATGGAACACTTCAAATTCCACGCCAACTGTAAATTCATCAAGTCAGATCACTATAAACATGGATCCCGGCACAGTAACAGACACGATTTATGTGCGTGTGTGCAGTGGTTCCTACTGTTCTAGTGGAACACAGTATGTTTCAGTTACGGTGGCAACTGTCACACCTAGTGTTTCTTCACTTAGCCCGACGAGCATGACGGTGAATACGGGTTACCAGAACCTTACAATCTATGGTAGCAATTTTGTTTCGGGCGACACAGTACAGTTCTACTGGAGCCAAGGCACAGGTGCTAATCAATGGAATATTTCAAGCAAAACACCGGTCGTGAATTCATCGACTCAGATCACGGTGAGCATGAACCCCGGCCCCGTGGCTGACACGATCTACGTACGTGTTTGCAGCGGATCGAGTTGCTCCAGCGGAGCGCAGTATGTTTCCGTACATTAGATAAGCCACATTGGCCTCATACTGCAATGTATTTTTTAGGATAATAATCAGCGATCTTCTCGTTGCAGCTGGAGCAAAAGCCGGTTATGCGGCGGCATTATCTATCGGCTAAGGGAGACTTAAAAGATAGCAGATTGCGGCCGGAAATTAATAAAAAGGGGGAGGAGAAAAGACCATGAAAAAGATACTGGTTATAGCGATTGCAGTTTTGTTTTCACTCGTCGGTTTTAATCAGGCCGGTGCCCAATCACCTCCTGGGGTTCCCGCAAGTTTCTCCAACTATGCCGGCCCACTTACTCATCTCCAGCTCAGTGTTATTTATCAAGAGGTTATCCCCGAAACCGCGACTCATTCCGATGGCCGCAAGCTGGTTAAAGTAGCGCCCAGTATTGTTAAACATAATCCTGTTCTCTACTTTTTTATGGACACAGGACCACTAGTAAGAGTGGACATTTCCTGGTTGAATCCCACGGTCACATTTCATAACGGCCCTGATGGTAGTTCCACTCAGAGAATATGGACTATGAGCTGTACCGGAGGAAACCTGTTTGCTCCCACCCCGGACTTGGGGCCGGGTGGCGCCTCCAATCCAGAGGATGGGACGGTCAGTTCCCAGCCATCGCTATCGCGTAAAAAGTTTCCGGCCACGGCAACCAATTCAGCTGTTGGTGTGTTTAGTTGCTGGTTTTGTCCTGACGGTTTCCAGTTTAACGACAGCGGAGCTAAGACCGGTGTATGTAATAGTGGTGCATCGTATGTAAGCGGCACGATGAACTTTCAAGGCACAGCAGTGGAGGATATAACGGGAACTCCCAGTTCACCAAGAAGAACAGTCGCCTCCTTTTCGGTTAAAGGCACGGTGGCCGGTGCTGGTTTCGACTATATCGGGGAAGAGTGGAAAACAGCAGATTGTCTAACTTTTGTTGACTTCCCCGCCTGCAAAGCCCTTTTCGATGGGTCTTTCGGAGCTACGTTGACGCCCTGTTCAGCAGGTGATCCCGATTGCCTGACTGTGCAATAAGTTTCACCTGCGAGTTACGGGAGGGGTTTAAAAATCCCGTCCCTGTATATAAATACAAACGAAAAGGAGGAAGAAGATGAAAAAGTTATTGGCTTTAATTTCTATTTTATTGTTTTTGGCCATACCGCTTACTTATGCTTATGCGGCGGAAATAGACGAGGTAAAGGCGGCGATTGTCAAAAAAGGGGCTTCCTGGGTGGCCGAGGAAAATGAAATCTCTGCTCTGCCGAAAGCGGAAATGATCAAGAGATTGGGGGCATTGCCGCCTAAAGAGACGCCGCCGGGCAAGAGGAAACTGACTCCGGACGAGGTTCCGGAAAACATGAAGATATTACCTCCGGCGGGAACGTCTAGCGGTATAACTTATAGTCAATGGGATTGGAGAAGCAGCTGCTACGACTATTCCGCAACGTATCCTAAATTGAAGGGTTGTTGTATACCGGGACCGGGCGGTAAGAACCCGCCGGTTTGCGGGAATTTTGTTACCGCAGTAAAGAACCAAGGAAATTGCGGCTCCTGCTGGGCCTTCAGCGTTACCGGAGCACTGGAATCCCAGTTTCTAATTAAGTTTCTCGCCCCGGGGAAGAACGTCAACCTTTCCGAGCAGATTGTAGTATCTTGCGCCAAGGCTAGTTGCGATTGCGATACTCCTCCTAATATATACGGTACAGGCTGCCAATCCTGCAACGGGGTTAGCGACTGGTACGGCTGTGAGGGCGGCTGGACAGAAGATGCGTCGGAGTTCCTTTATGAACTGGGTACCGGTCTAGAATCTTGTTACCCCTATAAACATAAGGATCAGTATGAAGGCGCTTCCTGTTCTGCGGCTTGCGCCAGTTGGCAAACGCATTTTCTCCCGTACGAGCTGGACTACAATGACTACGGCTCTACTACTCCAACCAATGCAGCGGCGTTAAAAGACCTAATTAGAACGTATGGGCCGGTACCTGTAACGTTTAATGTCTACCAAGATTTTAAGTATTACAAGAAAGATGTATATCAATATACCTGGGGATTATTTGAAGGCGGTCATGCGGTCTTAGCCGTAGGTTATAAAGATGATGTCACAGTTTCCGGCGGTGGATACTTCATCGTGAAAAATTCCTGGGGATCCGGTTGGGGGATGCATGGTTATTTTAATATTGCCTACTCGGAAGTAACCGGCACTTGCCAATTCGGGAGAAGGAACCCCACCGTTTTTTATTACGGTGTTGAACCCGTTACCTTATACATTGAATCCCCCTACAAGGATAATGAGGTGTGTCACACCGGCAATACTTGTAATGTGACTTTTGATGCTCCTCCCTTTAACACTTACACCTTCGCTGTCTCTTACAAAGTGGGTTCCAAATGGACACATCTGAGTCCCTGGAGTTCACTTGGTGATCGTTTTACGTTAGGTTTTATTGCTCCCACTGTTACCAAAAACACCAAAGCCTATTTCCAGATTATTCAATATTATCCGGCTGGCTCTACAAAGGTAGCAGCCAAAGTTACTTCTCCCGTTTTTTGGATTGAAACACCATAGGAGAGGTGGTTGTAGGAAAGATCAAAGGGGAGGAATAATTTCCTCCCCTTTTTTTAATTTCCGGCGGCGAATACTCCATCAACGGCGGTTCGTACACAGGTGCTCTCGGCACAGTGAACGACGGCATCAAGATATCCATGAAGTAATCCGTGCCCGATCCAGGAACTGGTGACGGGGCAAGTAGCGCCCGTCACCAGTTCCTGAAAACTAGATGTCAAATCTTTAGGTAATTATTATTGACAACTCCACAATAATATGTATTTATTTTAACAATAATATTCTTGAGTTAAACTCGCGGCGATTTTTGCCCCAGATGATATAAATTGGCCTCCGGAACAGAAGAAGGTGAACTTCTCGTCGCAGCTGGAGCAAAAGCCGGTTATGCGGCGGCATTATCTATCGGCTAAGGGAGACTTAAAAGATAGCAGATTGCGGCCGGAAATTAATAAAATAAAAAAGGAGGGAAAAGATTAAAAAGTTATTAGCTGTAATTTCTATTTTGTTGTTTTTAGTCATACCGATTACTTATGCTTATGCGGCGGAAATAGATGAGATCAAGGCGGCAATTGCCCAAAAAGGGGCTTCCTGGGTAGCCAAGGAGAATAAAATTTCTGCTCTTCCGGCAGCGGAAAGAAAGAAGATGTTGGGGGCCTTGCCGTTTAAGGGGCTGCCGCCCGGTCACAAAACACTTACTCTGGCCGAGGTTCCGGAAAACATGAAGATATTGCCTCCGGCGGGAGCGCCTGCCGGTACATCTCTGCCGTCAGCTAAAAATCCTTGGGATTGGAGAAATAGCTGCTATGACTATTCCGCAACGTATCCCCAATTGACGGGTTGTTGTATACCGGCCCCGAACCACCCGTCTGCACCGCCGGTTTGCGGGAATTTTGTTACCACCCCCAAGAACCAAGGAAAATGCGGCTCTTGCTGGGCCTTCAGCTCTACCGGAGCGGTGGAATCCCAGCTTTTAATTAAGCTTCTCCCCTCGGGGAAAAGCCTCAACCTTTCCGAGCAGATTTTAATATCTTGCATGCCGGGTAGTACCGCTACCGGCGATACCGGCTGTTCCGGCGGCTACACAACAGATGCTGCGCAGTTCTTTTATGACGACGGTACCGGACTGGAATCCTGTTACCCATATAAAGCTTTGGATCCCAGTAACAGCGCATGGAAATGTTCTAGGGCTTGCCTCAATTGGATATTTTTCTCGTACAAGCTTAAAATCTCGGGTTTAGACTACGGCACTCAGGACGATCCCATTTTAGCGCAGTTAAAAAATATGATTGTCACTTATGGGCCGGTAGTCGTAACGTTCGGGGTCTACGAGGATTTTTATAATTACGGGAGTGGGGTATATCAATATACCACCGGAAAATTTGAAGGCGGTCATGCGGTCGAAGTCATCGGTTTTCAGGATGATACCTCGGATTCCTCCTGGGGTGGCGGCTACTTCATTGTGAAAAATTCCTGGGGAACCGGTTGGGGGGGGATGGGTGGTTATTTTAATATTGCCTACTCGGAGCTAAATTCATTAGGCGGGCATACCAATTTCGGATACTGGGGAGACAACCCCGCCGTTTTTTATTACGGTTCTAAACCCGTTGCCTTACAGATTATATCCCCGGACAAGGGTAATAAATAAGGTGTGTCACTCCGGCAATACCTGTAGTGTGGTGTTTGATGTTCCTGCTTTTAACGAGTCACCTTCGCTGTCTGGTACAAAGTGGGTTCGGGCAAATGGATGCTTAAATCTACTTGGGATGGGTCTGGTAATGATAGTTATACAATAGGTTTTACTGTTCCCTCTGTTCCCAAAAAAAACAGCAGCCTATTTCCATGTTATTCAATATTATCCGGAAGACACTACGAAGGTAGCAGCCAAGGTTACTTCTCCAGTTTTTTGGATTGAATAATAGTAGTAGTGTTTGTCGGAAAGATCACGGGGAGGGATAATTCCCTTTTCTGAATTTCTGGCGGTGACCATCGAGGACTTGAACAAGATGCGAGTGTATTGAAATCAGGGTAAATTAAAAAACCAAGGAGCATATCAAAAAAGGAGGAGGAATACTTATGAAGAAATGTATCATGATTTTTATTGCCCTTATTTACAGTTTTCTGGGCGTTCAGATGCTTTTTGCGACCGATACGATCCCCAACCAATTCAAATTTACCGCTAAGACGAAGGCCGCCCTGAACACGGTGTGCACGTCCAATACCATCAAGGTATCCGGGATCGATACAGCAACACCCATCTCTATTGTCGGTGGCACCTACTCCGTCAACGGCGGGCCGTACACAGCTGCCTCCGGCACGGTGGTCAACGGCAATACCGTAACTCTGCAGCAGACTTCATCGGGAAGTTGCTCTACAAAAACAGACGTAACGCTGACCATTGGCGGTGTATTCGACACCTTCAGTGTAACCACTGTACCTCCGGATACGACCCCCAAGAAATTCAAGCTTATCGATCAGAAGAATGTGGCATTGAGCACGGTAATCACCTCGAATACCATAACGGTATTAGGGATCAATGTAGCGGCACCCATCTCTATTGTAGGCGGCACCTACTCCATCAACGACGGGCTGTACACAAGCGCCCCCGGCACAGTGAACAACACCGATACCGTAACGGTGCAGCTGATGTCAGCGGCTAGTTTCTCCACGACGACGCTGGCGACGCTGACCATTGGTGGGGTATCCGACACCTTCGGCGTGAAGACACTGGCTGCGGATCCGAAGCCCGACGCATTCACCTTTATCCCCCAGACGAATGTGGACTTGGGCCAGGTAATCACCTCGAATGCCATAACGGTATCAGGGATCAATACAGCGGCACCCATCTCTATTGTCGGCGGCACATACAAGATCAACGGCGGGCCGTACATAATTACTCCCGGCACAGTGGAGAATGGCGATACCGTAACTCTGCAGCTGATTTCAGCGGGGATTTACAAAAAGAAGACGACGGCGACGCTGACCATTGGCAAGGTAAAGGGCGCCTTCAGTGTGACGACACTCACATTTACCACACTCACATTTAACCAGGCCGATCTTACGGGAACATGGAGAATTAATTTTCTGACGACAGGCAGCAGTAACCGATGGTTTCGTGCCATCGCAACGTCCAATTCCTCCGGGTTGCTGACCATTTCGCATTGTCTTGACAGTACAGAAGACACCCATTGTCCACCTGCAGGTTCGATACAGTGGACGATTAATGCCAGCGGCGTGATAACTGAAACCGGCACCCACAGTTCACCCGATGCTCATTATACGATGACGTCGAATAAGAATTTCATCGCCGGAACGGCAACGGAAGGTTTAGGCGAGTACGACTTGCGGATCGTACAGAAAGTGGTGACGGGGACTTCGTACAGTAACGCCGACGTACGGAACAAGTCGTTCGTTTACCATCAATTGAACGTTGGTGGGGAAAACGAATGGGAATATGGGGCCGGAACAAGTGACTCGGCCGGTCTATTGACCATAATCAGTGGGTTTAACTCCTCATCCGGTTCTCTAACACCGGGATCTACCGGGTGTACATTGTCGGTGAATACCACTACTGGGGTCGTCACGTCGACTGGGGCTTCCTGCGGCTCTGCTACTACTTTCCAGGGATTCCTTTCGGACGATAAGAAGACGATTGTGGGGACACAGGCAGGCCCAGGAGAGAAAAAGGTTCAAGCTTTGTTGATCATCCAGATTACCGGGGCGGAATTCACTGTCGGCGCATTACCCGCCGGTATATCGGCTTCTCATCTGCTTGGCTGCGGCACCGGCTGGATACATAACACCATCACAGTGGACGGCAGCGGCGGAATGACGTTTAGCGACTGGGTTGATAGCTTCGGGGGTAGTGCGCCTGTCGGCACCTATACCGGCAATATCACCGATACGTCGGGCACTTTACTCATAGACGGAAATCTTACTTACCAGGGGCAGATATCGCACGATGGGAAGTTCACCGTGGGTACACAGACCAACAGCGGCCACTATTTTCTGAATGTGACCACGCAGTAGAAAAACTAGATAGGTTAAAAGTCCTGCTCCCACGGGGGCAGGACTTTATTTAATAAGCTAAAAATATTTTTCTTTTGACGATCTTGTTTCCATTGGCCTTCCTCTGTCAACTGCCGCAAAAGATTTGTTGCCTCCCGACACAATCCATACTTTAATTCCTAAGCTATGCCGCCAGCATTTGTTCTTGCCAAGGTTAAAGCTTGATGTTATTCCAGAATTTAACTAAAGATTATATTGGCAGGAAAAAGATGAACTTATTTTCGAAAACTGATATCCGGCAAATAAAAGCCCGGGGCTTGAGCCGGCAGGACGTGGACAAACAGCTGAATACATACCGGCGCGGTTCTGTTTTTTTTGATTTGAACCGCCCCTGCACGGTTAAAGACGGGATCATATCTCTTAGCCCGGCGCAAAAGAAAAAACTGATCGCCCTTTATGAAAATGATGCCGGAAAATACAAACTGTTAAAGTTTGTGCCGGCTTCCGGCGCCGCCAGCCGTATGTTTGTCGAATGGTTTTCTGCTGGCGAAAAAGGCGGTTTCGGATCCCCTGACCTCAATCGTCTCTTTCTCCAAAAATTAAACAAATTAGCCTTTTTTGTTCTGATTGAACGCAACAGGCAGGGGAAAAAGTTTCTGGAGCAAAAAAACATAAAGAATTTGCTGGAATTTATTTTACTTCCGGATGGTTTAAATTTCGGGCAGTTGCCCAAGGCTTTAATTCCTTTTCATCGGTACTCTTCCGGCAATACACGAACGGCACTGGAGGAGCATCTTGTCGAGGCAGGTAAATATATTCGCAGCGCCGAAGGCTTAAGCTTTGTTCATTTCACTGCGGCTGCCGAATACAAGGCGGCTACGGCAAAATATTTAAAAACCGTGCTGAAAAAATATGAGAAACTGTTCGGTGTTAAATATAGGATAACTTTATCCATACAGTCACCGGCCTCCAATACGATTGCCGCTGATGACAATAATTTACCGCTGAGAGATACGAAGGGCAGGCTCTTGTTCCGTCCCGGTGGGCACGGCGCGCTGCTTAAAAATTTGAGCAGTGTTGACGCCGACTTTATTTTTGTAAAAAACATCGATAATGTTGTGCCGGAAAAACATTTAGAAAAAATTCTTCCGTATAAAAAAATGCTGGGCGGGCTGGCTGTGCAAACTCAAAAAGAAATATTTGCTATTTTGAACAAGTTGGAAAAAAGAGAGCTTAACATTGGGCAGATGCAGAAAATAATTGCTTACTGTTCGCAAAAACTTAATATTACATTGCCGCCAGGTTTTTCGCAGAAATCCGGGAAACGAAAAACCCAAATTTTATTTTCTTTGTTAAATCGTCCTTTGCGCATCTGCGGGGTGGTAAAAAATGAAGGAGAACCCGGCGGCAGCCCTTTCTGGGTAAATGAAAAAGACTCTACGCAAACACCGCAAATTGTGGAAATCGGGCATGTGGATAAAGACAAAAGGCAACAGCGGGCTATTTGGTCCAGGGCAAAATATTTTAACCCGGTGGATATGGTTTGCTGCATAAAAAATTATCACGGGGAAAAATTTGATCTGGACAATTACGTAAATCCGGATGCCTATTTAATTACGAGTAAGAACGAGAGGGGACAGAGCCTGAAAGCGCTGGAGGTTCCGGGTCTCTGGAACGGCGGGATGGCTTACTGGAACACTGTTTTTGTCGAACTTCCGCTGAGCGTCTTTAATCCTGTAAAAACCATTGACGATCTTCTACGGCCGGCGCATCTGGCCTTTAACAAAATCAAAAAAACTAAATAATCCAGCGTGCGCAATCTTCTTTTTTTGCCGCTTTGGCGTTGACTATTGTTGATGCATTGGCCTTCCGGCAAATTACCTTAATTTCAGTGTTGTCAGGGGCATCGGAGTAACGGACGCAAAGGGAAGCCGCCATCGTCAGTGCCGATTTATCACCGTAA
>Ga0209777_10002096_pt1 | contig 27016 bp, 27 predicted proteins | sample FrelakmetHBP12HB_FD_187147 | JGI IMG/M metagenome (GOLD analysis project Ga0209777, IMG submission 187147) | Freshwater lake sediment microbial communities from the University of Notre Dame, USA, for methane emissions studies -HBP12 HB (SPAdes)... | ecosystem: Environmental > Aquatic >...
TTAGTAAAAGAGATCAAGCCCAGGTTAAAGGAAATCCTGGTAGAGTTATGCAATTGGCTTGACATCACAATCATCGAGGGAGCGATATGTTCAGACCACGTGCATATGTATCTTTCAGTTCCTCCGAAATATTCTCCGGCGCATGTGATGAAAATGCTCAAGGGGAAGAGTGCGGAGTATTTGCGGAGGGATTTTCTTGAATTGGGCAAAAAGTATTGGGGGCTGCATATATGGGCCCGAGGTTACTTTGTGAGCACCGTGGGAATCGATAGTGCCACCATTCAGAAGTATGTAAAAGAACAAGTAGAAGCTCAAATGCGAGAAGAGCAGCTTGGGTTATGGAGGGACGACAGCGAATGACATTGTCAGGAGTTGTCGTCCTTTAAGAAAGCCACCGACAAGGTCGGTGGTAGTTTACTTTTACAAAAATATTCGGTGACTTTTTCCTATTTGTCAAGACAAAATCACTCGTCCTTCTCCCGCCCTCACTTGAAGTAAATAAAGTAATTCTAATGGAGGATGATAGAACCAGCGGGGTTGCATACAGAACCTGCAATACCTTAATTTCTGTGATGTGATTATATAGCTGATTACGGCCTAAAATGATCAATAAAAAAAGGCAGGGCCATTTCTGGCCCTGCCTTTCTGCAATTAAACCGATTAATGTGTTTCGTTACATTTTAAACTTTCTCCTGATTCCTGCAACCCCTATTAGGCCAATACCAAGAAGCAGCAAGGTAGTGGGTTCAGGAACCTGTGGGGGCGAGGTGATGGTGGCATCGGAAAAAGGTTTTATGGTTTTGTCCGAGTCTGACAAGAGACATCCAGTGAAGCCACCTCCCGGAGTGTCGAAGGTGATGTCCCAATCCAGGGTCAAGATGATTCCCCCGCCAGTAGCCGAGCCGCTGGCGGTTGCCCGCATGCGCCCGCAGCCCCGCGTGCTTTTACGCAAGGAGGCAATGGAGTCGGCATTCAGGAAATATGGCCGGGGCTTCAGTTACATCCACTTTGCCACCCACGGCCAGTTCGATCCTGCTATGCCTCTCAAATCGGCCTTGTTGCTTGCCGGTGATGAGCAAAGCGACGGCCGCTTTACGGTGGATAAGCTTTATTCCATGAACATCGATGCCGAGATGGTGACCTTGAGCGCCTGCGAAACGGGCCTGGGAAAGGTTGCCAACGGTGACGATGTGGTGGGCCTGACACGTGACTTCCTCTACGCGGGAAGCAATTCCATTGTGTCGAGCCTCTGGAAGGTTGACGGCCAGGCCACGGGAGACCTCATGACCGGATTGTATAATGCCATGAAGGATACCGGCAAGTACCAGGCTTTGAGGCAGGCACAGTTGAGCACTCGACAGAAATACCCCCATCCGTATTACTGGGCCTCCTTTCAACTGACAGGAAATGGGGATTAGGCGTGGGTTAAACAAGTATCAGCGTTACATGGTTCCTGGTTCTCCAACAAATCCCTTGACAACACTTCTAATAATCTTTTACTGTTCAATAACTTGGAAAAATTTGAACATAAAGGGACTTTCCAGCATGGGAGCCAGCCTGTAAACGAACAGTCATCTGTGAATCCCCTTCCCATAATGGAGGCGGATAGTGAAGTGCTCAAGATGCCAATTCAAGAATTCTGCTTCTGCCAAATTCTGCGTTGAATGCGGCGTCAAGCTTGAAATTGTTTGCCAGAATTGCAGCACACGCAATTATCCCAGCCACAAATTCTGTAGCGACTGCGGGATTGTTTTAGTTATCCCCTCTGAACCATCCCCTAAAGACCTATCATTCGATGAGAAACTTCAAAGGATTCAGAAGTACCTCCCCAAGGGCATCGCCGAAAAAATCCTTTCTCAGAAAGATAAGATCGAAGGTGAACGGAAGCAGGTCACGGTACTCTTCTGCGATATGAAGGGGTTTACCCGCCTTTCAGAGAAACTGGGCCCTGAAGAGGTCTATGCCATGATGGATCGGGTCTATGAGATTCTCATTAAGAAAGTCCATGACTACGAAGGAACAGTCAATGAGATGACCGGCGACGGGATCATGGCCTTATTCGGTGCTCCCATCGCCCTGGAAGACGCTCCCCAGAGAGCCATAAGATCTGCCATGTCTATTCATAGAGAGATGACCCGCTTCAATGATAGGATAAAACTGGAAAAGGTGGATTTCCCTCCCATAAAGATGCGCATCGGCATTCATACGGGTCCGGTCGTGGTGGGGACGTTAGGCAATGATTTGCGCGTTGAATTCAAAGCTGTGGGGAACACGGTCAATCTTGCAGCCAGAATGGAAGCTCTGGCAGAGCCGGGAACCACCTATATCTCCGATGACACCTTCAAACTCACGGAAGGGCTTTTCCGCTTTGAGTGCTTGGGGGAAAAGGGGATCAAAGGAAAAGAGAAGCCCGTCCGCGTTTACCAGGTTATCGCCCCCAGCACGAGACGAACAAGATTTGATGTCAGCGCCGAGAGCGGATTGACTCCCTTTGTGGGAAGGGAGCGTGAACTGGAACTCCTTTTGGACGGATTTGAAAGAGTCAAGGAAAGAAGAGGACAGGCCATCTCCATTATTGGTGAGGCAGGCACGGGCAAATCGCGCCTCCTCTACCAATTCAGGAAGGCTGTCACGAATGAAGCCGTCACCTTCATTGAAGGACGATGCCTCTCTTACAGCAGGAATGTGGCTTATCATCCCATAGCGGATCTCTTGAAGTCCAACTTTGATATCCGGGAGACTGACACCGAAGCGGAGATCAGTGAAAAGGTTATCAGTGGCCTCAAAATACTGAAAATCGATGAAGCATCTGCCCTTCCCTACCTCTTGGAGCTTCTTTCCGTTAAGGAGAGCGGCGTCGATAAGATCTCTCTCAGTCCGGAGGCCAAAAAAGACAGAACCCTTGAAGCAGTGAAGAGAATCGTACTCAGAGGTTCAGAAATCAGACCCCTGATCATAGCTATGGAAGACCTTTACTGGATGGACAAGAGTTCCGAGGATGTCATGAAGGAATTGCTCGAGATTATACCAGGCGCAAGAGTATTCTTGATCCTTACCTACAGACCGGAGTTTGTCCATGCCTGGGGAAGCAGGTCCTACCATAGCCAGGTGACCTTAAACAGACTCTCGAACCGGGAGAGCCTGACTATGTTGGCGCACATTCTTGGAACCCCAAATATTAATAGAGACCTCGAGGAACTGATTCTGCAAAAGACTGAGGGGATACCTTTCTTTATTGAAGAGTTCATTAAATCGCTCAAGGATCTGAAGATCATCGAGATGAAAAATAATACGTGCCAGTTATCAAAAAACATCAAGAAGCTCACTATCCCTTCCACGATACAGGATGTAATCATGACAAGGGTGGATAATCTTTCTGAGGGAGCAAAGGAGGTAATTCGAGCAGGTTCCATCATCGAAAGGGAGTTCAGTTATGATCTGATTAAAAAGATAACAGAGTTTTCCGAACGTGATATTCTGTCATATCTCTCCGCATTAAAGGATGCGGAGCTTCTCTATGAGAGAGGCATATATCCACAATCCACCTATATCTTTAAACATTCCCTCACGAGAGAGGTAGTTTATGACTCCATCCTGACAAAAAAGAAAAAACAGCTCCATCGGAAAATAGCCGATACGATAGAAGACACCTATAAGGATGACCTCTGTTACCATTACGGCATTCTGGCAAATCACTGCATTGCCAGTGAGGATTATGAAAAGGGAGCGGAGTATGCAAAGCTCGAAGCAAAGAGATACCAGAAGGCCGCCCTATTCAAGGACGCCATCGTGTATGCTAAAATGCGAATTAACAGCCTGGAAAAGCTCCCGCAGACGGAAGCCAATCAGAAAAATCTCGTTGATGCCAGAACGATACTTGCGATTTATAATTTGAGCCTGAATTATCTCGTTGAAGCAAGAGACGCAGTTCAACCCATCATAGATCTCGTGATGAAGATGAACTATAAGAAGAGTCTGGCCGGAATCTATATCGCAATGGGGACCTATTCCTTTGGGGTGGAAGAGGATTTCTCAAAAGGCATTCGATATATGAACAAGGCAATCCAATTTTCAGAGGCAGTCAACGACTTTCTTTCACTATGGATGGCATGTTCTCAATTGGGCATCTTCTTGCCTCATATCTGCGAATTTGAAAAGGCATTGACGTATTCTAAAAGATGCCTAGAGCTGAGTGAACTCGCAAATAACCCCATGGGGAAATCTCTTTCCAAAGCTTACATGACATATATGTGTACCCTTCGCGGACGTATTGATCTGGCATGTAAACACTGCGAAGAGATCTTGAATATAGTAGAAGAGTATGGCGATATATATATCAAAGGGACGGTCTACTCGCATTATGGGGCAGCCCAGTATTACAAGGGCGCGTTTCCCGAGGCAGAGAAATACTTCTTGGAAGGATTAACATTCTGCAGAAAAACTGCTCAGGTTGGCTGGGAGTCTATCGCAGATGCACGACTCGGCTTTATGTATTTTGACACGGGATTGTACGAGAAGGCCCAGGACTATCATAATCAGGCAATAAAAATCCTGGAGGGGGCTAGACTGCACCCCTCATGGGCAAACGTCCAAAAGACCTGCGTAGCAAGAGCGCGCGTACGCTCAAATGATAGAGATATCAACTTTGCTGAATTATTCGAAAATTATAAAAATAATAAGATGACTGCCTATGAAGGCTTCATGGCAAGGACTATCGGGGATATCATGTTAAATATTGATGATGATCACCTTTCCGATGCGGAAGACTGGATGAAGAAAGCCATAGATGCCGACACAAGAAACGGCACCCGCTGGGAATTGGCAAATGACTTTGCCCTGTATGCCGAATTGTTCAAAAAGAAAGGCGATACATTCAAGGCTAAGGAAAACCTCCGCAAGGGGATTGACATTTTCAAGGAATGCGGCGCCGACGGATGGGTGAATCGCACTCAAAAGTCCCTGGCGGAATTTGCCTGATAAATCTCTCTGCCTTGGTCATTTGTCCCCACCCGTACACTCACCCGTTCCTCGTAACGTCTCCGCAAGAGATCTTCCTGTAATTGTTCCTTGCCGTCGCATTCACTGTAGAATTCTCCTTCCACCTCCTCTATCATCCCGAGATATCCGGAAGCGGCCACCTCCTTTACCAACTTTCTTTGGACGACATTATTCCCTAGTCGCTGAAACACGGGCATGAGTCTTCTGCGTTTACCCACAATTTTGATAATATCCGCCAAAGTAGTGGCCGAGAGATTAAACTCCATGATCTTCTTCTGCAAGGTGGACGGCTTCATGTGTTTCGGGTAGAAAATGACAAATTCTCCGTTGCAGTAATCGACGACTGACCTGCCATAATGTGAGAACTCATCCCAGAGAAAGTAACGGTGCGCAGGCATAAACTGATCCGCTGATTCGGGCAACTGACTTAAGGGAGAGACCCTCCATTTTTCGATTCCCGTCTCGTTAATAAATTCATGGATTTTCTCGAAAGTGTCTAAATCATCCGTATCATAGCCCACGATGAAGAGGCCTGTTATGGCAAATCCGTGTTCGTGGAATATATCCATGGCCTTTCTGTTAGTATCGTAAGACGTCTTCTTTTTGAAATCAATGAGAGTCTCTTCAGTAAGGGATTCTATCCCGACACACAGATTGAATACCCCTGCAGCTCTCATAACTTCAAGGAGCTTGTGATCTTCGCAGATATCTGCCCGCACCAGCAGTGTCGCCTTCATCCGGGTGGCGTTTCCGACGAGGGCTTCGAAGAACTTGTGGGATCTTTTGTCGAAGGGAAGAGCTGCCGTAGGATCCTCAAACATCACCCTGCGGATACTTGACCGTACAAGGTGTTCCTTGAGATACTCTATGGAACTTTCGATGCTCCGACGCCGATAGCCTTTGCCCTGCGAAAGGCGCGATGTGGGGCAAAAAGAGCAGTTGTAAGGACATCCCCTGGTTCCTTGAAACGTGAGCATGGGAAACATTCTTTTCTTCAACGTCCACATGAGAGGTAAGTATCTAAAGGCAAACCCTTGAACGATTTCATCATAGCCGACAACGAGAGAAAGGTCGGGTACATTATCGAAGGACTCACAGATATGATTCTTGTTGAGCGAGTTATTGAATATCTCCGCTCCATCATACCCTTCCGACCCAAGGCATTTCAAAAGCTGGAGAAATGCCACTTCGGATTCACCCCGCAGTGTGTAGTCGAAGAACGGAGAGAAGCGGGAATCCCCGCCCACCGAGATGTGTTCTCCTCCCAGCACCGTTACCACCTGGCGGCCCAATTTCTCAGCTTCCATTTTGACGGCTCCGGCAAGCTCTTCGGCCCTGGTAATTGCGGCAGATTTGCAGGAAAAGCCGACCACGTCAAACTCTTGGGCCAACTCGTGAGCTGATACTCGAAGTCCCAGTTCTTCATTGAATAGCCTGACAAAATAGCCTGCCTGCCTAGTTACGGACGCTACCTGTAACGGTCCATACCGCTGTGTCCAGAGAGCGCCTGCAAGGCAGAAGAACTTCTTGGCAGGGACCACAATAGCAACACGAAGCCGTGGAGATAAACCGCCGATCAATCCTAAACACTCCGTTCCGGACAATAACTCTGTCCTGAATATTCGCTTCTGCTTTTCCGGCTGAAAATTCAGTGGTTCAAAATGTTCGTTGCTTAGGGGGAAAATGCTTATCTTTAATGACCGACTTCACCTACCCCAATTCCCTATGCCGTTTGATGCTCACGTTAATGGCACACTTCTAAGATTTCGGAAATATATCTAGCGACCGGTTCAGTAAAATTATTATCCGTCCAGTATCTGCTATGGCATGCGATGTTCCATCTAGTAAATATGCTGCCAACACTGATTGGCCTATCCTCGGCTACGCAATTTTCTAAATCTTCCAATGGCCATCCGAAAACATCATCAGCATCATAGAAGTTCAACCACTTTGCCTTTTCCTTCAATTTAGATGGTAAGTCCCTGAGAGGAAATTCGATACTTACGTCATGACCATAGCCGAATGCAAAGAGGGGAATGGGGGAGCCAAAGGTTATAAAGCCAACCAGTGTTTTCATGCCTTCAAATGGATTGGTCCCGTATAGTTCTTCATTTATGTTATGCTGTCTGTCCCAGATGTAATCGTACATTATGACAGAACCCAACGAATGCGCCACTACTATAACGGGTTTGTCTTCATTGCCTAAACTTCTTCTTAGTTCCACGATGGATTTATGCACCCTGTCGTGAATCTCATCATATATTTCATTTGTCTTCCTTGTATGGTCAGAGACATCTGGTACAGACCGATATGCTGCAACATCTCCAATACCATCCATAACTAATTTCCTCAATTTGAACCGGATAAACCACCCCAATAACCAATGAGGGTGCTTCCCTTCCCGAAAGAGCTTTTTCAATAATTTAGATTCTCTATTTGCAGGTGGACCAAACCAATATATGGTTTGCCAGCGTATCTTGGCATGACCAGATATTCTTCCTTTTAATTTCCTAATCATCGGATTCGCAAAATTTGGTTTATGCGATCCTACCCCATGTATTATTAACACTCCAAGTTTAGCCTCCATACAACCCTCCTTGTTGTTAATAATTATGAGAAACTGAGAATTAAGGGTTACACGTCAGAAGCGTTTACGAGACATTGATACTGATAGTTGATTTGCTTAATATTTTCAAGTATCATCTTAGAATCAGTGGAATCGGGACAAGGATGGTATTCACCCTGGGCTCACCGGGAGCCAGGCTGCACCGTGAATAATGAAAAGGAGGTCTTATGAATCCGTCAGAAATGGAAGAAAAGGCAGGAGCCTTATTTGACAGGCTTTACCACTGAAGCCAAGCAGTTCTTGCGGTCGGGCAAGAAAAGCTCGGGCAAGATGCGAGCGAGGAAATACTGAAGGCCATGGACGCCTTCGGCGGAGGGTTGGGCGCACACGGTGAGACGTGCGGCGCCCTTATCGGAGGTCTTGCCGTAATAGGCCTGATGTTCGGCAGAAGCGCAGGGGACAAATTTGCCGATTTTCGCATGTGGAAATACGCGCACGAACTCATGAAGAGGTTTAAAGGGGAAATTACAAACGGCAGTATCCTTTGCAGGGATATCGTGGGCGTGAACTGGATGGATCAGAATCAGGTCAAAGAGTATCGGCAAGGCCAAAAGCATAAGGACTGCAGAAAATTGACAGGCAAAACTGCCAAGCTTGTCGGGGAAATAATCGAGCGGGCGACAGCCATCTAACAATCCACATCCATGCATGCTCTCTCATTTCGAATAAAGCGAGAAATCTTGCCCACCCCTTCATGAAGGGTGATCTTTCGTGCACATCGAGGAGGAAAAATGTTAACTACTAAAGAAGCCATAGAAAAGAGGCGGAGCATACGAAAGTTTAAACCTGACTCCGTTCCTGAAGAGCACATATTGGCACTTCTGGACTCTGCGAGGCTCGCGCCGTCCGGTTCGAATTCGCAGCCCTGGCGATTTAAAGTTGTCCGCGATCGTGAGACAAGACTGCAACTGGCTCAGGCATCTTACAAACAACCATTCATCGCCGAAGCTCCGATTGTGTTTGTCTGCTGCATTGATTTGAAGAGTTTCATAGACGGCACTGTTTCAGGCATACAGGACCTGGGCAAAATTGGGGCCGTCGAAGGCAGGATAGTCAAGATTATAGCAGATAGGACGGAGCGCTATACACCCGTTGACATAGAAGAACTTACCCCCAGAATAGCTCTTAACCTGGCGATTGCTGTAGAGCATATAGTACTGCGGGCATTGGATTTCGGTCTGGGAAGCTGCTGGATAAGACTCTTTGATGAAAAAGAGATCAAGACAATCTTCGGATGGGGCCGTAATAATCACGTAGTCGCACTGCTGCCGGTCGGATATCCGGCTGAATCACCGGCTCCGAGGAGAAGATTGAAAATCGAGGAGATACTTATCGACTGAATACAAAGGAAGCATAATGTGATGAGAATTTCTCGTGCTTCATTAAACGATATTTGCATCAGGCTACGGTAAACGTTTTATCTTAATAATTAGTTCATTACACTCCATTGCTAATGTAAAATATAACCTAATGACCTACATGCGTTTTATCACTACGCTGCGCATAATTACTCCTTACTTCACATGGACAAGCTCTGCACCCGTCCATCTTCTTGAGAAGATTCACCATAAGATTTTTCGCAGAACAACGACTAAAGAGAGGGGGTGAAAAACGACCGCAAGCCCGGGGGATATTACGGCAAGTATCATAGACATTAACGGTAAAGGAAAGAAGAAAAGGGGGGAAGAGTATGGCCGAAAAATCGAAAGTCATGACGATGAAAGAAGCGATATCGAAATTCGTTAAGGACGGGATGACGCTGTACATAAGCGCGGTCTGGGCCAATCATGCGGCCGCAGCCGCCCACGAAATCATCAGGCAGGGTAAAAAGGATCTCACCCTAATTGAAAGCTCGCCCGGTGAGATTTTTGATCAAATGATTGGCGCGGGATGTGCCAAAAGACTCATCATATCGTGGTCAGCCAATGAGGCTTTTGGAACAGGATACCGTTTTCGCAGAGCCGTCGAGAAGTGCTTGATCGAAGTTGAGGACTACTCAAACTTCGGCCTTACGACAAAGCTGATGGCTGGAGCCATGGGGCTTCCGTTTATGCCGATACTGTCTCAGAAGGGTTCTTCAATTGACGAAGTTAGCGCCTTCCTTGGAGAGAACAAACTTAAACATATACAGTGCCCTTTTACGGGGCAGAAAGTAACACTTATCTCGGGCATTAACCCCGACGTCTCCATCATCCATTGTCAACGTGCAGACCTGGAGGGCAACATTCAGACATGGGGCTCAATTTTTTCCGCGAAATGGGGGACACTTGCCGGCAAAACGATCATCGCCAGCGTGGAGGATATTGTCGATACGGATACCATCAGGCGGAACCCGGAATTGACACTTACTCCCGGCTTCAGAGTGGCAGCAGTTGTCCATGAACCATGGGGGGCTCATCCGGGACATTTATTTGGATATCACGACGATGACCGCTGGTTCAGATACATGTATGCGAATTTTGTTGCTGATGATGACGGCAAATTCAAGAAGTTCTTGGATGAATGGGTCTACGGCGTAGATGACAGGGCCGGGTATATCAACAACTATATAAAGAAATACGGATACAAAAGGCTGATGAGGCTGAAGCCAAAGCCGTTTTACAGCGATCCGATTAATTACGGCACCTATCCCTTTGACACAATGCACATGGACATATAGGAGGTGGATATATGAGCGACCAGAAATACGCCAAGGATTATACATTGCCCGAGTTAATGATCACAGCCTGCGCGAGAGAAATAAGGGATGGTGAAAGAGTTTTAATAGGAGTCGGCTTGCCCCTTCTAGGCGCCATGCTGGCTAAGAGAACCCACGCCCCTAACAGCAAAATGGCATACGAAACAGGGTCATTCGATTCTTCACCATCGAGGACGCCATTTAGTGTTGTGGATCCGGATTTGGTTCCACGAGCCATTTTTGCTGGACAATTGACGGACATCATGGCTCTGTTCTTACAGAGAGGTTTTATTGACGTTGGTTTTGTCGGCGGCGCACAAGTTGACAAATATGGTAATCTCAATTCAACATGTTTCGGCGATTATTTTAAGCCGGATGTCCGGTTTCCGGGAAGCGGCGGCGCACACGACTTTGGCGTCTTTGCCAGAAGAAGTTTAATCGTTATGGTCCACGAGAAGCGCCGGTTTGTAGAGAAATGCGACTACGTCACAACCCCCGGTTATTTGAAGGGCGGTAACAGCCGGTACGAGGAGGGACTGCCCGAAGGAACAGGACCGGCTGCCGTAATATCAACGAGAGGGGTGTTCAGGTTCAGTCCGGAAACAAAAGAGATGTATCTGGAGACTCACCATCCGGGTGTTACCGTGGATTCCATTAAAGAGAATGTGAACTGGGATCTGAAGGTGTCACCGATTGTGAGGGAGACCGAACTGCCGACGGAAGAACAGCTGAGAATTACTAGAGAGCTCGATCCGGAAGGCTTCTTCTTAAGGAGGGGTGAGTATAACAAGAAGATCAAGGCGCAAGCTGAAAGTATGGGGTGGCTCTAAAAGGAGAGTTCTTCCTCTCTTTACAGTTCATTCCGCGAGGAGGATCAGAATTGCCGGCAGATGTAGAAATTATAAGAGAGAGGTTCGGCATCTATGCGGCGAAACACTGCCTTACTGCCGAATTCATCAGGCCACGGACCAAAAGAAACAATCGGCCTGTACTTGTATTTCTCCATGAAGGACTGGGCAGCATCGGTCAGTGGCGCGACTTCCCTGAAAAAATATGTGCGCGAGCGGGCTGCCCGGCGCTGGTTTATGACCGCTGGGGTTATGGCCGCTCTGATTCTCTAACGGAGCCCCGAAAACCGGGCTATCTCCATGACGAAGCCCTTCAGAGCTTGCCCGAGGTTCTGAATCAGTGCGCCATTGACAAACCTATTCTTATAGGGCACAGCGACGGCGGTTCCATTGCCATAATATACGCGGGAACCTATCCGCAAAAGGTCTCCGGTATTATCACGGAGGCGGCACATGTCTTTGTCGAGGATGTCACAGTGGAGGGAATAAAGCGCGCTGTCGAAGCCTATGAGAAGACAGACTTGAAAAAGCAACTCGCCAAATTTCATGATAATAACGCGGAGCTGATGTTCCGGGGCTGGGCCGACATCTGGCTTTCCCAGGAGTTCCGGAATTGGAATATAGAGGAATACCTGCCTCATATCACCTGCCCTCTTCTCGCTATTCAGGGCAAGGATGACGAGTACGGCACGTCTGCCCAGGTTGAAGCCATTGTGGGCAAGGTGACGGGACCTGCGAGAGCATCGATAATAGACAATTGCGGACACATCCCTCACGTACAGGCCATGGAGAAAGTGTTTTCTGAGATGGCAAGCTTCATCAACGAAATAGTTGAAGGGTGAATTGAAATAACCGTTACATATGCCAGGTCAATCTACGAATATGGATGCTTAGACCGGATTCAGAAGGATCATGAAAAGAAATCTGGACGATTATAGAAAAGAGATGAAAGCACTTGAGACACGGTCCCATGCATTACAAAAGACAGTCTCTTCTGAAATCAATGACACGTCTTTCCGGAAAAGAGGGCAACCTGTCGAGGCGCCATCATCTGCAAAATGGGCCAAATTAATGCCGGGATTGATGGCCATCCTTATGGCTATTCTCACGCTTATCTTTCTCATCATCTCTGAAGTGCTAAAGAATCACTGAACACATTTATGTTATTCTCACTTCGGAAATGCCTTCAGGGGCGCGGGCTTACCATCCGGCACTGCGGTGCGCGTACCGTTCATGATCATCGCCAGAAAAGTGTAATAACCGTTAATGCCGAGCATGTCCATGACACCCTGCTCGCCAAAGCGTTTCACTGCACGTTCATAAGTGGCATCGGCAACGCTCTTATTGACATGGAGTTCCGTGCAGAAGTCATAGACGATTTGTTCATCCATGCTCATGCCTATGGGATAGCGGCCATCAGCAATCGCGCTTACAATCTCTCCCTTGATGCCTGATTTGAGGGCTATGGGCTCATGAATAGCCCATTCCACCTGCTGGGTCCATTGGCGCGCGGTTATCAGGATGACGAGCTCGCTCAGTTTAGTCCCGATGGCGCTCTTGTAGCGCAGGTACTCCCCCATACGCTGTGCCCTATCCATGAGCTCCGGGCTGCGGATCAGCGGAACGAACGGCCCGTACAGGGCGCCGCGGGGACCTTTGATAATCTCCTCAGCGTATTTCTTCTGGAGGCCGGTCATCTTTTCAAGTGGTATGGCGGGCATTCTGTCCTGCGCAAAAGAGCTGTTCGATTGCATGCCAAAAGCAATTGCGAAAACCATAAGACAAAGCCACTTCATAAAACCCTCCTTTTGTTTGCAATAAACGTATATGGGTAATATAGTTATTCAACGGAATGCGGATTAACCGATTACGAAAAGATCAGGGACCACACATAAGTAAATCAGAGAGGGCGGGACGTAATCCCGCCATTTCTAGAGACTGCATGCCATAAGTCTATTTCTCTAATATTAATTCGTCCTCCAGTCCTATACAGCCGATGACGCTCTGGGCGGCCGGGCAGCGGGTGATATAGTTTGCAAAGCTCTCTTTCGCATCGGCCACCTTATCTTCCGGAACCTTCAGGTGGTATTTGACGCGGATGGTGGTAATCTTGAGAACGCCGTTGACATTCTCTATGTCCCCTTCCACATCTGCCCAGTAAAGACTTTCCGGGGTGGCAATCTTTTTTCCAGCCATCAGCGTGGCCAGTGTTCCCATCATTCAGCCCGCTGTCGCGGCAACAATGTGGTCGAGAGTCGCCGCATGCTCCTTTTCCGGCTCCACTTTGTAAAACTTCATAATGCCGCCATGAACGCCGTAATAGACCGGTTCTGAGAATCCCTCTATCATGGCCCTCCGTGTTGGCCCTTTTTCCCTCACAATTTTGATTTTAGACGTGTGAACGACTTCTCCCATATGATCCCTCCTTGCCCTTTTTCTAATTAATACCTCAACGAGTTTACATTTACAACAAAATCCCATATAAAACGCCTCTTGCCCAGGCAGTGTTTATCACTTTGCACTGTGCAAATGTGTGAGTTTCGCCCTTAACTGCTGCTTTACCAATTCAGACACCCTATGAAACAGCGGCGTGAGGAATATAGAACATCTCTTGTGGTTTGGTTACGGTTGATGTATAAAATAACGCACATTTTTTTGAAGGGACATGGACAAATAAAATGGGCCTACTCAAGCTTCTCATAAACGATCCCGTTACATTCATTCTCCTTGCCATACCGCTTTTGTATTCTGTTATTCTTCACGAACTGGCTCATGGCTGGGTCGCCTACCGCATGGGTGATTCAACGGCTAAATGGCAGGGCAGGCTGAGCCTAAATCCGTTAAAACATCTCGATCCTATTGGCACCCTCATGCTTTTTCTTTTCGGCTTCGGCTGGGCCAAGCCGGTGCCTGTAAATTTCAATAATTTGCGTGATACACGCAAGGGGCTCATACTCGTTTCCTCAGCGGGAATCATCACTAACATGTTTCTCGCCTTCTTGGCCTTTTTTCTATATCGCTTATTATCGCCGGAGCCATCCGAGGTTCTTTCCACACTCCTCTATTACCTGGCACAGATCAATATCATACTGGCAGCATTCAACCTGATCCCGATTCCACCCCTGGACGGTTCAAGGATCCTCATGGGATTCGCGCCGGCAGGGCTCCAGCACGCCCTTTCCCGCCTCGAGCCTTACGGATTCTTTATCATCATCGGACTCCTATATTTTGGAGCCTTAGATCCGCTTATCGATCTTTTCCAATGGCTGATTCTATCTCTCATAAGATCAGTGCTGCCATAAGATCGTCTGTTATCGCTATACATCCCTGACCAGAATCAGCTCCCGATCATCTATAGAGTAACTGACAAATCCTCTCGCCCTATGCGACATTCTGAATTCATTCCGCTAAAAAATGAGGCACGAGCGTTTTTACCTTGACGTCATTTTTTTTTTATGTATAAGGGAAAAAATCGAAATCATGACGCTCTATTTGAATTCTTTTTTTGGAGTAAACTTAATTATATGGAACCTCCTGGTTGTAGAGGGACTGACGATTGCCCGGCCGTGGTTCCCGGTAAAACAAAATAGAAGTCTTATCCCGGAAGTATTTACATCACCTGTCTGTTAGGTTTTCCCTGCAGATTTCCGGGGTATATGTTTGAACCGGAAGTCACTGTCACTCCTCACACCTCTATCTCCGATATTCTTTAACCTGGCTTTCTAGATCTTTTGATTTATTGAGTCCTATCAGGAATAGTTCGTTTTCCTTTTGATGGCGCACGTCTTATGTTCTGGGTAAGCAAGAGTATCCACATCCTGAATCGCTTTCGCCGGCAGTTCATCATATTTCTGTCAGTCCTCGGCCCGGGCATTATTGTTATGGTTGCCGACAACGACGCGGGAGGGATTTCGACTTATGCCGTGACAGGTTCCAAGTATGGCTTTTCCCTGCTATGGATGTTCATAATTCTTCTTCCTATGGCCTATTATGTTCAAGAGATGACTGTCCGTCTGGGGGCTGTTACCAAGCGCGGTCACGCAGAGGCAATATTTGAGGGATTCGGCCCCTTCTGGGGGTGGTTTTCCCTGATCGATCTGACTATAGTGAACTGGCTCACTCTCGTAACTGAGTATGTCGGGATGACGGCAGCCATGAGTCTTTTCGGAGTGCCGCCGTGGCTGACCGTCATTGTAGTTACAGCAATTCTTTTTACTGTGATCGTTTCCGGTCAATACTGGACATTTGAAAAAATCACGCTTTTTTTCTGCTGCTTTAATCTCGTTTATATCCCCGCCGCCCTCTGGGCCATGGAAACACCAAACTCTCCCACATGGAACGAGGTATTCAAAGGATTCTATTATCCTGATTTGGGCGGCTTTAACGCAGATCTTATTTTTATTATTCTGGCTAACATTGGAACTACCATTGCACCCTGGATGCTTTTCTTCCAGCAGAGCGCCGTAGTAGATAAGGGTCTGGACATCCATGATATAAAGTATGGCAAACTGGAGACTTTCGTGGGTTCAGTATCAACATGTATTGTTGCGGTTTTTATAATCATCGCCACGGCAGCGGTTTTCTATTTCCATAAACCGCCCATTATCATCGAGGATGCAGCCCAGACGGCTGAGGCCATCGTTCCTTTTCTGCCCACTGGACAGGGCAATTTGGCCCGAAAACTATTCGCTATCGGTCTTTTTGACGCCGGTTTCTTGGGGGCTCTCTGCATCTCGCTATCCACCTCATGGGCTGTGGGGGAAGTCTTCGGCTGGGCGCACTCATTGAACAAGAAGGTCAAGGACGCGCCCTGGTTTTATCTGGTTTATCTTGCCATGCTCCTTACCTCGGGAGCCGTGGTACTAATCCCCGACGCGCCTTTAATCACCATTACGATGTTTGTGCAGGTTGTCGCGGTGACCCTCCTTCCGGCGTTACTTGTTTTCCTGCTTCTGTTACTAAATGATAAACCCTTCATGGGTGAGCATGTCAATACCCGCTGGCAGAATATTATAAACTGCTCGATAGTTGTTCTGGTTATAGTAATGTCCTCACTGATGGGCATCAGCACGCTTTTTCCGGACTTATTCAAATAACCTCAAGAGGAGTATGGATATGGCAGAGATGAATCAGAAATTAAAAGTTCCAGACCTTCCTCACGGAATAGGCAGTTATCGGTTCATCTATTTCTCAGAGCTCTTAAAGAAGCCCATCTGTATCGGGAAGATCGGGAACCGCATCGGCAGACTTACCGATCTCGCTTTTGCTGTTGCTGAGCCTTACCCTGAAGCTGTCGGTATTTACATCGAGCACGGATGGGGCAAGCCCACCACCTTCATCCCATGGAACAGGGTCCTCCGTATAGAAGATGATGCCATTTTTGTTCAACCTCCTGATGAAGGAAGCGAATATCCTCCTTTCGTCGACCAGCCGGGCTGGATACTTATGGATAAGCATTTGATGGGTCGCACAATTGTGGACATGGACGACAGGCGCGTGGAGGTAGTCAACGACGTTCATCTCCTCGAAGCAAAGGGCAGGTTCCTTCTCGTCCATGTGGATATTTCCTTCAACGGATTCCTGCGCCGCTGGGGGTTGGGAAAACTCAACTGGATGAAAGATGACCTTATTTCCTGGAAGTACGTTCAACCTCTATCGGTTGAAGATGCCGTCTCTACGGACAAGGTATCTCTATCAGTAACCCGCAGACAGATTCATGAACTCCCCAGCGAGGATCTGGCCGATATGCTGGAAGAACTTGGCAAAGAGGAAAAGGACGCCCTTTTTTCAGCCCTCGATTCCGAGAAGGCCGCTGAAACCCTCGCGGAAGCCGAGCCACGAACGCAACGTCAGATAATCGCCGCTCTCCGCAAGGAACGCGCGCGGAACATATTTACGGAGATGACGATCCCGCAATTAGCCGGGCTGTTTTCTATTCTTCCCCACGACCATGTTTCCGAATTGATGGCATTGCTTTCCAAGGAGCAAGCGGATCGCGTTCGGGGGATTCTATCCGAACGTGAAGCGACGGCTAAAGGCATGATGTCCTCCGACTTCCTTACCATGGCACGGGAGACGACCGTCAGCGAGGCCTTGACGAAGATCAGGCAATCCTCCATGGAGCCGGAAAGTATTTCTTATATCTATGTGGTCGGCGAGAACGGCCAGCCGCTCCTCGGCGTCATCGATCTACGTGAGCTGATTCTTGCTTCAGACGTCGTAAAACTTGGCGATATTCTGGTGGCGCCCGTAGTAACCGCAGAGGAAGATGATGTTCAGGACGACCTGTCGGAGATGTTCGCCAAGTATCACTACAGGATGATACCTGTCGTAGACAGCCAGGACAATATTTTAGGTGTTATCCGTTATAATGATATTATGAAAGGCGTCGAAACCCGGATCAAGATTTAAGGAGGATAGAATGCCCCGAATACAAATGACCAGAACGACCAAGATTGCGCTCTATTTCTTGAGGTTTTATTTAATCTTCCTTATGATCTTGATCTTCGTAAAATTTATGAAAAGCTTTTGATAAGCTTAGGTAACTTCATTTCAAAACTGGATTGATTATCCTTTCTTGTTTACGAACCGCATCTAGATATCTCTCTCAATTGAAATAAGCCGACAGAAAAAATGATAACCGCAGATCTGTGTATCGCCCCTGGCGATCATTCTGCTGCCCTTCTTCTCCCGATTCACATTTCATCGGATACCAAGCGCTTAGCCACGCCAACCGAAGATGATGATTGACTGTTCGGGGAAAATGTTATAAAAAATAACTAATGATTCATTATAGGAGGCAAACACAATGAGAGGTCTTCTCCAGCCAATGCACATTCTGGTAATATTGGTGATTGTCCTCATTATCTTTGGTCCCGGCAAACTTCCTGAATTGGGAAGCGCTATAGGCAAGGCCATAAGGGGTTTCAAGCGTTCCATGGAAGATACGAAGGAGAAAATTTCGGGTGCCGTAAACGCCGACAAAACAGAAGATAAGAAAGATTGATTTTCACTATAACTTGTTACCAAAGCAATAGGGATAGAAATACATTTCGTAAACAAGACGAAACTCGCTGATAGCCGATCATTCTAAAAATCTAAGACTTGACGATTTAATTACGAAAACAAATTTTAACACTGAATCAGGGTTAGCAAACATCCCCTTATACGCATAATCAGTTATCCAAGTCCTTTCCATATTCACGAGGTTAAATTTCTTATTCACCTTTTCACGGGCACGACACAGGAAGGAGATAATTGTGGCGCAGTCAGAAAGAAGAAAACTCGACAGCGGCGACTTGTTTCCACGGATGGAGCTCCGATGTACAGACGGCAATTCTATAACTGTTCCTGATATGCTGAAAGGCTCCTGGACAGTTCTCTTAGTATACAGGGGCGGATGGTGACCGTTCTGTCGTCAGCAGTTGGCTGATTTTCAGTCACGCATTTCTGATTTCGATGAGAAGAAAATTAGAGTACTTGCTGCTTCAGCGGACAGCCTTGAGGATGCCCGGAAATCCGTGGAAAGAAAAAATCTGACCTTCCCTGTTGCCTATGGACTGGATGCCAGGGCATTCGCTGCCATGACAGGCGCGTTTTTTGACGATGTGAGGGGTTATCTACATGCGACCGGTTTTATTCTCAGACCGGACGGCAAAATAGATGAGGCCGTTTACAGCACCGGCCCTATTGGGCGCTTCGTGTCGGCAGACGCCCTTTTCTTGATCGATTATCGCGTCAAAAAGGGTTTCTAGTAGGGAAATGGTGGCAGATAAAATAAAAGCACTCGTTCTCGTCTTTATACAATTAACCTGTATTATTTTTATCTTTGCATCAGGCAGCCTGGCGGCACACCACCCCCTGCTCTTTCTTCTCCAGATTGCAGGAATGGCAATCGGGATCTGGGCACTCATCGTCATGGGCATTGGCAATTTGAATATTTCGCCGCTGGTGAAACGAGGGGCGGTGCTGGTCACAAGGGGGCCCTATAAACTCATCAGACACCCCATGTATTTGGCCGTATTGCTGGTCGTTTGGCCACTCATCATTGATGACTCTTCTCTAATGCGCATCACCGCCGGGTTTGTTCTCACCGCCGTCTTAATAATAAAGATGCTATTCGAAGAGAGCCTGTTGAAGAAACACTTTGCCGAATATAATGCCTATATGAAAACCACCAAAAGGTTGATTCCTGTAATCTTCTAAGTACATTCTATCAAGAAGCAACACAATCATACCCTTCCCAAGTGGCGGAGTCATTTCTTCGCATTCGCATTGGGCAGTCATTAGTTGTTGACAGACAATCACCATTTCTCTATTATTTTTTCAGGGAATGTTTGCAGCCCTTTAAAGACGCTTCCCGATATTCACCGAAGGATCCAATGTATGGACATGAAAAAGTTTGAAGTTCCTGTAGAAAAGTTGCGCTGGCAGTGCGACCCTGCAATTTTTGACTTCGATTGCACGAAAGAAATAGCGCCATTGCGCGAGTTCATAGGTCAGGACCGCGCCATCCGTGCCATACAGTTTGGCCTCTCTATGAACCACGACGGGTACAATATTTTTGTCGCAGGTTTGACCGGCACCGGCAAGACCTCCATGGTCAAGACGTACATCGACCGACTTATAGCCAGTCGCCAGATAAGGGAAGGCTTTCATCCACAGGACTGGGCCTATGTCTACAACTTCACGGATCCCGACCGTCCGCAGGCTATCGGCATGCCGCAGGGCACCTGTAAGGATTTTCGTAACAAAATTTCCAATCTGCTAAACCGGCTCAAGGAGGACCTGGCTCGCGCGTTCTCCAGCGATGAGTATAAAAACAACCACAAGAAAATTATCGAAGAGAGTCAGGCAGAGCAGCAGAGAATTCTCCAGGAAATCGGGGAGGACACCCGGAGGCAGGGTTTTATTCTCGAAATGACGCAGATGGGACCTGTCCTCGTCCCCCTTGTCGATGGCCACCCTATGGATCAGGCCACATACATGGGCCTTGATGAATCGGTGCGCAGGGACATCGATAAGAGACACGCCGAAGTCTTAAAAAGTGTCCAGACGACTTTCGAAAAGCTGCATGAGTTACAGCATCAGACCGTGCAAAAACTGGCCGATGCCGATAAGGCGCTGGCTGATATAACTGTCACAAGGCTCTTCGATGCGCCCCTGACTGACTACAAAGATCAACCCAAAATTATCCAGTATCTGAATAATCTGAAGCAATACACCCTTGATAACCTTGATATTTTCAAAGGGGATGAGGGAAAGGCGGCGACTCTTTTAGGCATGCCCGGCAGCCAGATCATGCAAGGCCGCGACCCGTATCTTCCTTTCCAGATCAACGTGTTCATTGACAACAGTGAAACTGAAGGGCCTCCTGTAATCACCGAGCCTAACCCCATCTACCCTAACCTCTTGGGCAAGGTGGAGCGAAGATTCCTCTTAGGCGGTTATCTCAGTGACCATACCATGCTTAAGCCGGGGGCAATCCATCGCGCGAACGGAGGCTACCTGCTCCTCAGTGCTGCTGAGGTTATCACGAACCTTGGCGTCTGGCCGGCCCTGAAGCGCGCGATTCGTACTAAAGAGGTGAGAGTCGAGGATCCCTTTGAGCAGTTCGGTTTGCTCGCTCCACAGGGGATGAAGCCTGAGCCGATACCCATAGAAATCAAAATATTCCTGATTGGCGACCCCGTCATATACCAGTTGCTGGCCATGTACGATGAGGAATTCTGGGAGCTCTTCCGCGTGAAAGCTGACTTCGACTACGAAGTACAGAAAACGAGGGACAACCTGATATCATTCGCCGCCTTCATCTCAGGTTGCTGCGAGGACTGCCAGATCCGCCACTTTGATCGCACTGGCGTAGCCAAGGTCATTGAGTTCACTTCCCGCATGGTAAGTGACCAGCAGAAACTATCCTCCCGCTTTTCCCAGATCAGAGAACTCGTACTCGAGGCGGAGCATTTTGCGCAGAAAGATGGTGCGGAACTGGTCGGCGCCAAACATGTGGAGCAAGCCCTGGAAGAGCGCCGCTTCCGTCATAACCTGCCCGATGAACGGATCAAGGAAATGATGGAGCGCGGTACGATCATGATTGATACTGATGGCAGCGTTGTCGGCCAAGTCAACGGATTAAGCGTCTATAGTCTGGGCGATGTTGCCTTTGGTAAACCATCTCGTATCACCTGCCGCACCTTCCTCGGGCGGCATGGTATAATAAACATAGAGCGCGAATCCAAGCTTAGCGGCCCGATTCACAACAAGGGTGTGTTAATTCTGAACGGTTACGTGGGGTCCAGATTCGCCCAGGATTTCCCACTATCTCTATCCGCAAGCCTCTGCTTTGAGCAGTCATACGAAGGCGTTGAAGGTGATAGCGCTTCATCTACGGAGCTGTACGCCTTGCTTTCGAGCCTCGCAGATGTACCGATAAGACAGGACATTGCCGTAACAGGTTCAGTCAACCAGAGGGGTGAAATCCAGCCTATCGGAGGTGTCAACCAGAAGATTGAGGGTTTCTTCGGGATCTGCAAGGCTAAAGGCCTCACCGGTCGTCAAGGTGTGATGATACCGACCCGTAACATAGATAACTTGATGCTTCGCCAGGAAGTCATCGATGCAGTAAAAGCCGGTCAATTCCATATCTGGGCCGTCAGCACCGTAGATGAGGGAATTCAAATTATCGCCGGCATGCCCATGGGAGGGATAATAGACGGACGCTTCTCGGAGGACACGATAAGTTTCAGGGTGGACGCGACGCTGCGGCAGATGGCCATGAAACTGAAAAAATACAATGGCTCTGATGCGGATATAACTGACGAAAATGAAAAAGACTCATGAGCTCTTCCTCGATAGACTCCTGCAGGACGATGAAGGAAAATCTAATGCATGGTTGCAACGGAGGCATTTTATGCAAAAATCTTATCTCATAATAGTACTGTTCGTTTTGATTTTGACTGCTGCATGCGGAGGTCCCAGAATAAAGCTCTTCAGCGATGCGGGAGAACCTCTGAAGGAATTCACGCTTGAAGGAAGAGGTTCAGATAAAATCCTGCTGATTCCCATGTATGGAATAATTACAGACACTCCGAAAGAAAGATTTCTCGCGCAGTCGCAGAGCATGGTTGAGAGGGTCATGTCGCAATTGAACAAGGCAGAAAAAGACAACCACATCAAGGCAGTTTTATTCGAGATTAATTCACCGGGCGGCACGATTACAGCCAGTGATCTTCTTTACCACGAAATCTTCTCTTTTAAAGAACGGACAGGTAAAAAAATTGCTGTTTCCATGATGGATCTTGCCACTTCCGGCGCCTACTATGTTTCTCTTCCTGCTGATCTTGTCACGGCTCATCCGACAACCATTACAGGCTCTGTAGGCGTTCTATTCCTTCAGCCCAAGATCAAAGGTTTCATGGAGAAAATCGGTATCAGCGTGGATGTGAAAAAGTTTGGGAAGAACAAAGATATGGGAACGCCCTTCAGAGACAGCAGCGAGGAAGAGCAAAGATTTATGCAAAAATCCGTAGATGATATGGGGGAACGTTTCATTCGACTCGTACAAAAACATCGCAAGCCTAGCCAGCAGGCAATGGCTGAAATTTCCACAGCCCGCGTTTTTTTAGCCGACGATGCCTTGAGACTAGGGCTGGTGGATAAGGTTTGTTATTTGAGTGATGCTATCCGAGAGTCAAAAAAATTGGCAGGGCTCGCCGCTGATGCCAGAGTTGTTGTATATCGCCGCACTGAGTTCAGCGATGATAACTACTATAATGCCTCAAGCGCTGCATCTCAAGGTTTGAACATCCCAGTCGTCAACATTGAGCTATCTGAAATAGTCGGCCTTAAGACCGGTTTCTATTATCTTTGGCCGGGGGCAATTTCCGTTGATAGATAACCCACATCGCGTTGTCCCGCCCCCGACAGAACTGAACGGAAAAAATAACGTGCATGGGAGGTGCTGCAATTGAATAAATTTCTTTTTTTAATCATGATACTTTATGCTTTGTCTTACACGGGATGCGCAACAACTGCTGACCTACAAGATACTCGGCGGATGTTTGCCGCGGACATTAGTGCCCTGCACGAAGAAAATGCCGGCATACGTAAGGATCTGGCAAAGAACGATCAGGTAATAACGGATATACGCAAGAGGATCGCCGATGTTGCAGCGGATATCACCGAAATTAGAGAAGACATGGAGAATTTGAAGGGAGATCGCGAGGTGCTGGGAAAAGGCGAATCGGACATAAAAAAGGAATTCTCCGATATAAGGGATCAATATGATCAACTGTCTTCCCGCATTAAGGCCATGGAGAATCTCCTCGAGATTAGGAGCGGCGCCAGTCAGGCTCCCAGGGGTGAGAAGGCAGTTAGCGATGATTCAAAGCCCGGTAAGACTGAAAAGGAATTGGCTTATGACTCGGCTTATGATGCTTTTAAGGAAGAAAAGTATGACAAAGCTCGAGAAGGATTTCAAAACTTTCTGACGAAATATCCAAACACGGAGTATTCTGACAGCGCACAATTCTGGATTGGCGAGAGTTACTATTTTGAAAGGAAATATGAACAAGCCATCTTGGAATATGAGAAAGTGATAAAAATGTATCCGCAAGGCAACAAGGTGCCCAATGCCTTGCTGAAACAGGGGTTCGCTTTTCTCAATCTGGGTGATAAGGCAAGCGCAAAATTCCTTCTGGAGCAGGTTGCAAAGAACTATCCGGGCACCAATCAGGCGAGAATGGCAAGAGCGAAGCTAGCCGAGATTAAGTAGCGGTCGGGGCTCAGACAGCGTCGGCGCATAACCACGCATATAACGCAAGCTTCCTGGCTATGCCCCCGTCAACTATCCTGCCTGCTGTGACATCCTATAATCGTCATTTCATCAACTTCTTCTTGCTCGTAACATGATTCATAATTCACTAATAAAAATGGCAGATGTCTAAATCAAAATGTGGTAAAGACAATGTCAATAACTATGCTAAATATAGCTTGAATGCAGAGGAAAGGAAATCAGTAATATGGTTCAAACGAGTTCATCGGTTCCGTCTGACTTTATCAGGGATATCATCGAAGACGACTTGAAAACCGGTAAATATCGCGGACGCGTGGCAACGCGATTCCCGCCTGAGCCCAACGGATACCCTCATATCGGCCATGCAAAGTCCATCTGCCTCAATTTTGGTATCGCTACTCAATATAATGGTACATGCAATTTGCGAATGGATGACACAGACCCAAGCGGGGAGAGCATGGAATATGTGAACGCCATCATTCGAGATGTGAAGTGGCTGGGTTTCGACTGGGAAGACCGTTTATACTATGCCTCAGATTACTATGAGAAATTATACCAGTATGCCCTGCAGCTTATACGGATGAATAAGGCTTACGTGTGCAGCCTAAGTGCGGATGAGATTCGCCAGTACCGCGGCACCTTCACAGAGCCGGGCAAAGAAAGCCCTTATCGCAATAGATCAATTGAAGAGAACCTGGATCTCTTCGAACGCATGCGGGCCGGAGAGTTTCCGGATGGAACCCATGTCGTTAGGGCAAAAATAGATATGGCATCTCCTAATATTACCATGCGTGATCCGGTCATGTACCGCATTAAGAAAGAGACTCATTATAGAACCGGTGATACATGGTGTATTTACCCCATGTACGACTTTGCGCATTGTCTCTCAGACTCGATCGAGGGGATTACCCATTCCATTTGCACTCTGGAATTTGAAAATAATCGTCCCCTCTACGACTGGTTTCTGGAAGAATTGAACGTGGAACATAAACCGCAACAGATCGAGTTCGCCCGTCTTAACCTCAGCTATACAATAATGAGTAAACGCAAGCTTCTTGAATTAGTCGAAAAGAAGATTGTCAACGGTTGGGATGACCCGAGAATGCCCACTATATCGGGTATGCGGAGAAGAGGTTACACCCCCGAAGCCATACGTACCTTCTGTGAACGCATCGGGGTTGCCAAAAATGATAGCATCGTTGATATGGCACTACTTGAGCATTGCGTGCGGGAAGATTTGAATGAGAGGGCCCCACGTGTCATGGCTGTTCTCAGACCACTGCGAGTTGTAATTGACAATTACCCGGAAGGCCAGGTCGAGGAGTTTGACTGTCCCTATCACCCCAAGAATGCCGCTATGGGCTCCCGCAAGGTCCCCTTCGCGCGCGAGCTCTACATTGATGCTGACGATTTTTTGGAGAATCCGCCTAAGAAGTTTTACCGGCTTGCCCCCGACAGGGAGGTTCGTCTCCGCTACGGCTACTTTATAAAGTGTGTCAGTGTTGTGAGAAATGAGCGCACGGGAGAGGTGATTGAAGTGCACTGCACATACGACCCGGAGACGCGAAGCGGGTTTGCCCCCGACGGACGGAAGGTTGATGCAACCATCCACTGGGTGTCAGCGGCGCATGCCATCCCAGCCAAAGTCCGCCTCTATGACCGTCTTTTTCGCGTCGCCGATCCCCTCGCAGAAGGGGCCGACATAGCCGAAAACCTGGATCCAAGATCATTGGAAATTCTCCGATCATGCCAAGTGGAGCCAAGTCTGACAGACGCCAAACCTGGAAGTCGGTTTCAGTTTGAAAGGGTTGGCTATTTCTCTTTGGATTCCGTTGATTCTTCCAATGACGCTCTTGTATTCAACAGAACGGTGACTTTGCGCGACGCCTGGGCGAAAATCTCAGAGAAGGGAAAAAAATAATCGACGGTGGGCTAATATCGGAACTTCGATATCCCTGTTCAGACCCTAAGTCTTGATGTCCATGATTACCGGATGAAACAAACAAAAAGGCAGAGTCGAAAAGACCCTGCCTTCGTTGAGAACCGATTAGGCTCTCGGTCCTAACTTTCCTTCTCAGTGCTATAAGCACCTTCGTTATTTGCCGTCGCGTATCGCAACCATTCCGCCATTACCGCCCACATGACCCCCATCAAGACGGGAGGGCACCGGCCATTTCCCTAAAACTTTTTACCCGTATGGCGCAGTGAAGCACCACGAATTCCTGTGTCGGGCCCAGGAGGATCGCGACCATCAATACCCGTTTTCGCAGTAGTTCACGGAGCCGTCCTCGTTTTGCCACGGTATCAGCGTCGACTTGTCGAGCTGGGCGGTCGGGTCTGAGTATTTCGGGGCCTTCAGAGGGTAATAGTTCTGGGGTGGGCCGAACGTGTAATCCGAGACCTTGCCCATTAGCTGCTCGATCTGCGGCGGTCTACCCGTCTTACCCTTCTTTACCCTCAGCACCATCAGGTCCGTAGACCAGATAATATCCTTACCGAATACCGGGTAGCCGCCTCTCGGGAAGTGTGCCCGGACGCTGTTCATGGCACATTTGATGGTATCATCAGCCACCGGAAAATGCGAAATGACCGTGAGCCGCGGATGGGGATTTATCTGGCTCAAGAGGTACCCGAAAGCCCCCTGTGGACTGTGGGAGCTGTTTTCGACATTCGTAGTCATCTGGACTGCTTGATTAAAGCTATCGCTATTAGACGGAGGATACGTTAATCCCGCATTTTTCATCGTCAACAGTTCCGGCGGCAGTATCATCTCGTGGATGAACACGTCCACGCCCCTGGCCACTTGCGTAATAGGATCCACGTTATCGGCCTGTCCGATGCTTACCGTTTCGGGCCTGGTGTCACTCGTGTAGATCATGGACAGGCCATTCCACTCGAGCTTGTAGCCCATGGAGCCCTTTCTGGTATGGATCACCGGGAAGTGCGTGATCTTCACGCCCGTTGTCGGGTTGTCGTAGGCGACGCCTCCCACAGCCGTCCAGTTCAGTTGAATGGGGACCAAGCCATAGCCGTCGTCCTTGGGATCGTCTCCGACGGGGACGAGAGATCGGAAG
>Ga0209777_10002097_pt1 | contig 27016 bp, 27 predicted proteins | sample FrelakmetHBP12HB_FD_187147 | JGI IMG/M metagenome (GOLD analysis project Ga0209777, IMG submission 187147) | Freshwater lake sediment microbial communities from the University of Notre Dame, USA, for methane emissions studies -HBP12 HB (SPAdes)... | ecosystem: Environmental > Aquatic >...
GCATATATGGCACTTAATCTCAAACCCTTGGGCAGTCGTGTGGTGATCGATCCCATCGAGCAGGAAGACATCACCGCGGGCGGCATCGTGCTCCCCGAAACGGCCAAAGAAAAACCCCAACAGGGCAACATTCTGGCGATCGGTCCAGGAGACCGTGACGAAGATGGAAAGCGTATCGCCATGGACGTAGCCGTTGGCGACAAAGTCTTGTACGCCAAGTATTCCGGCACGGAAATTAAAGTGGATGGCAAGAAGCTGCTCATCCTGCGCGAGAGTGACATCCTCGCTATCGTTAAGAAGTAACTAATCTAATGGAGGAATAAACTATGGCTGCAAAACAACTCGTCTTTTCCGAAGACGCCCGCCGGCGGCTTCAACAAGGTATTGACGTGGTCGCCAATGCTGTTGGCACCACCCTCGGCCCCAAGGGCCGCAACGTAGCTTTGGATCGCAAGTTCGGCTCCCCCACCATCACCCACGACGGCGTGACGGTTGCCAAGGAAATCGAACTGGAAGACCCCTTTGCTAATATGGGTGCGCAGCTTCTTAAGGAAGCCGCCACCAAAACCAATGACATCGCCGGTGATGGTACCACCACCTCCACCGTCCTGGCCCACGCTATTGTCACCGAAGGCTTGAAGAATCTGGCCGCGGGTGCCAACCCAATGCGCTTGAAACTTGGCATCAGCCAGGGCGTGGAAACAGTCGTTGCTGCCCTGCGCAAGATGTCTCAAAAGATCGAGACCAAGGAAGAAATTGCCTCGGTCGCCACCAACTCTGCCGCTGACCCTGAAATCGGCAAACTGATCGCCGATGTGATGGACAAAGTCGGCAAAGATGGTGTCATCACTGTTGAAGAGTCAAAGTCCCTGCAATTCGAGACCGAGTACGTCGAAGGTATGCAGTTCGACCGCGGTTACATCTCGGCCTACTTCATCACCGACCCTGAACATATGGAATCGGTTATCACTGAGCCTTACATCCTCATCTACGACAAGAAAATCTCCGCTGCCCAGGACATCGTCCCGCTGCTGGAAAAACTCGTCCAGATTGGCAAGCGTGACCTGGTCATCGTCGCCGAGGATATTGACGGTGAAGCCCTGGCTACCCTCGTGCTGAACAAACTGCGCGGTATGCTCAACGTCCTGGCCGTCAAGGCCCCTGGCTTTGGCGACCGCCGCAAGGCCATGATGCAAGATATCGCTGCCCTGACGGGTGGTCAACTTATCTCTGAAGAGACCGGCCGCAAGCTCGAAACCACCACCCTAAATGACCTCGGTAAAGCCGAGAAAGTGGTCGCCGACAAAGACAACACCACGATCGTCGGCGGCAAGGGCGAGAAAACCCAGATAAAGGGCCGCATCGAGCAGATCCGCGTCGAGATCGAAAAGAGCACCAGCGACTACGATAAGGAGAAACTCCAGGAGCGTCTGGCCAAACTCTCCGGCGGCGTTGCCATCATCCGTGTTGGCGCAGCCACCGAGACTGAGCTCAAAGAGAAGAAGCACCGCGTCGAAGACGCCCTCTCCGCTACCCGCGCTGCCATTGAAGAAGGCATCGTCCCCGGCGGTGAAATCGTCTTCATAAACGCTGTCGCGGCCATCGACAAGGTCAAGATAACCGGCGACGATGAAAACATCGGCGTTGTCATTGTCCGCAAGGCGCTTGAAGCCCCCATCCGCAGACTGGCCGAGAACGCCGGTCAGGATGGTGCGGTCATCATCGAGAACGTCCGCCGCCTCGCCAAGGAACAGGGCAACAAACACATCGGCTACAACGTCATCACAGGCGAGTACACTGACATGCTCAAGGCTGGCGTGATCGACCCGCTGAAGGTCGTGCGTGGCGCCCTCGAAAACGCTGCCTCCATTGCCGCCATGATCCTGACCACCGAGTGCCTCATCACTGACGTCCCCGAAAAAGAAAAATCCGCCCCAATGATGCCCCCCGGCGGCGGAATGGATTACTAAATAAAAAACGCACCCTAGTGAGGGCGACCAGCCGGTCGCCCTTACACTTTTAAATTGGTATAATCCTGACCAATGACTCCCTCAAAGACGAAGCACTGCCCCACTCCCATAACGTTTCTCCTTGCCCTGGCCCTTGCCGCCTGCGGGCTGGACCTTGGGCCTACTCCTGTCCCTGTTCCAACTCTTACTCTTACGCCGGTTCCAACCCCGACCGAGACACCGATTCCGCTGGCGGCCAGCGTCAACGGAGAAGGCATTACTGCTGCTGAATTTGAGGCTGAGCTGGCTCGTTATCAGCAGGCCCAGGCCAGCCTGGGAAATACTGTCAGCCTTGAGACAGCCACCCAGACTGTTTTGAACGAGATGATCGACACCCTCCTGCTGGAGCAGGGAGCGGCAGCCTCCGGTTTTGTCGTGGACGAGGCGACAGTGCAGAGCCGGATTGACACTCTGGCTGCCCAGGTGGGGGGTCCAGATGCGCTGGTGGCCTGGGAAGCTGCCCACGGGTACACCGACGCTGACTTCCGGTCCAGCTTACACCTCCAGATCGCTGCTGCCTGGATGCGCGACAAGATTGCCGCGTCCATCCCCATTACCGCCGAGCAGGTACACGTTAAACAGATTATGTTCTATAATGCGGGTGATGCGCAACAAGCGCTCGGTTTATTACAAGCCGGCTCGAATTTTGACGATCTGGCTTCCCAGTATGATCCGGTGACCAAAGGCGAATTGGGCTGGTTCCCGCGTGGTTATCTTCCCTCAACAGCCATCGAAGAGGCGGCTTTTGCCCTCCAGCCCGGCCAGTACAGTGCTATTATCCAGGATGAGACCGGATATCACATCCTGTACCTTGTGGAACGCGACCCCGCCCGGCTGCTTTCGCCAGATGCCCTGTTGACCCTCCAGGAACGCGCCGTGCAAAGCTGGCTGACCCAGCGCCGGAATGAGAGTACAATTCTCTTCGCACCTTGATGTGTGATGGGAGAATGATTTATGGATAATTTTGAACTCAAGCCCGAACGGAAGAAGATCAACCGGAAATCGCTGGTTTGGAATATCCTGACCGTGTTAGTACTCCTGGGGATCTGTTTGCTGGCATACTATTTCCTGACCATCTTCAAAAACCCAAACTCGCCTCTCAATCCCTTCCCCCCTGCGTCGCTCCCCACTATCTATTCGACAATCACTTCTACCAGCACCATCATTCCCCAGGAGCCCACCTGGACCTCTACTGCGACGATCCAGCCTTCGCCCTCCCGCACCAAAGCCCCCACGTGGACATATCTCCCGCAGATGATTACCCCCTCCATCACACCTACACCTGCTATCTCGCCCACTGAACCCACAACGACCATCACTGCCACTCCCATGCCGGTTTCGGCGAAGATCACTTACATGGCGAGTACAGATTTCCACCCCGATAAAAATTGTGCCTGGTTCGGTATAGCCGGGAAGGTGTTGGGAATTGACGGCACGCCGCTTCAATTCGAAACAGTCCTATTGGGTGGTTCTCTGAACGGTCAGAATATCCAGACCACACCGAAGTTAAGCGGAGCAAACTTAGCCTACGGATCATCTGGCTTCGAGTTCGTATTGGGCGACCATCCTATCGCCTCCACCCAGACCCTCTGGATCCAGCTTTTTGACAACACAGGCAAGCCATTAACTAACATGATATTCTTTGACACTTACACGGATTGCACTCAAAACCTGGTGATGGTGGCCTTTACTAAAAACCGCTAATGGCACTGATTACGAATACCTAAAAAGAACGCGGCCGATGAGCCGCGTTCTTTTAATTATTGTCTTTTGTTTTGTAAGCTAGACCACTGCGTTCCAATGAGCATACTTGGGATTGTTGCCTCGCACTACCTCCAGGAATAACTTGCGCAATTGCTCGCCAATGGGTCCCATCACACCTTTCCCGATCGGACGGTAATCCACCTTTGTTACCACGGTCACCTGCGCCGCAGTACCGGTCAGGAACAGCTCTTCGCAAATATAGACTTCCGTGCGGTCAATGGGGCGTTCGATCACTGTCAGTCCCAGTTCATTCCTGACCAGTTCCATTACCGAGCGGCGGGTGATCCCCTCCAGAATGTTATCCGTCACTGGCGGGGTGACCAGAATACCGTCGCGCACCATGAAGATATTCATGGCACTACCCTCGGTCAGGTGGCCCTCCTGGGTCAGGACCAGCGCCTCGTCAAAACCAGCCCGCGCCGCATCGGTTTTGATCAGCGCCGAATTGGCATATGCGCCGCTGATCTTGCCACGCGCCGGGATCATGTTATCGTCAATGCGCCGCCATGAAGAAATCGTCACGTGGGCGCTTGTATCGTTCTTGATGTACTGGCCGAACGGCAGGGCAAAGATGGTAAGATCTTCTTTAAGGTCGTGCAGGCGTACACCGATCCCTTCCTCAGCTTTGTAAGCCAGCGGTCGGATGTATATATCCTGCCGGTAGGCATCGCGACGCAGTAATTCGAGGGTCAGATCGGTCAGGCTTTCGGGGGTGTGTTCGAATTCCATACACATCAACCGGCACGAATTTAGGAAACGGCGGTAGTGGTCGCGGGGACGAAAAACGAAGAGACGTTCCTTCTCTTCGTTCCAGTAGCCACGCAGGCCGCCGAAAACCGCGGTGCCATAGTTGAGTGCGTGCGTGGCAACTCCGACTTTTGCCTCGGAGTAGGGGACAATCCTGCCCTGGAAATACGCATTCTTGGGTATATCCACAGACAATCCTCCATGTTATGAAATTGGATGCGGACATTATACCGCCTCTTTCCAGGCCTGAAGCCAGCCGCGCGCTTTCTGGGAATTGCCGTAGCAAAGGGGTAAACAGGGTGTCTGGCGCGGGAGTACGATGAACTCTTGACAAAATAACGATTTCCCAATAAAATTATTTTTACATATATCGAATTGATTTTATAAAGGTGAAACCATGGAAGACAACAACGAAATGCTCGACTTTGTCAAAGCCCTGGCTCATGCGGACCGGTTGAAAATTGTTGGTATATTAGCCCAGAAACCGGCTTGCGTGGCGGAGATCGCGGAAAGTTTGTCCCTGCCCACCCGCCAGGTGTTCAATCATCTGGCTTTTCTGGAACACGTCGGCCTGGTTCATAAAAAAGATGAACTGTACGAACTGAATACGGATGGACTGGAAACACTCTCCCGCCGCCAATTTGAGGGAAAACGTATGGCCTACAACCCCGATCTGGATCTGGAAAAAGACCGGCAAAAAATCCTGGCAACGTTCCTGAACGCGGACGGGACCATCCGGCAGGTGCCGAATTCCAGGACCCTGGCAGTGAAGTTCCGCGTTGTTCTGGAGTACATCCAGGCCGCATTTGAACCCGGCATGGTGTACACCGAGAAGGAAGTCAAGACCATCCTCCGCCGCTTTAACGAGGATGTCTCTGGTTTGCGGCGTGACTTGATCGACGTTGGGATGCTGTCTCGTGAACGCGACGGGTCGAAATACTGGCGGCCGGAGAAATAAACACAAAGATACTGAATAATTTACCAATCAATCTGCTGGAGTCCAAAGTCTCCCGACTTTGGACTCTCTGAAATCAGGAAATTTCGGACTCTGTAAAAAAGGTTTTATTATGACAGATTCAAATGATGAGCTACTCGCATTCTTCAAGGCTCTCGCAGACGCCAACCGGCTGAAGATTGTCGGACTGCTGGCGCAACATCCGTACAGCGGTGAGGAACTGGCTGCTCTGCTAGGATTGAAAGCCTCCACTATTTCCCACCATCTATCCAGGTTGGCGGAGGTGGGACTGGTCTCGGCACGCGCCGAAGGCTACTATAGTGTCTACCAATTGGAAGAAGCGGCGTTGCAAAAAACACGCTTGCTCTTCTCGCACAAGGACCTCGTCTCCGTGGCCGCCGGGGTGGATGTGGACGCCTACGACCGGAAAGTGATCCGTGATTTCACCCTTCCCGATGGCAGCCTGAAAGATATCCCCGCCCAACGCAAAAAGCTGGAAGCCATACTGCGCTATGTGGTACGTTCTTTCGAGCCGGGCACGCGCTACAGTGAGAAACAGGTAAACAAAATCCTATCCCGTTACCACAATGACACTGCCTCCCTGCGGCGCGAACTGGTGGGAACCAAGTTGATGGAACGCGAGGGTGGAGGAGGAGAATACTGGAGGAAAGTCGCTCCTTGATTCTTATAAATGCCGCGGAGCTAGCGTGAAGGTTTCCTCTCCTCCCAACGGCTTCCCAAGCGGTTCCGCCTTCAGCGCCATCACCCGGCTGTTGGCGAAAAAGCCGAAATCGAAACTGGTCATGTCACCCGCCTGTTTACCGGGAACCGGCATCAGCCTTGCCGTGAGAGGTTTGTCTAGGCGCAGAGCCAGGGCGGAAATGTCCAGCAGGAGCGCGGCGATTTGCCCAGAGGTGACATCTCCTGGCAGAGGGACGGTGTCCAGCCCGGTACCACACACGGCGGAATAGAGCAACAGGTCTTTGACGGTCAGCCTGCCCTCGGCGGCGCGTTCGGCCAGCCGGGCATCTTCCAGCACAGGCATCATCAGGCCGGAGAACCCGGCGCGCGGGAAGTGCGCCCGGTCGATCGCTTCGGTCAGAATGGCTGCGGCAGCCAGCGAGCCGTGCAGTCCAACCTTCGGTACGCCCATCCGTTCGAAGGCCGCTCCCAAGGAGCGGGTCTCTTCCGGGAAGGGAGCCAGGGAATAGTCAATCCCGCCGAATTTGACCAAGTATTTAAACTTTAATAAGTCGGCTGTTTTCACCAGCGTTTGGGCATTTTCTTCCAGCACGGCGATTAAGGCATTCCTGCCAGCCTCAATCGTTTTTGCGCTTTCAAAGGCCTGGACAGCTGCCTCTGCGGCTTCCATGGCAATCGCAAACGCCGGTTCGTTCCCGTTGTGATAGGCGGCTGGGAAGAAGGGAGCGCCGGGCGGGACGTTGGCCAGGGCAGCGAAATTCAGGTTGGCAAACCCATTTGGGTCGAGCCGCGCGGTCTGCACGATCACTTCCGCACAGGCATTGACTGCCGGGAGCGAGATGCCGTGCTTTGTGTCTGCCATAACACCGGAGAAGAAGATATTCTTCGAGACGGCAATTGCATTGGGAAGCACACCGTAACTATCGGGAATGGCGGTCACAGCCGGGCCGAGGGCGGCATAGGCGATGCCGATTTCCGGCAGGATCTGGTTCAACTCTGCGGCCAGACGCGGAGTTTCGAATATCTTATCTGCGCCGAGTAAATACGGGAATGGGATCGTTGCCAGCCGCGTTGTCTGGACCTCGTAGCCGGCCGCTTCGAAATTGGTTTTGGCCTCAGCAAGGAAAGTCCCAGCCGCCTGGAGCTTTTTCCCGTCCAGCGGCCAGCCGGGATTACAGAAGTAGGTGATGGAGCGAATTTTCATTTTTTCATCTTTTTTTCAAGCACTGGCCGTATCAGTTCTCCCCACTTTTTATAAATGAGTAGGGAGGGCTTTCACCGTAAATATTATAGCTGGTATATAAGCTGTTTTCATAGTCCAAATTGATATACCATTTTGCACCAGCTTTCTCTACTGCCCAAAATCCAGACGATGTAAATAATCACTTAGAGTCTATCCGAAAAGGATGCAGCCTAACCACAAAAGCTCAAAGCCACGAAAAAAAAACAGCCAAAGGGAAACCTTTGGTATTCTTTGTGCTTCACCTGCACTGCACCACACATGCCCTGGCCGGCGGTGCCAGGGAACGTACACCGTCCCGGTGTCCTGCCGGGAGTGCGGTGCACATGTGCCGCCTCGTTGTGGGTTTTCGGACAGGTTCTTAGTTTGTGGGGTATGTTCACTATTTCATGGTTCTCTGCCGGACAACCTCAAACATAAGAATTGCTCCAGCTACTGCTGCGTTAAGTGACTCGGTCATACCGGGCATCGGGATGCAGAGCTTTGAGGTTGCCAGTCCCTGGGCCAACCGGCTGGCCCCATCCGCCTCGCCGCCCACGATCAAAGCCAGCGGGCTGCGGAAATCCACCTCCCAGCAGGAGATGGCGCCTTCCGTATCGGCAAGGTGGATTTGCAAGCCGTCGGTATGGGTGCGGATGTCATCCCAGTTAAGGGCATGGATGGGCAACCGAAAGTGCGCCCCCATCCCGGCCCTGACGACTTTCGGCGCAAACGCATCAGCGGTTTCCGGCGGGAGAAAAACAGCCTGCACACCTGCCGCGGCTGCTGTCCGCAGGAGGGTTCCCAAATTGCCTGGATCGCGGATCTGGTCGAGGATAAGCGCAAAAGATAAGGCTTGGGGAACAGGCAATAGCAAATTATCAAGGATAGCAAGAATGCCTTGCGAGGTTTCAGTTTCACTGACCGATTGCATCAGGTCGTTCGTAACAATTTCCACCTCCACCCCACGCGATTGAAGATCGGCGACCAGCGCTCTCCCACGCTCCTTCAGGCGTTCGCCCGCCAGCACAAACTGGAATGGCCACCCCACTACCAGGGCTTCTTCCACCAGCCGCACGCCTTCGGCCACAAACGCGTCTGTCTTACGGCGTTCTCGCGAACGTCCAAGCAGGCTGCGTGCCAGTTGGACCTTGGAATTATGCGTTGAAGTAATCATGCCAGACTTTTTGGAATGCAGCTACAGTGGATATATCGGAAAGGACCAACCGGACGGTTTTGATACTGGAGTTGGACTTCGCTTCGAAATAATTCTGAATAGCCTTGATAATGATACCCGCGGCACGTTCTTTAGGAAAGCCAAAGATGCCGGTGGAGATGGCTGGGAGCGAAATGGACAACAGTCCCAACTCATCTGCCACACGCAGGGACCCGGTCACTGCCGCACCCAATTTGGCATCCGCCCGGCTGAGCGCTCGCGGCGAAGCCTCGTCTCTGCCTGCATTTGCTTCTAGGGCGTCATCCCACACCGGGCCGACGGCGTGGATCACATACCGGCAGGGCAGCCTCCCGCCTGATGTCCAGGCGGGTTCGGCGTGGCTGACGGGACCATTCTTCTGTACCCAGGCATCCGATTCGGTTTGAATTTCCGGGCCGCCACGGCGGGAGATGGCTCCCGCTACGCCCGCGCCGTGTTTCAGATATTCATTAGCAGCGTTGACGATCGCCTCAGTCGTTTCGGTGGTGATATCGCCCTGTACCAGCTGGAAAGTTGGGCCGGAGGAAAAGGCGGATTCGATCAACAGGGTGTTCACAAGAATATTTTACCCCCATTAAACAAGTAAGGGGCGCACCAAGGTGCGCCCCTACAGGAAATCGTGTTTTGCTTTACGCCTGGCTGGCTTGCTTGACCACAGCTGCGAAAGCCTGAGGGTCGCGAACGGCCAGGTCGGCCAACATCTTGCGGTTGAGGTTGATGCTCGCCTTCTTCAGGGCAGCCACCAGACGGCTGTAGGTTGTACCATTCAACCGGGCGGCGGCGTTGATGCGGGCGATCCACAATTTGCGCAGGTCGCGACGCCGCACTCGGCGATCGCGTGAAGAATACCACATGCTCTTCAGCATCGCCTCGTTGGCGCGCCGGAAAAGCAGGTGCCTGCTCATGCGCTGTCCCTTGGTGTAATTCAACACTTTCTTGTGACGCAGGTGACCTTGCGGTCCACCTTTTACACGTGCCATTTATTTACCTCCTGCGTGCCCCCGGGCGCCGGTGCAGGCACTTGCCTGCGCTCCAGTTGTATACACCCGGTAGTCGCAAATTAAAAGGATATGTTACATGAAACTCCAAGATACCCGAGGGTCTTACGGTTTCATGTGTGGCGCCAGGCGCCGGATGCGCTTGATATAACTTTTCCCTTGGACGGCAACCATTTCACCGAACAAAGCCTTCACCCGATGCGATGACTTGCGTCGTAGGTGGGCCTTGCCGCCTTTGGTGCGCACGATTTTGCCAGTCCCGGTAACGCCAAATCGTTTCGATGTGGCCTTATGGGTCTTCAGTTTATACTTACCATCTTTCTGCTTGCGCGGCACAGCTCTTACTCCTTTACACAAGATTCCGCAGGATGTTACTCCTGCGGTTGCTCGATTTTTTCCGGTTGCTCTGGTTTCTCGTCAGCGTCTTCCACGGCTTTTTTCTTACTGCCCTTGGCTGGCACGAGCATCATGGACATGGCCCGGCCTTCGATGGCAGGCGCTTGTTCCACGGTACCCACGTCAGAGAGTTCTTGGGCGATTTCTCTCAAGTCTTCGAGTGCAATTTCCGGATACGTGATTTCACGGCCGCGGAAGCGGATGGTCACACGGACTTTCATGTTGTGTTCCAGCCAGCGGCGGGCGTCATCCACTTTGAAGTCCCGGTGGTGGTCGGTCGTCTTGGGACGTAGACGGATCTCCTTGACTTCAACCTTGGTTTGGGCCTTGCGTGCTTCACGGTCTTTCTTTTCACGCTCGTACAGGAACTTGCCAAAATCCATAATCCTGCACACCGGCGGAACGGAATTGGGGGCGACCTCCACCAGGTCGAGATCCGCTTCACGGGCCATCCGCAGGGCTTCGCGGGTGTTGATCACCCCGACATTTTCGCCTGTTGCACCGATTAGCCGTACTTCGGAAACTCGTATGGTCTCATTTACTCGAAATTCGTTGGCGCTGATACATCTCTCCTTGCAAATAACGGAAGTCCAGCCCGGGGGCTGGTTAAGCGGGCTGATAATACCATGAAGACAAGGGAATCGTCAATAAAAAGGCCGAGGCTGGGTGAAATTGAACCCGGCCTTTTTATCTTTTGTGTGGTCTATAACTGGCTGGATCGGGTGGTAATCCGGTCTTTAGCACGCTCGATAAACTCTGCCAGCGGGATATTATCCGCTCGCGAGCCGTCCCGGACGCGCAGAGAAACCTGCCCAGCTTGCACCTCGTTCTCGCCGACAACCAGCATATAGGGCACTTTCATCAATTGGGCGGCGCGGATCTTGGCGTTCATGCGCTGGGCGCTGATATCGGCACTGGCGCGGATGCCCTGGTCGCGCAGCTGGCGAACAATGCTCTCCGCGTATTCATTTTGCGGGTCGGTGATCGGGATGACGCGCACATGCTCGGGTGAGAGCCAGACCGGAAAGTTGCCAGCGTAGTGCTCGAGCAGGAAACCGATAAAACGCTCGTGGGTACCGAGCGGAGCCCGGTGGATGCATAACGGCGTCTCTTCAACCCCATCTTTATTTGTAAAGACAAGATTAAAACGCCCCGGCTGGGCAAAGTCCACCTGATTGGTTGCCAACGAAAATTCCTTGCCAATGGCGCTCCAGACCTGTCCGTCAATTTTTGGGCCATAGAAGGCGGCCTCGTTGGCGACTTCTACGAACGGTACGCCACCATTTGTCATGGCACGCCGCACCATGTCTTCCGTCTTTAACCACAGGCGCTCGTTGTCCACATATTTCTTACCCAGGCCTTCCTTGCTGTGCAGCGACAAGCGCATGACGAATTTCGTTATACCAAACAGGTCTAGATATTTCTTGTACAGGTCTATGACTCCCATGAACTCCTGCTCGAACTGGTCTTCTGTCACGTACATGTGGGCGTCGTTCATTTGCATGGAGCGGACGCGCATCAGGCCAAACAGCTCACCCGATTTCTCATAGCGGTAGCAGGTCCCATACTCGGCCAGGCGAATGGGCAGGTCGCGGTAGGAGCGCGGTTTGGAAGCGTAAATCTTGTGGTGCATCGGGCAGTTCATCGGCTTGACGTAATATTTGATGCCTTCGATTTCCATCGGCGGATACATGGACTCGGCATAGTAAGGCAGGTGGCCGGAGTGCAGGAACAGGTCTTCCTTGGCCAAGTGCGGGGTCCTGACCCGGAGATAGCCAGCCTTTTCCTCCATCTCTTTCGCCAGCCGTTCCAATTCCTCGATGATGACGCCGCCGCGCGGCAGCCAGAGCGGCAGCCCGGGGCCGACTTCCTCGTCGTAGGTGAATATCTCGAGCTCCTTGCCGAGTTTGCGGTGGTCACGTGCCTTGGCTTCTTCGAGCATTTTGAGATAGATCTTGAGTTCGTCGGGCGTGCGCCAGGCTGTGCCATAGATGCGCGTGAGCATCTTGTTGTGCTCATCACCGCGCCAGTAGGCCCCGGCAATGGACATTAATTTGAACGCCGCCGGATTGATCTGCCGCGTTGTCTCCACGTGCGGGCCTCGACAAAGGTCCGTGAAGGTATCGCTCTGGTAAAGCGAGATTTCCGGCTTTTCGGCCAGCAGATTGCCGTACTCGTCCAGCCCGCCTTTTTCGAGGCCGTCGATCAATTCCAGTTTGTAGGGCTGGTCCTTGAAAACCTGACGGGCTTCTTCGGCTGAAACAATTTTTTTGATGAAGGGGTGTCCACCAGCGATGATCTGGCGCATGCGCTTTTCGATTTTTTCAAGGTCCTCGAGTACCAAAGGCTGAGGCAAGTCAAAGTCATAGTAGAAACCGTTTTCGACCGGCGGACCGATGGTGTATTTGGTCTCGGGATAGAATTCCAGCACTGCCTGTGCCATGACGTGTGCGGCTGAGTGGCGGATTCGGTAGAGTTGCGAATCTTCGTAGCGTTCTTCAGGTTGGTTGGACATAATTATCTCCTTTCAATATAGGCCATGGACATTTTTTTGCGGTCTGTCGCCCATGGTCCACCGTCTAAAACAAAAACTCTCGCCCTAACTCGGGGCGAGAGCGCTTGCGCGATCACGCGGTTCCACCCGATTTGCCCCTCGACTGCGGACTTCGCCCTCCGCTCGGGACATCTCATGGGGCTGCTAACGGAGCCCACCGTTCCCCTTACTTGCTGACAGCTTGATGCTGACTGCTTTCAGGTTCTCGCTCGCGGGTGGTTTTCTGCGGTGCTAGCCGGAGAAGGTTCTCAATCTTGGCCTTCTGTCCCTGGCGGCCTGCGGACCGCATACTCGTCCCGGTCAGAGCGTTTTTCTTGTTATTGTCTACTAACAACTCACCAAGTGGGCGGAATAGGGCTCGAACCTACGACCTCTGCTATGTCAAAGCAGTGCTCTAACCAACTGAGCTACCCGCCCGAGTGCGAGAGAATATTATAACGAGGGTGCCTGAAAATGGCAAGCAATTCGTTTGACAATCACCTTTATTTACGCTAAACTATACGAAGTAATCGAGTGATTCTGTCTGTCTGAAAGGAGATTCTCATGTCTGAATCCTCCACCGCTCATCTCAATGCCCAAACCGGCCTTAACCCGGCCATAAATGCCTGGGAATATTATCTCAACGATCAGGGCCGCTCGCCCAACACCGTCAAGGCATTCCTATCCGATGTCCGCCTGTTGACCCAAGTTCTGCCCCCTGATCGGACGCTGGGAGCCATTACCACCAACGATCTGAACAACTTCCTGCACTGGCTGGAACATGAGCGCAATGTGCCTTGTTCGCCTAAAACGCTTGCCAGGCGTGTCACGGCCATCAAATCGTTTTTTCGCTGGCTTCAAAAAGGCGGCGCTCTCGTGATGGACCCGGCTGAGATGGTTGTCCAACACTCGGTGCTCAGCCCTATCCCCGAGGTCCTGACCGAGGCCGAGATCGAGGCCGTCTTGCTGGCTGCAGATCGGTCCCGCCGAGCCATTCATCCCGATGCCCGCCCGTATACCCTGCTGGCCCTGCTGCTCGCCACTGGCATCAAGAAGTCCGAGTGTCTGGGCATTCACCTCAACCACATTGACCTGCAGACTCCCGGCGAACCATATGTTTTTATCCGTTATGCCAGCCCGGCCAATCGCTATAAGGAACGCAAACTAACCCTGCCCGAAGACTGGATCCCGGCTTACGAAGAGTATCTGACCCAGTACAACCCTGTTGACCGGCTGCTCCCCTGGTCACCGCGGCGGCTAGAGTACCTGCTGGAAGACATTGGCAGGGATGCCGGTTTGCCCAAGCACTTGTCTTTTGACATGTGCCGGTGGACCTGCGTCTTGCAGGATTACCTGAATAACGTCGAACCAGAGAAAATCCGCCAGAAACTGGGCATTTCGAAGATCCAATGGCGGGAGATTAATTTGAAGCTGCGGCAATTGGCGGGAAAGGCCGAATAACCTATAGAGGCGACCATGTTATCCCCATCGAAAATCTTCGAAGGGGGATGGGAAACCGGTCGCCTCTACGTTGCATGGAGGGTTAATTTTATCGCCCGTTTCGTTCTTTCGGTGAGGCGGAACGGGTGCGCCAGGCGGAACCCCGGCACCCAGACAATTTGTTCTCCTGCACAGACCAGCGGCCACGCGGCACGTGCCCGCCTGGGGATTTTGACATTGATGAAGAATTCCCGCAACTTGACCGTTTGCCTGTTCATACCGAGCGGCGAGAAAACATCCCCTGCGCGGCGGACACGGACCGTGAATCTGTCTCCCGTTAAATCCGCGTCCAGCCAGGCCACAAAGGAATCATCATTTTCAAGCGCAGCCTCAGCAGCTGTTTTTACATCCACTTCGAATGCAGACAGGAAGAAATTCTCGTTGAGTTTCACCTGCCCATTGATCTGCAGCTCGCTGACACCTTCTATCAACGGCCAATGCGCTGATGGCAGGTCAGCCTCCAAGGCTGCAAGGTAGATTGCATTCTCCTCGCGATAAAGATAGAGACCACCGGTCAAGTCCACCTGCCTGGGAATGAGGTCGGGCATGAGGACACGCATTCTGGCATCAACAAAGTTCGAGGCGCGTTCCAATGTATTGAAATCCAGGTTGCGCATATTGGGCCGCAAAGATTCCATCGCCCTGCGGAAGATGTTGCGGCGAAGTCCGGGCGGGATTTCTTCCATGATGGAGGAATTAAAGGCTATATAATCCGCGTCTGCCTTCAAGACAACCTTTGGCCAGACTGAGTCAACCGCTTCTGTCAGAGCTTCATAATCTCCGGCTAGAGCCTCAGCCATTCGCACGACTGTGTTTTTGAAACGCGGATTGTACTTCTCAAGCTCGGGAATCAGGCTGTGGCGCAACCGGTTGCGGTAGTATGTTTCATCAGAGTTGGATGGGTCATGGACGGGCATGAGATTATGATCGTGGCAAAAGGCCTCTGTCTCGTATCTCCAGAGATGTAGGATGGGACGCACCAACGGGATTTCCTGGTCGAATTCGGCCAGCAAGGTGCTTCCAGCCATCCCTTTCAACCCGGACAAACCTGCCCCGCGCAGAAAGTGCATCAGGACGGTCTCTACCTGATCATCGGCGGTATGCCCAACCGCTACAGCGCTGGCTTGGTGTTCCCGTGCCTGGGCGAACAGGAAACGATAACGCAGCGTGCGTGCAGCTTCTTCCAGTGAGAGTTTATGCTCTTCAGCATAACCGCGCACATCGGCGGACTCGATCACAAAGGGCAATTTCATCTGTTCCGCTACGCTGCGAACGAAATCAGCCTCAAGGTTCGCTTCGGGGCGCAGTTGGTGATCGAAATGGGCTACGATGATATCCAGGTTGGGAATCTGCCGTGCCAGATGGAGCAGGCACAGGCTGTCTGGTCCGCCGGAGACACCGATGACGACGATATCGCCAGTTTGCAGGTGATAAGCGGTATAACGATTGTGCATCATATTTCAGAGGATTTCATCACATATTCTGTTTTCCTGCTTCCAAACAGACCAGCCAGGAGATGATACATTGCAAAGAGTTCAAGGGCAAAGGGCAGGTAGCCGCCGTAACCCAGCAGGGGCATTTCAAAAATGTGGAACCAGTTCCCCCAGGGGACATGGTAAATCCATTTCGGGTAGGAAAGGTAGTTCCACATCTCCCAGAAGAAAGCGGTCAGGAGTACGCCCAGCCAGAGTGAAACAACCGGTTGCCAGTTGCCGTCGTGTGTCCACTCAACCAGCGAACGGTGACCCAGCCAGATGTTGATGGGTTCGAGGATGAAATAAAGGGAAAACCAGACAAATGGGAAGAATACTCCGGGCCAGGCGACCATCAGCGCCAACATTGCCCAACCAGCCAGGAAAAAACCGATTGTGGTTGCTTTTGTTGGGTGGATGGTCGGGCCCTTCATCGGCTTTTTAAAAAAACTACGCATCAGTTCGGCGCTGCCAAAAACTGCCGGTATGACTGTGGTGAAATTTATCGTGGCCCACAACCAGAATTGGGGTGTGGAGAATGCTTCGGCGCCATCATAATGCCAGTTCTGCAAGTGCCAGTTGGCAAGTTCGAACAACCACCAGACCGGCGCAGAGGCAATAAACAAACCAACATATTTCTTCCAATTGCGGACAAAGAGCGAAGTACCGGTACGCCAGAGTACCAGACCATCGATCGTCAGGCAGTAGCCCAACCAGAGAGGAAAAAAAGCCCATTGGGTGCGCAGCCCGTTCAGGGTCCAGTTAAGCGTCCAGAAAACAACTACCAGGCCCAGTCCGATCCAGCCATGAACAGGGAATTTCTTCACGGTATTGGTCATATTCCAATTAAACCACAAAGTTCCTTGTTAAAGCGATCACCAGGCACGAGGCCTGGTGATCTAAGGGGGAGGGGACACCACCGAACCTGATCTGCATGGGGGACATGCAGACCTTCGATGGCAGACACCTGATATACCAGTAAAAGGAGAACAGATGTCTTGTGGGTATATTACACCAAAATTGTCTTAATAGCATTAAAAAGAGATTAGAATTATCCCGCTTTATCTCCCCCGCTTCTCAAATAATGTCAACCACTCCTCCACATCCTCGGGACTCAGCACCGATTCACTCTTGGATTTCGCCATGCGCGTCGCCTGTGCTTTGATCATCTCCTGGGCAAATTCCTCTGCAGACATTACCCCGGCGCGGGCGACTCCTGCGGCGCGCTGGACGCGTCCATCGGAACTGACCACCGTCCAGTTTTTGGCCGCTTTCTTCAGTTGCATAAGCCGGGCTTCGATGGCGGCGTCCGCACTGGAACCCTGGCGGATGAAATGCGCCATTACCACCCCTGCTTTGCGCGTGGTGGCCTGTCCCGGCGGAGCGCCGTCAAAGTAAACTTCAACCTGGGCCCTCCGCAGACGACAGAATTCCTGCAAGCGGACCAGGAGATCCATTTCGTCGTCGAATGAGTCCAGGCGCAAGCCCAGTTTGGGGATCAGGTTATGGCCGTCAATCAGATATGGCATAAGAGTTGAAGGAAAGAATAAAACGGATGGCTGATTTTATCATTTCCATCTGCATTAGGCCCGAAATAATCATCTTCTGATGTCAAGGCTACCATGCTGCAGGGTACTTCGTAAATATCTGAACTAAAATCATATCATTCCCGTACCTTTCAATGCAGGAAAGTTCATGGATTTATGCAAGAAGCTGTAGATGTCGAGCACGCAGAAAAGTTGCATTAAAACCCAACAGGACAGCACTCGGGATGCCGTCCTGTTGGTGTAGGGATGGAGCGTGTGGCCTCCTTTCTCAATCGGCGGGGGCTGGTTTGGGCACCATCGCCGTTTTTACACTCCAGAAGTATTTCCAATAGAGGTAGACCGATATCGTGTACAGGACCAGAATACCGATATACACCGGTCCGAACCCGTATTTGACCTGCATCCAGCCGCTGATCGCGGGGCTGAATGCCCGCCCGAAATTGTTCGCCATATTTACCAGGCTGGCGACCGTGGCACGTGCTTCCAGGTCAGTATTTTCCATCACATAAGTCTGGTAGACCGGCGAACTCATATTCATCAAGGCTATGCGGATGTAATAAGCAAAACCACTCAACCAGAACCACGGCGCAAAGCCCAACAGTGCCAAGAAGGGGATCGAAAGCCCTTGGGTGATCACCACCACTTGGATCTTGCCAAGCCGGTCAGCCAGCACCGGGGCAAACAACAGCCCGACGCCCATCGCCAGCGCGCCCCAGGCAAGCAGGTTTCCAATGACCGGGTCAGGTTGATGATATGCCACCCGGAAGAAAATATTCATAAACGGCATCAGCAATCCAGCGCCGATGGATGTCACCAGGATCGGAAGAATTAATTTTCCAAGCGTGGCCGGTTTTTTAGAAGCGTAGGCAAATGGTGCAAAGAGGGCTCGTTCTGATTTTTCTAGGTGAGGTATTTTCATGAAAAAGAACGGTACGAGGCCGAATATCGAGACCACCGCGACAATTGCCAGCGCCCCGGCGTAAGCCGTGCTGCTGGTGGCTAAGACACCCTGCCGCCCTGCAATCCAGGTTGGCAGGTTGCCGCCGATGGAATTTCCCACGAAGGAGGCTGTCATCTGCGCCCCGGATCCCAGGCTGAAAAGGTACGTGCGCTCCTGTTCGCCGCTATTTTCCAACAGGAACGGCATCATGGTCACTGCCGAAAGGCTTTGTGCTGCCCCCAGAAAAGCGGTCATGGCAAAGAGAATCCACTTGACCGGCCAGACTACCATCCCGGCTATTGCCAGGGAGACCATCGCACCGCTGATGATGAAAGACTTCTTGCGGCCCAAAATATCGGCGAGGTAACCCATCGGTATGGCCAGCACTAGAGCGATTGTACTGTTCGTGGAGGCCAATTGCCCGGCTATGTTCACATCCATGTTCAGACTGATCACATAGAAGTTAAAGAGCAATTGGTAAACACCCAGCGCTGCGCCGGTTAGAATGGCACTTGCCAGATAGAGCCGGGCGTTGGGAGAAAACTGTTTTATTCTTGTCCAGTAAGTTTGTAAAACGTCAGCCATTCAATCCTGTTTTTTGAGGAATTCTTTTACAGATGCAAAAATCACGTTTAGCGTTTCCGAACGGACTGCGTAGCGTTTCTCGCCATTTTCACTCACACGGATGGCTACCAGTTCAGCCAGGCGGAGTGCCTGCAAATGATGGAGTACCGTCGGCGGGCGCAAGCGCAGGAGACGCGACAATTCGGTCGGTGTGAGCGGCTGCCCAGTGAGATAACGCAGGATGCGCAGACGGGTTGGGTCTGCCAGAGACTTAAGGGCATTGATCAGCATGTCGGGCGTCTCCGCACCAGGCGCAATGCTTTGGACATCCGGACGGCAGCCAAAAACGATCTGCATGGTGCCATCCGCCGCACTGGTGGGGAAAACCAATGGCGTGGACCAATACGATGGTACCAGGATTAATTCCTTGGCCGATTCGACATCTTCAAAATGGACACCGCGCGAGAGTACTTCCACGAGTGCAGGCAGCGTTACACGCCCGGATAATTCCCGGGCGTGCTCCAACCCGGCTTGCAGTACCGGGCGGATGCGGGTCTCTTCATCGGCGAAAAAGGCGCCGTAATATTCCTGCAAAGCCGTCGAGATTTGCTCACTGGATTTGTCCAGGTTGATCCAGATTTTGAGTAAATTATCCAACTCGGCGGCTTTTAGATACTCGTTGCGGTGGGTGAGGGTGCGGCCTAAGAACTCTTTTTGTTTGGCTGTGACCGATCCCCGTTTGGCTATGTAATCCAATGTTTCGTGGACTTCGTAGGGCGTGTCCAATGGCAGGGTCAGAATTCGGAGACGGTCAGCCGGCGCGAGGTCCGCGGCGCGGCGCAGGACGGGCAAAGCATCCTTTGGATCTGGTAGGCTGCTGATCCAGTCCAGCGGCACAGACGCAAACGAGAAGATCCTTTCCAGGAATTCGCGCTGGGGGACGGACAAGCGCTGCCGTACTCCCGCCGTCCAGTTGGGGCGCAGACCGAAATCAGCAGCGTGATGCAGTGCAAGTAGGCTGATAAAGAAATCGTAGGCGGTACCAGAGTTCCAGCGGAGGTTGGTCATGCTGATGTGCTTGTTAGATGATTATCTAACATAATAGATAATAATCTAATTTAAACCACTCGTCAAGATATTCAAGTTTTCTGGAAATTGCCCTAGTGATTCCAAGAGGAACGATTTTCGGGGGGAACAAAACCGGTTAGAATTCGTTCATATCACTGGGAGAGATCGCATAATGGAGGTGACCGTGTTCAAGAAAATCCTTTTCATCCTTCTGGCCGTTATTCTCGCTGGCTGTACGGGCACACCGGCACCCACCTCCACGCCACCTGCAGAGCAAATGGACACTGAGGAGCAAGCCGTCTATGCTGCACTGCTCCGAAAGCTGTATTCAGCTTCAAGTTATGTCATCATGGATACCACTGCCACCTGCCCGACCGGTGTGGGAAATACAGCATCCACCCTCGACCGTATTTTGCAAAACATGCACGGCGTAGACCAGGAAACGGCGGATAGTTTCCGGGCTCGGAACGACGCGGCCTATCCTGTCCGCCCAGATATGAATATTGGCAGCATGTACGTTCTGCTAAACCAGGGCGAAATGACTCAAATCTTCAGCCAAAACCGGGACGGATGGCAGGTTTTTTATGAACAATATCCTGACGCGCCTGGCATCACCACACTATCGCGGGTCGGCTTCAATGATATGCTTGACCAGGCGCTGGTTTACGTTGGAACGATGAGCCATTGGCTGGCCGGGGCAGGATACTATGTGCTGCTCAAAAAGGTAAACGGAGCGTGGATCGTTGACCAGCAAGTGATGACCTGGATTTCATAATCGGGTACAATCTCCGCATGTCAGGTTTGAAATCCCCTATCTATGTCATCTTATCCGTGACCGGGGCGCAGCTCCAGATTGGGTTGACGCTGTTAGCCAGGCGGATGTTCACCTCGCTGTTCGACATGTTGTCCTTTGTAGCCCTGCGGATCGGGTTGTTGCAGGCTGATTACATTACACACCTGCCGCCATCCCCTATCGTTAATTCGGTGATTTTATCGCTCGAATTGTTCTTCATCGGGATCATCTTACTGACGATGGTTACCGCCTATTTCATGAACCGCTGGCGGCTCTCCAAGTGAAGAGAACTTCCCCGCCTCGTCCAGGAACCGGGACTACCTCGCAGGTCATTGTCTTCACCATCACCCGTACCGTCATCAACACCCTGCACCGGATGGTCTATCCTTTCCTGGCCGTTCTGGCCCGCGGCGTGGGCGTAGACCTCATCTCCATGTCCTATGCACTGACCGCCCGCAGTCTGGTTGGTACAATTGGCCCGTTCGCCGCAACGGTTGCCGACCGCCGGGGACGCAGGTTCGGCATGCTCTTCGGCATAGGATTGTTCACCCTTGGGGCGGCCATCGTGGTCTTTTGGCCGACATTCCCGGCCCTGGTTCTGTCCATCATCCTCTCCACGCTCGGCAAATACATCTTCGACCCGTCCATGCAGGCCTGGCTTGGCGACCGCGTCCCCTACGCGCGCCGCGGCCGGACGATCGCCATCACCGAGTTCGGCTGGTCGCTGGCCTTCATCCTCGGCATCCCACTGATGGGTTTCCTGATCGCCCGCAGCGGCTGGATGGCGCCTTTCCCATTGATGCTTCTGCTTGGCGCCCTCATATTCGCTGGTCTTTTCTGGATGCTACCGAATGAAGAGAAACCTGCTGAAGACAACCCCACTCTGTGGTTAAATATTCGCAACGTTCTGACCTCCCCCCCTGCCATGGCCGGACTGGCCGTCGGCCTGCTGGCCAGTACAGCCAACGAGGTGGTCAATCTCATCTTCGGCGTCTGGCTGGAGGATTCCTTTGGCCTGCAGATAGCCGCCTTGGGCGCGGCCTCGGCTGTAATCGGACTCTCTGAACTGTGCGGGGAGAGTCTGGTGGCAGCTTTCGTTGACCGCCTGGGCAAGCCGCGCGCTATCGGGCTGGGGCTGGGGACCAACTGTCTGGCGGCGCTGGCCCTGCTTTTCCTGGGGCGGACGGAGGCCGGCGCCCTGGTTGGCCTGTTTTTCTTTTACATTACCTTCGAGTTTACCCTGGTCAGCCTCATCCCGTTGATGACCGAACTCCTGCCATCGGCGCGTGCCACCCTGATGGCCTTCAACGTGGCGGCTCTCTCGCTCGGCCGCGCTGTGGGAGACCTGCTGGCTCCGCGCTTGTACGGATTGGGATTCTGGTTCGTAATGCTGGGGACGGTGGGATTCAATTTGCTGGCCCTGGCTGCGCTGCGGAAGGTGAAGACGGCCAATTGACAAGGGTACTATTATATTTTTTGGTCGTCTACAATCCGTTAACCCGCCACTCGCCGAGGCGGCCTCATGCACACTGCGGCCTCAAGGCGCAGTGGACCATATCGAAGGCACGAGCCTTCGATAAAAGCCATCTGGAATATCGAATCCATGACATTGTACACGCAAGGCGGGCGGCTCCAGCGGTGGTTCCGCGACTGTGGTGGCTGCCTGTCGGGTTGCATTTCGTCAGGCGAACGGGCGACGAGGCCACTCTATTCCGCCTTGCCGGCCAACTCGAACGCGCTCAGCCATAGACTGATCGTACTCCCACAGCTTTTTTGTGAGTTGATATTCACAGGGTACTGCGCCAATATTTGAACCAAACTCCACCAAGCATAATCCGTCCCGGCAACTCCCGCCGGGACGACCGTTTCCTGGGGTAAAATCAACCCAGCCCACTGCTGACTGGTGACTGATAACGATGTTAATCCATTCCGCTTCTCAACTCCTCACTCTCTCCGGCGGCCCGCAGCGCGGACAGGCGTTTGGCCAGCTCGGCATTCTCGAAGACGGCGCGGTGCTCGTCCACGGCGAAAAGATCCTCGCTGTCGGGCCGACCAAAGAACTGCAGGCCGCATCCCCCCACGAACCGACCCTGGATGCCTCCGGTTGTGTCGTCCTGCCCGGTTTCGTGGACCCGCACACCCACATCGTCTGGGCCGGGGATCGGGCCGCCGAGTTCGAGATGAAGATGGCCGGGGCCAAATACCTCGACATCCTGGCGGCGGGCGGCGGGATCATCTCAACGGTCCACAAGACACGCGCAGCCTCCATAGAAACCCTTATGGACGAGACCCGTCCGCGCCTGGCCCGCATGTTCGCCCACGGCACCACCACCGCCGAAGCCAAGACCGGTTACGGCCTCAACATCGAAACTGAATTCAAAATATTGCAAGCCATCCTGGCTCTCGATGCCGTCGGTCCGCTCGAACTGGCTCCAACGTTTCTGGGTGCGCACGCCATTCCTCCTGAATATAAAGGCAACCCCCAAGCTTATACTGACCTGCTGTGTACAGAGATGCTGCCGTTCATCCGCCAGTGGTGGAGCAGCCAGCCGTCAATGGCCTACCGCCCGCTGCCCTTTGTGGACGTCTTCTGCGAGACCGGCGCCTTCGACCTGGCCCAGTCCCGCCAGATATTGACCAAAGCCAAGGAACTGGGTTTTCCGCTCAAACTTCACGCCGACGAGTTCGATAACCTGGGCGGTGCTTCGCTGGGCGTCGAACTGGAGGCTGTGTCAGCTGACCATTTAGTGAAGACATCCGATGGCGATATCCAGGCGCTGGCTGCGAGCGATACCGTGGCCGTTTCGCTGCCCTGTACGCCCTTCGGCCTGGCTGAGAGCGAATACACCCCGGCTCGGAAGATCATCGCAGCCGGTGGGTTGCTGGCGCTGGCCAGCGACTGCAACCCCGGCACCGCATGGTGCGAGTCCATGCAGTTCGTCATCGCGCTGGCGTGCCGGTCGCTGAAGCTTACGCCTGCCCAGGCCATCGCCGCCGCCACCATCAACGCCGCCCATGCCATCCGGCGCGCCGACCGGATTGGCTCCCTAGAACCCGGCAAGCAGGCTGACCTGCTCATCCTGTCCGTACCGGATTACCGTCAGCTTGGCTATCGCTTCGGGACGAACCTTGTCAAACAGGTCATCAAGCGGGGAAGAGTTTATACAGTGGAGACAGGTACTCATCTCGCAGAGGATGTTTCCTCTTAGGAGGTAGGAATGAATATTAATTTTTCCGCGATTCCATACAATCAAATTGTCTGGTGGGTAGCGATCGGTGTGGGCGTCATTTTGGCATTTGTGATCATCCGCTTTTTCTGGAAGCACATCCTGAAATATCTGTTCCACGGCTGCCTGGTGATCGTGGTGGTCATTGCGCTGCTGGCGTTGCTCCATTTTTACTTCAAGGTTTTCTAATCCGTTCGGACCTGGTATAGTGACTGCGGAAGTGATGTACACAGCCTAAATTCGCGTGCAAATTATTTAATTTTTGAGGAACGAATACCGGCCGGGCGGGAATGCCGCGCCCCTGATGAATGGGGGACATGAGATGCCAGATGGCTTGCCATCGCCGGTCAGTCCGGTCCATTTGGCGGGTCCCATCGATTTTTGAGTCAAAGTGAAAATTGTCAAAACAACGAGGAACAACTCGAGGGGTAAACGGTTTTTTAGGGGGAATTTTGGAGAAAGAAACCGGCAAAACATTCGTATTCATCATTTTGAAAAACCCGTCTCAAAAATCGGTTTATCGGTATTTGGCGGGTTACCACCCGTACTCACCACAGGGAACGCAGAGGCCGAGAGGACGACTGAAAGGGCCGTGTATCTACTCACACCCTACGCGACTTGGGAAAGGTTTGGTAAGATTGAGTCACAATGACTCAAGAGGATATGGCTCACCTGAGCCGTGAAGAACTGGTGGAGTTGGTGCTTGCCGAGCATGGGCAGTTGGAAGCTTTGCAGGAGATAGTGGTACGGCTGAAAGCGGACAACGAAGCCTTGAAGCTGAAGTTGGAAAAGGGCAAGAAACCACCCACGAATTCCAACAACTCTTCGCAACCGCCGTCGCGGGATCAGAAGCCCAATCTGCCGAAAGATCACCGCAAGCGCAGGCATGGGCCGCCGCACGGACATGCAAAACACGAGTGCGAGTTTGTAGCCGACCCGGATCGTGTAGTGGAGGTCAGGCCACGAGTTTGTGAGGCGTGCCAGGGGAATCTGAGCATGGAAAGTGGATCCTTGGCGGATGTCAATCAGATCACCGAACTGCCGGAAGCCAAAGCGGAAGTGATCGAAGTACGTCAATATGCGGTGAAATGTCCCTGCTGCGGGCGAAAGCAGACGGGCGAAGCTCCTGCTGGTTTGGAAATGGAGCGGACCTTTGGGACGCGGCTGGAAGCGACGGTGGTGTATTTTCGTCAGGAACAGCATATGAGCTATATCCGCACTGAATCTGCTCTGCATGACCTGCACGGAGTCAAGATCAGCCCAGGCGGGATCGACAAGATCATGCAACGTGCTGGTCGACAAGCTGAGCGGCAAATGGAACCCATCCAAAACAAGATACAACAGAGTAAAGTCATTCATAGTGACGAAACTGGCAGCCGGGTGGATGGCCAGAACTGGTGGCAGTGGGTGTTTTGCTCGGCAACGGCTGTTCTGCACGTCATCCGCTCCAACCGCAGCGTGGATGTCATCAAGAGTGTCATGGCCGGACACGAAGTGGATGTCTGGGTCAGCGATTGCTACTCGGCTCAGATGAAAGCTCCGTCGGGAGAACGCCAGTTGTGTATGGCGCATCAACTGCGCAATCTGCAGGCTGTGGTCGACCGCTATCCGGCTTCTTTCTGGCCAAGAGCCATGCAAGCTTTGTTCCGATACGCAGTCCATTTGCACAACCAGAGAGATGCTCTCTCTCCACCGGAGTTCCAAACGCAGATACAACGGATTGAACACCTCTGCGACTGGCTGCTCGAGCACCCGTTGGAACAACCCGAAGCTAAACGACTCTTGAAACGGTACCATAAATACCGGGACTGCCTGTTCGTTTTCCTGCACCGCATCGATGTCAGTCCAACCAATAATGTCAGTGAGCGATACTTGCGCCCCTCGGTTGTGCATCGCAAGGTGATCGGCTGTTTCCGCTCCGGTTGGGGCGCACGGGCTTATGCGGCTATCGCATCTGTCATTGGAACTGCTGCTTTGAGTGGCATTTCCTCCTTTGACGCAATTCAACACCTGTTCGGTACTCCTTCTCTGCCCCTTCCCTCAGGGGTGTGAGTAGATACAGGGCCGTTATAGCACAAATGTTCTGGCATTGGAAGGGGTAAGATTTGACGTCAGAGCGGTAATGAATGCCGTGGAGAGCTTACACCGGGAAGTTCGCGGCAAGGGAGGCGTGGCGAGCATCTTCACCAACCCGGCTTCCTGGCTGCGGATGGTCACGGCTTTGCTCAAAGAGATCAGTAATGAGCGGCTGACCGGTAGAATTATTTTGATTTTTCAAGGGCGTATCTTGAGCAGTCGAAGGGTTCAGAGGTAACTCTTGATTTGAATTTACAGAAAAAACTTGCACTATCTCGAAGATATCATACATACCCCTGCTACTATGGGGAGTATTACAGCAAATGTAGACCCCTGAAACCCTCATCTATTTGAAGGTTTCTTCTTCAGCTTATAAAGATCAATGTTAATCAAACCTGCGCGTTGAAGAAAATGGCCCAGCGAGACTCTTATGACGCCCAACCCATACTTTACGCTTCTGGCAAAATTGATCGAGGAGGCTTCGGGGAAATACTTCGTGGGGCACGTGATTTCGGCTATGCCGAATCCAGCGTATGCTATTTGAGATAGCATTTCATTGTCAAAAACAAAATCATCACTGTTTGCCTCGAAATTGATCGTTTCGAGCACCTCTCTTGAAAATGCCCGGTACCCGGTATGATATTCAGATAGTTTCTCATTCAGCAGGATGTTTTGCAGCCCAGTCAGAAATCTGTTGGATAGATATTTGTAGAAAGGCATCCCCCCCTTAAGCGCTCCCCGGCCCAATATCCGGGATCCCAGAACAACAGGATATAGTTCGTTACAAATCAGGTAAACCATGGAAGGGATCAGCCTTGGAGTGTATTGATAATCCGGATGGAGCATGATGATTATATCGGCGCCCAGACTGAGGGCCTTCTTGTAGCAGGATTTTTGATTGGCGCCATAGCCCCGATTGTTTTCATGAACGATGATATGTTTTATTCTCAGGCGTTTTGCCTCCTCGACGGTATTATCGCGGCTATGATCGTCAACAACGATCACTTCATCCACAATAGCGAGGGGGATCTCGGAATAGGTTCGAGCAAGTGTTCTCTCCGCGTTGTATGCGGGCATTACAACAACAATCTTCTTCCCATCTATCATTTCAACACCCGGGTGACTGGATTTCCTTTCACGCAGGATTGGGGATAGTCACGGTAACCCTCCCGTAAAATAGTACCAGCGGAAAGTGGAAACTTCTGGCAAAATTAGAACCAGGAGCAACCCCATGAAGCAATCGAAGTTCAGCGAAACACAGATCGTCAATATTCTGAAGGAAGCGGAAGC
>Ga0209777_10002098_pt1 | contig 27002 bp, 41 predicted proteins | sample FrelakmetHBP12HB_FD_187147 | JGI IMG/M metagenome (GOLD analysis project Ga0209777, IMG submission 187147) | Freshwater lake sediment microbial communities from the University of Notre Dame, USA, for methane emissions studies -HBP12 HB (SPAdes)... | ecosystem: Environmental > Aquatic >...
GCCCACGGTGGTCGCGTCCAGCACCACGAAGCCCGGGGCGATGTTGATGGTCGTGCCGAGAACTTGTCCGACAAGCGCCTTGGTTGTCATGGTCCGATCCTCCGTGCCCCTAGCGGGGCATCTCCGTCGAGATTACCCGGGCCCTGCTCGGCATACTCTCTCGGCTGGCCCGGGATGAGCCCACGAGAGCGACCACAAGTTGCGTGCGCGGGGGGATGGTCGGCCACCCGTCGCAGGTTCCACCGTCGGTCAGGTGGACGATAGCGTCGAACTTTCCGGCGGCAGAAACCGCCTCATACGCGGGGCGGAACTGCGTGCCCCCGCGCTGGCCCATGGCCGCGCCCCAGACCGTCTGAGGGTTGGTGCGCTGGTCAACCCACCCGGCGAAGCCCACGGTGTCGTCGTGCGTGACCACGAACGCCCGTGTCTGCAGCGACCGGCAGATTGCGATGGTCTCCGTCACCGCCTGGGCCAGCGAAGCATCGTCGACGCTGCCCGATGCGTCGATGATCACGGCCACGGTCGGCTGCGCTCCGGCCCACCCGGGAAGCTGGGCGCCCGTCGCGGGCGAGTAGCGCGACCGCTTGGCCCAAGTGTGGACTTCGTGACCGTGGGCCCGGCTTGCCGTGGCGAAGCCGCAGCGGAGAACCTGCTCCCACGGCGTCTTAGCCGGCGGGGGAGTGATGGCCACGGCGAGCACCTTGCCCGCCTCGGTCCCGCTGTCCAGCGCGACCGCGCTGGCCTGCACTGCGGCCTCGCGCCAGTCTTGCGCGGCCTCGGCAGCCTGCCCACCATGCTCGCCACCCGGGGCGGGCTCGACTCCGCAACCCTGGCCCACCCCAGTCTGCTCGGGCTCGACTTCGCCTTCCCCCTCACCGGACCCTTCGCCCTCGCCGTCGGCTTCCCCGTCGGCTTCCCCGTCGGCGTCGCCTTCCCCCTCGCCGTTTCCGTCGGCGGAATCCTCACCCTCGCCGTCGCCTTCCCCCTCGCCCTCGCCGGTCTCCCCGTCCTCACCCTCGCCTTCGCCTTCCTGCTCGCCGGGCTTGTCGCCCTCGCCCTCACCCTCACCGTCCGCCTGGGCTTCCCCGTCCTCGCCTTCGTCGCCTTCTCCCTCGCCGGAATCCTCGCCGTCCGACTCGTCGCCGGGCTCGTTTCCGTCGGCGGAATCCTCCGACTCGTCGCCCTCGCCCTCGCCAGGCTCCGGCTTCGCCTCGGGCGCCTCGGGGGGCGTCGGGGGCTTGGGCGGGAACATGGCCGCGTGAATCTCCTCGGCTGCCTTGTCCACAAGCTCCGTCGGGCTATAGACCAGCCCCTCTGGGGCTTCCCAGCCGACCGCAGGCGCCAGGGCCCGCATGGTGTCGTGGATGGCGCAGTCGATGGCCACGTTCCACTCCCGCGCGTCCCTGCCCCCCTGCCGTTCGTGGTGGCGGAGGAGCAGGTGCAGAAGCTCGTGCCCGCCGATCCAAAGCGCCTGCTTGTCCGTGAGGCTGGCGACGTAGCTGGGGCTGACCAGCATCATGCCATCGGCCCGGACCCTGGCCGTCTGCGTCTGCCCGGTCATGTCGTCGGAGATGGTCATGCGGGCCACGCCCGGCGCAAGCGCCGGCAGCCTCGCGGCTGCGGCCAGCAGCAAGCGCGTCACGCGCTCCGCCTGCGTCTTGAAGGGGGCCACAGCTACACCCTCCCCGCCGACAGCTTGGCAAGCTGGGCAACTCGCGCCCGCTGGCCCGCCGCTGCGTTGGCGCCGTTTCCCTTGGGGGGCTTGCTCTGCAACTGCCGGGCGACGGCGAGGCCAATCTCCGGCATCAGGCGGGCGCTGTAGGTCCATGCGGCCCACAGGTCCATGTCCGCGACGCGGGGGAGCAGGATCAGCGCCCCAATCTGCCCGCGTCGGTCGGTGGGCACACTCACCGTCGCCGGGTTGGCCACCACTGCCTCGGGGGCGGGCAGTTGCGTGTGCAGGTCCATGATGGCCTTGAACGCGACCTGACAGCTATCCCCGACGCAGCCTGCCATCAGCTTCCAGGCAACGTCGGAGGGGGCGCCGGCCATGGTCGCGGCGACGTACAGCTTGATCCCCCGGTCCCAGTTGCGCGGGGCCCCGTACTGCGCGCCGTTGTCCAGCGCCTCCACCGTCGGGTTGGTCTGCATGAGGCGCGTGTCGAAGCGGGCGCACTTGGCGAAGGTCGCCTTCATGGCCACGACAGCCTCGTCGTGCGCCGTCTGGTCGAAGGGGGCCATTTCCGCGACCGGGAACGTGATGGGCGTCCCGTCGAACCATGCCAGGATCTCGTCGGCGGTAGGCTCGACTCCCAGCATGGAAACGCGGCCACGGAGGGCCAGCGCGCGATCCATGCCGCCAGTGCTCTGCTCGATGGGGTTGGTAGCTGCCACCATGGCCGTCTGCTCGTGCAGGCACAGGTCGCCGGCCCGCCGGTCGAGCACAAGCTCTTGCAGGGCAGCCTGCATGGGGAGGCTACCGTTCCATAGTTCGTCCACCAGGAACAGCATGGGGCTCGCGGACGCCCTCACGATCTCCGAGAAGGGCACCCGATTGACCCTCTCACCGTCGAGGGTCACGACGGGGTAGCCGGCGATGTCGATGGGGTCGTGGTGCGACGGGATGAGGTGGGCGAAGCCCATCCCCAGCGCCTTCGCTACGTCCATGGGCACGGTCGACTTGCCGATGCCCGGGGGCCCCTCGAACACGCACACAGCCTTGGCCCGGATGCTGGCGATGAGGCACCAGAACATCCCCAGCAGAGTCACCGTCGGGTACTGCGCGTTGCCGTTCGTCTGTGCCATGGTCCGATCCTCCGTCGCTGCCTACGTTGGGCCGTATCCCCTGGCCCCCTGTCCCGCTGCGTCCCACTACCGTCGCAAAACTTTCCAGGTTCAATTTCGATGCCAAATGCTAACTTTGCGAAACCATTAGCTTTACCTACAAAAACCTACTTGTCGGTTTGTGGCGAAACGGTACGATTTGACTAGAAAAGCGGGGCGAAATGCTACGGCACAGAAAATGCTAAGTTATCGGGCTAACTTATCATGCGTCGGGCTTATGCTACCAGCTAACTCCCGCTGTAGTGGGCTATCGTAGCGGGAATGATAGCACTAGGGTAGGCCAGGGGAGGGGAGTGAGCAGGCGTTTCCGTGGGGGGAAACCCATGCGTGCAGGTATCCGCGTACCTGATACGGGTACAGGCGAACGCTTGCGAGCGTGCTCTTACGCGGGTTTGCGGGTGATCAGGCGAGCGCCTGGGGGCGTGCTCGGGCGCTCGCGGCCGGGCCGCGCGGGCTCGCGCGAGGCGACCCTGGAGGGCCGCCGTCGGCTGTAACGGCTGTGCGTTGACGGCTACTTGCCGGGCTCGCGGGGGCGTTTCTCTCCACGGAAACCGGCGTCCGGGGGCTCGGCCGCGCGCCTCTGCGCCAGCCAGCCCTGGAGGGCGGTCGACATGACGCGCACCGCGTTGACGACAGCCGCGCTCCCGGCCACGAACTCCCGGGCCCGCTCGAACGCTACCCGGTTGTCGCCCGCGTCGATGGCCGATGCCAGTTCGCTGCCGATGCGTAGCTGGTCGCGCACCGCGTCTAGGAAGCCCCGGATGAGGAAGGAGACCGCCGAGGGCATCAGCGCCCCGCCGTGGCCGGCGGGACCGCCTGGGGGCCGCTGGGCGTCACCCGGCGGTGCTCCACGAGAGCCTGCTCGATGATGGTGGTCACGAGGAAGCTCATGGTGCGGTGCTCGCGGGCCGCCCACTGGCGAAGCTCGCTGATGATGTCCGGGGTCAGGCGGATGTTGACCTGCGGCTTGTTGATCACCTGGCCACGGTCGTCCGTCACTCTGGGGGCCGATCTTGCATTTGCCATGCAACCGATAGTAAATCGGCTGCTAAGGCTTGTCAAGCGGTACGGTGTGCTATCCTGGCGCGGAAACGGAGGTTCTAGTTCACCACCTCGGGATCGAGGTCCATCTCTGGGTCCGGCGGACGGCGGCTGCGCGTCAGCGGCAGCTTCCAGCCGGCCAGCCGCGCCTTCTTGGACGCCGAGAACATGGCCGTCGGCGTGACCATCCTGGGCGGCGAGTCCTTGTGCTGGAGCACCGAGAGGAGGTCCGCGAGCACCTGGAGGAACACGATGAAGCCCTTGGCCTTGGGGTAGGGCGTGAGGCGCGTGATCAGCGAGGCGACGAGCGTGGTCAGGATCAAGAGCGCGAGCGGAGCCAGCCAGTGCCAGTTCGCACGCAGGAAGGCGATGATGGTTGCCATGCGGGCATCCTACCGCCGACGGCGGCGTTTGCCAAGCCCCATCAGACCCTCGCCCTTGGCCGACGAAGATCCGCAGTCCGACACGACGATGTGATCCATGAGCGGGATGCCGAGGATCTTCCCAGCCTCGGAAAACCGCCTGGTCAGGTCCATGTCCTCCGACGACGGGTTGTGGCAGCCGCTCGGGTGGTTGTGCGCGATGATCACGGCTGCGGCTCCCAGGTGGATCGCAGGCCGGAACACTTCGCGCGGGCTCGCATGGACGGCGTTGAGGGCGCCCTTGGCCACCTCCATGAACCCGATGGTCTTGTACCGGGCGTCAAGGTAGATGGCCATGAGCGACTCCTGCTCTTTCCTGGCGCTGAAAGCCTGGAACACGAGAGCCGCCTTCGCAGGCGTCGTGACCGATCCGCTCGCTCCCTCGGGGAACTTCTCGCCCGTGGGCTTCTTGCGGCAGTCCAGTTCGTAGAGTTGCCGCTGGCGCTTCTTGCCCTCGGCCGCCTTCTCGTCGCCCAGCGTGCAGACCCTTCGGCGGCGCTTCATCGCTTGGCCCTCCGTTTCCGTGGCTGGGAGCCCATCAGTTGCACGCCCTGGCGGTCCATGACGTGCTCCAGGCGCCAGCGGCGCGACCTGTCCGTACCCCGGTTGATGGCCTCGGCGCACGTCTTTCCCTCAGAGTCGCCGCCTGCGCCCCGGTTGTCAAACCACGTCCACTGCCAGAGGCCGGGCCGCTTGGCCGACCTGGCGACGACGGCGTAGAACTCGCTGTCCCTTGCGCCGCCCGATCCCCGCTCGCGGAACTGCGCGGCGCCGACCTTCTCGTCGTCGCACACCCACTCGCACAGCTTCACGTCCTCGAAGCATCCTAGGCGGCACTCAAGGCGGATGGGGGAGCGCCTCGGCATGGTTCACTTCGCCCAGGTGCAGCCCAGGCGCCGGCCGAGAGCCCGCGCCTTGCTCGCCACCTCGACGTAGCCGTGCTGCCTGGCGCGGTAGAGCGCCGCTCGCACCGCCCGGCAGTCGGGCGCGCAGCCACCCGTCTTTCCGACGACGGGGAACTTGAGCGCGTCCGGCATGAGGAACGCCGACCGGCCGCACCTGGCGATCACAGCCCGGCGCTGCGGCTTGCCCTTGGGCGCCGCCTTGCGCCAGCCCTTCGCCGACCTGGCGGCGCGGTGCGTCGCCTTCCGCTGCCGGTGTTGGCCGAGAGAGCATCTGCACATGACGGTCCTCCTAGTAGCTCAGAGCTTGCCCTGTCAGTGTCCAATGCACCGCGTAGTGCTGACCGTCGGTGACAGTGATCGTCGGCTGCACGGTCGACGAGCCCGCAGCAAAATCCATGCTCCAGCCCGTCCCAGCCCCGCCACCCGCCGCCGGGGTGCGATAGACGACCGATGTTGGCCCGGACTGCACGAGCACGGCGCTGCCGTTCACCTCGAAGCTCGCTGCGATCTCGATGGCCGTGGCCATGATCGGCGTGCAGCTAGAGCACTGCACGACGGCATCGAGCTTTGCCGCGACAACGGCCCCCTCTCCGGTCCAGGGAGGGGAGATGCCCGCGCCGACGTTGCTTGTGCCGTTTCCGCCCTGGTAGCCGCCATCGTCGCCGAACACGTCGTAGGCCGCGAGTCCGTTCCAGTGCGGCTGCACGGCGCTCCCCTGGTGCCAGAACGTGTCCTTGCAGACGACCGTGCTACTTGGCACGCTCGCTTCGTCCGACTCGACGGTGGTGATGGTTCCCTCGTCGGGCCAGCCGCACGATCCAGCCGCAGAGCGGCGAGACTGCACAGCCTTGACGTGCTCCGTTCCGAAGCGGTGTCTGAGCGCCGGGTTGTCGGCGTCAGATCCAATGTCCAGCGATCCGTCGGAGGCAAGGTTGTAGATGCTAATGCGCGTCCCAAGCCCCACGTTGCCATCGTCGGCTGCGCGGTTGCCCGAGATTTCGAGTGCCGGCGCACCCATGTTTCCGGCGTCGGCAAAGATCACAATCGGGTTGTGGTAGCTCGTCGGGTAGTCGGCCTGCTGCTGGGCGAAGCTGGCCGAGTTGCTCTCGTCGCGCGACTGGATGAGCGTCGAGCCCTTGAGCATGATCACCTGCACGGCGTCGTTGATCGATCCTCCTCCAGTGTGCGCGGGGTCTGGGTTGCCCATGCTCACCTGATCCGCGACGAGCCCGACCATCAACACGCCGTCCACGTTTCCGCCGTTGGCCGTGAGCCAGCGTGTCCCGGCGACGCCGAGGCCCGGCGGCGGGCTCCATATCTCGTACCGCTCCGACTGCGACTGGCCGCAGCCCGTCCCAATGTCGCAGTCGCTCTCCCAGTTCCAACTCCACGCTCCGAGCGCCGGGTTGTAGTTGGGCGACGCTGCGCCGTTGAGGGAGCAGCCGATTTGGTAGTCGCTCCCCGGTCCAGGCGCGTTGCTCACGTCGCCGGCCATGCAGGCATACGCGCCGTTGAATCCGTCGCGTGGGTCGACGGAGAGGAAGCGGTCGCCGCCCGCTGCAGCCTGGAGGACAACCTCGATTCCGAGCGGAGAAAGCAACGTGGGCGGGTACGACTGCGAGAACGGAACGTAGCCCGTCAGCGCCGTATCACTGCCGTCGGTGTTTCGCCAGTACGGTTTCCCGTCGCTCGCCTTCGACCAGAGGCCACCTGCCCCAGTAGGGATCGAACAGGCGGCGATGCCTTTGACGCGCACGCCCGTCACGTTGATCATCTGCGCGTCGGCGATGCCCGAGAGAAGCAGGCCCGCGACGAGCGCGAGTGCCGTGGTTGTCCTCATACTTCAGTCCTCCGGCCGGCGAGCCCACGAGCGACTCGCCGGCCTCCGCACTGCTTCCTGCTACCCGAGCGGCACGGCGAAGGTGACGTAGACGCGGGCGGCGCCCATCGTGGGCGTTCCGCTGGCGCTCAACGTCGCGCGAACCGTTCCCGAGGTCGGTGCCGTCAGCTTGACGAACGGCTTGGTCTCGTAGATGTCGGGGGTGCTCGCGTCGTTGTCGATGTAGCCGAGGAGCCCGACAATCGGCGAGCCGTTCATGCTCACGTCGATCTCGGCGCCCCCGTCATAGCCCGTGTCCACGACGAGCACGGCGCTCTTGACGATGGCTCCAGCCGGGATCACGGTCGTCGAATCGAAGGTTCCGGGCGCGAAATCGAGGGTCAACTCGATGGTCTTGTCGTTGCCCGCTCCGACGCCGATGCCGTCGCCCTTGAGCGTCCACGAGTAGGGCGCTCCTGCGTCCTGCGCGATGTAGGTTCCGTTGGCGATGAGGTTGACCGTGCCGACAACGGCGTCGGTGGTTGCGATCTGCTGCATCTTGTAGACGTTGACGGGGACGAGCGCGACGCCGTTGTCGTACACGACCGAGCCGGCCGGGGTGGCGGGCCAAACCCCGGTGTGGCAGAAGCCGAACTTGCCGGTGTTGAGTCCAGCCGCCGGGGGAGAGGTGCCGTTGAAGGAGAACTCGATGAGGATGATGCGTTCCTTCAGATCGGTCAGGGTCGCGGCGAAGTCGTCACTTCCGCCAGCGGAGGCCGAGGGCGGAGACACAGCGGGAGCGACGATGAGGTTCGCGTTGTTGGCATCGCCAGCGTCACGCACGGCCAGTTGCGTCGGCAACATCCCCTTGACGCGGGCGTTGCCAAAGCCCATCTGCAGGTTGCCGCCGGTAATGCCCTTGATTCGTTCCCAGAGACCCATGTTCGTTTCCTTCCTGCTCCTACCTATAGAGGAGCACGACAGTTCCGGTCCCCAAAACGGGAGCACCGGCGATGTAGAGGCTTGCTTGCCCGCCTGACGGGTACTCCAGATCGGGCTCCACTCGATACCGATCACCCGACCTGCTTGGGTCGTTGTCGTCGGCCGCGAGGAGGCGTGAGTTGTCGCCGAAATCACCGATGGTGAGCGTAGCGCCAGGCGAGAATGGGCTGTTGATGGCGATCTCGACTCGCCACACCACCGTTCCCGCAGGGATCAGGCCCACCACGAGAGGCGATGGAGAAGCGGCCGAGAACGGCACCACGAACTTTCCGCAGGAGTTGAGGTTCACCTTGTCCGCCGGGGACATGAACCCCGGCTCGGACGTGGAGGCAAAGTCCTTTGCGGCGATTCGCGGCATGGGATCCTAGCCGACGGGCGGCTTTGCCTCGATGATCTCCTTGACGCGCGCCACCACGTCGTCGTCGGAATACGCCGGTCGCGCGGCGTAGTCGTCGCCCTTCCAGAGCACGGCCCGCGAGTAGGTCGTGAAGCCAATGCGGTAGGTGGCCATGGCGACCTGATTCACCGGGTCGTCCTCGATTCTGACGACGGAGAACTCCGACACCGGGGCTTCCGCTATGACCTTCGTATTCACGGGTGCGTCGAGGATGCCGATGAGCATGGTCTCTCCTGATGGCGGCTGGGGAAAAGCGCCTGGTGCCACCCCTCAAGCTGCCTGAGTGAGTCGGGGTTGCGCTTCTCCCCGGCCCAGAAGTGGACGAAGCCCACGCGGTCGCGCACGGACTGGTCGCTGTAGCCGCGTGGCCCGCCGACGCACGGATAGAGGTACTCGATGAAGCCCCGACGCTGGCGGAGGGCGACGCCGATGAGCCACTGTTCGAGCAGTAGCAGGCCATCGAAGCCGCCGATCTCCTCCCAGCCGGTCGAGCCCGTGAGCATCCCGAACGCCAGGTCCGTGTAGGCGCGGATGGTTCCCAGGTCGTTGCCGCCGAAGATGCCGAAGTTGGCGGCATACTGGATCGGCCGACGCAGCGCCGACATGACCGGCGCGGGCAGAGGCTTGATGTGCGCCTCTAGCTGGTCGATCCGGTAGTTCCTGATCCCGGAATCGAGGCGGAACTTCTCGGGGAGTTGGGCGAGGACCGGAGCATCCGCCAAGAGGTGAGGGCTCAACGGCTTGTGCATGAAGGCGTCGGCGTCGACGTGAACGAATGGTTCCTCTTGAAGCGAGTACGCCCGGATTTTGCCGACGGACCAGAACTTCGCCCACCGTGGGTCGAGGTCGTCAAGATCGATCCGTACCGTCGTGAACGGCAGGCCGAGAGGCTTGAGCCGCTCCCAGCCTTCCCGGTCAGTCACAAGCTCGACGTGCTCGAAATGCCGGCGCAGCAGGGCGCTCGACACCTGCCAGGCCATCCTCTCGTGTGCCTCCGAGGACCACGCGCAGCCGTGCCCCGCCACCTTCGAGGGAGCAGACCACAGGGACATGACCGCCTTCTTGATCACGGCTCCACAGGAAGCGCCGACCCCGCGCAGGGCAAGCCATCCCAGTCCTCTATCCACTGGCCCGTGGGGAACGGCCCGACGGAATGGAAGTCGCCGCCGGGCCCACCGACGAGGTTCGTCCAGTAGAAAACGCCTGCTCCCTGCGCCACGTTGTCGAGGAAGTACCCGAACGGGCCAGCGAAGTAGACGTTCGCTCCGAGGGTGCGGCCTGCGGCGTTGTAGACGCCGTTGGGGTCATTCCCATTGGGCATGAGCGGGAAGCCGATCATCTGATAGATCGTGTTCTCGACGTGGCCGCCGTCGGGCGGGTTCCAGCCGCCGCCGATGGGCCAGTCGTCCGCGTAGAAGGGATCACGGTGGTAGACGCGCCCGCCGCCGTCGTTGAACCACCATTGGAAGTGCCCGTTGAGGAACCTCAAGTAGAGGGTGTAGTTGGACGCGCCCTCCTTGATGAAGATGGGCAGGAAGTAGCTCACTCCGCCTGGATAGATGTGCCGCCAGGCGCCAATGACGTACTTGCCGTCGAAGTCGGGACGGCCGAAGTTCTGTGCCCAGACGATGCGCGGGACCGTCGACACTTCGCGCGGCGGCGGCGGCGGGTCCAAATAGACGTGCGCCGACCCTGTGGCGGTGAGCCCCGCAGAGTTGGTCACGCTGTAGTGAACCCAGTTGTCGCCCTCGGAGAGCTTGTCGATGCCCGCCGAGTCATTCACGATGGAGGCGGTCAGATCCCCGTCGATGAGATCGTAGGCCGTGCAGCCCGTGTTGTAGTCGTAGTCGACGGCCGAGTACGGATGCCCGGTGTAGTCCGCGATGAGGTTGAGCGTGGACGGGACGGTGAGGATCGGCGGCGTTCCGACGGTGACGATGAAGTCTCCGGCGTGCGGAACGTAGTGCTGGCCGGAGTAGCCAGAGAACTGCTCAAGGATCGCTTCCTGGCAGTGAAAGTCGATGAAGTCGGGCACGGCGGTCGCGCTGTCCGCCTTCACGACGAGCACGAACCCCTCGGCCGTTTTCTGGAAGTACCGCAGCGGCTTGTAGTCGCCGTTCCCTCCGCCAAGCTGAGCGACGAGCGCGTACTGGTCGTCGAGGAACGGGATGTCGAACTTCACCGTGAGGGCGACGGGGTGCGCGGGAAACGATGGGATGCTCGATAGCTGGATGATGCCGCTGACGACGCGCGGCGGAACGTCCGTTGTGTCGAGCTTCACCTTGTCCGCCGGGCTCATGTAGCCCGGTTCCTGCTCCGTCACGAGGTCCGATGGGGGAACGCGCGCCATGGTCTACTCCTGGGCCTACGGCGTGGGCGTGGGCAGCGTTGCCAGCGGCGCGAGCGTCAGCCCCGGCACTTGAACCTTGCTGTTGTCGGCGAAGGAATTGTTCGCGTAGGCGAAGGTGCCCACTCCTCGCGCTGCGTATCCGGCACCGGAAGGCACGTTGACCAGCGTTCCCGTCAGCGTGAGTTGCGATCCACCGGCCTGCACGATTCCATCGCTGCCGGCGGTTGCCTGTGACAGAAAGCAGTTGACCAGCAGCGCCGATGCAGTGGCGCCCAGGTTGATCACGTCGGCGCCGGCAGAGAAGAAGTTGGCCAGGATGCCGACGACAAACGCCGCTCCATCGATCAGCAGGGAACGGGCCGCCGCTCCGCCGGAGATGTCGCTGCGCTCGATGGTGAGCTTGCCGGCCGTTGCCTGGTAGGAGAGACCACCCGCCGGAACGTCGCCCGTGCAGTCCGCCACGACTAGCTCCGCTGGGAGGCCGGAGGACACGCCCGAGCAGTCGCAGCGGACGTTGGCGGCTCCGTTGGCGGTCTTGCTGATCGCGCAGGAGAGGAGGATGAGCCTGCCGTAGTTCGTTCCCAGGAGCGCCACGGCGTCGATTCCAGCGCCGGCAAACGTCGTGATACCCCTGACCTGCACGATGCCGCTCACCTCGTCGAGACCGGGACCAGGCGTGTAGCTCAAGCTGCGGACCTGCACGCTCCCAGGGGCTCCCGGTACGCCTTCGATGTGGATGCCAGCCGAGAGTGCCACGTCCTCTGCCCAGCCGCCCGCCTGCGGGTAGACGCGGATGAGCGCGGGGTTCGTGTTGTCGGTGTGGCCGTCGGCGACCGCCTGGGCGATGGCCGAGGCGATGGTGGTGAATGTGCCTGGGCCGTTGGCGATGAACGGGTAGACCGGGTAGACCGGGATGGCGTCGTTCCACTCGTTCGCGGTGCGCCGACCGTCGGAGCGCAGGACGTGGCGCACGACGACGCCCGCGTCGTTCTTCGTGTATTCCTCGTCCGCGTCGGTGCGCCAGGCGTAGAACTGGTTTCCGGCGACGCAGAACTCCAGGCCGAAGCGCGCAGCCTTCACGCGAGCGAGCGCCCAGTCCGTGTTCGTCATGGGGATCGCGGGGTCGCGCCGCGACCAGATGTCGATGCCGTCGTGCTCGACGAAGTTGGGGTCGCCGTCAACCTGATTCTGCCCGCCACGGAAAAGGCCACCCTGGTTGCCCGGGTTCATCGGCGGGATGTGGTTGAACTGCTGCCGGCCCTGCGGGTCGGTGGTGAACTCGAAGAAGTGCAGAAGCTCGTCGGTGCCGCCGCTCTCGTGCGTCGGAGCGTGCGGCAGCGGAGGGCCACCCGAGGGCGGCTGCCAGGAGGCGGTGCCAGCGGGTTGCTCCTCCAGCACCCAGCCGGCGTTGCCCGTGAACGGCGGGAGCCCACCTCCGCCCCCGCCGCTCGGCTTGGTTGGGTAGGCCAGGTTCTTCTTGACTACGGTGTCCGCCACGTCATTCCCCCCTGCCGAAGTAGCCGACGGCGAGGTCGGTGGCCACCGTCGGCGCTCCGGTCGCCTTCACGGCCATGGCGACATACGGGCACCCGAGGGCCGAGGCGGTCTGCAGGAACACGCGCGCCGTGTCTCCGACGACGACGTTGACGCTGTGAACCACCGCCGTCGTGTCCGTCTTGGGCCGGTAGGACATGATGTCCTCCCAGTGCGCGTCGTCGTTGTTTCCGTCACGGGAAACGACGAGCTTGAACTGCATGGACACGACGTTCGTTACGGCGCCCACCGTGGCTTCGAGCCACGCCTGCAGATCGATCAGGTCCGCGAGAGATAGGCTCTGCCCACGGATGAACGCAGCGGAGAGGTCCGCCGGGCCCTTGACGTTGAGGTAGCGGCCGAGGATCCCCACGACTACACCTGCTCTTGGCGCACCGTCCAGGCGTCGCCAGCGGCGCCCGACTGGAAGTACCAGTAGTCCAGCCAGCCGTCGCCTTCCTCGCCCCATCCGGTCCCGTAGGAGTTGCGGAGGTGGAACAGCCGCCTCTGGTCGTCGTAGCCGATGATCACCATGCAGTGACCGCCGACCACGGCCTCGGTCGGCCCAGGCGCCTTGATGATGCCGGTCTGCGCGGTCTCGTCGGACTCGAAGCTGTCGTACAGGGTCGTGCCGAACACCACCGGGAAGCCCTCGATGATGCTCTGCTTGATCGCGTCGGGGCTCGGGCAGGCGCGGTAGACCAGGATCTTGTGCTGGGCCGCGTCGGCGTCCGCCTCGGCCGGCGGCTCGACGTTGAACTTCGAGATGTCGTAGGGCCACAGTTCCTCGTGCGGGAGGCCGAGGCTGGCCATGACCTTGAGGGCGTCGCGGACCTGCATCCCCGAGTCCTCGTCGAGCGGCGTACCCTCCAGATCGCGTCCCTTGGCGTAGAGCCACAGGCGCGACATCTCCACCTCGGGGTTGCCCAGGATGCGGCGCACCGTTTCCCAGAGCATGACGTTGCCGTTGGCGACGCAGGAGCCCAGGTCGCCCTGGTCGAACACGATGGACAGGACCGAGGGGTTCACCTCGGCCTGGGGCGGCTTGCGGATCGGGCGGACGTGAAGCTCGAACTTGTGGTCGCGCGGATCGTACCGCCCGGGGCGGTAGCCGTGGAGGTGCCTCTGCTGGCCAGCGATGAGCCTTGTGCGCGTTTGCGGCATCGGAAATCTCCTGTGCGGGCTAGAGGGTGGGCAGGGTGAACGATCCGGCGGCGGCGACCGCTAGCTCGTGAACGTGAAGCAGCTTCATGTCCTTGTGGTGCTTGGCCATGTAGCCGCCAAAGTTGACCTTGGCCTTGTTCGACAAGGCGATGAGGTGCATCTCGCTCGGCGAGGCACCTGGGCCCTTCGCCAAGGCGACGGCTGCCTGCGTGGTGAGGATGTCGACCAGGGCGCCTCCGCCGCAGACAACGGCGCTGCCAGCCTCGGATTCGAGCGAGGCGAGCGCCGCGTCCCAGTCCATCGACTCACTCCCGCCGGTCAGCGCCCAGACGATGATGGAGCCCAGGGTGGGCAGGAGGTCGACGATGGACTTCTTGAGGCAGTCCACCTCGGCCTGGACGATCTGGCACTTCAGTTCGTCCTTGTGCGCGGCCTGGAAGCAGTAGCATCCGGCGCTGGTCATGGTGAGGCAGGTGAGCAGGAAGGCGAGCACGAGCTTGGACATGGTTCTCTCCTCGGAAACGGGATCAGATCAGGCCGGACGCGGGGTCGGGGTAGGCGGGCTCTGGCCCCTGCTCGTCGGGATCGTTGCGATGGGCTCGGCGGCACTTCTGGTACTGCTTGAACGCCTCGGCCTTGGCGATCTTGTCGCCCTTGGCCTCGTGCATGGCCTTGCGGAGAGCAAGCCGACACGAGGTCGGGTGCTTGCCGCCGCGCTTGCGGCCGGTCCTCTGGGACATGGGGCCCTCCTGACGGGCCGATTCTACCGCCGGAAACACGCGGGGGTCAAGGAAAGCGCCTCTGGGAGCCTGGCCTCACGCCGATCCGGTCCTCCCCGACCAGAAATGCCACGTCGCGGCGTCGCGGCGCCTGCAGCCTGGCAGGCGTCCTGTCGTGCCGGTGGTTGCAGCCGCCCTGGGAGGTGGGGATCTCACCGTGCCGGCGGTGCCTGGCTGGGGGTGGCTCCACACGCGGAGCTTACCGCTTCTTGATGAGGATGCCGAACCTGTCCTTGGCCTCGGCGAGCGGCGCCTCGGAGATGGTTCCGGCCGCGTCGCACGTCCACGACTCGTAGGTCGTGCCCGAGAGGAACTTGGCAAGCTCCCGGGGGGTGTATTCGCGGAAGTGGTGGGGGTTCTCCAGCTTGCCGTAGTCGAAGTTGGGCGTCGTGAGGAACACGCGCTCGCGCGCCACGCGAAGCAGCGACGTGAGGAAGTAGCGGTCGTCCGGGACGTGCTCGATCACGTCGATGGCGAGCACCACGTCGAAGCTGCTGTGGTCGATGAGGTCCACGTCGGCGTCGCGCACTTCCGGCCCCGCCGGCAGTGGATCGATGGCCAGCAGAAGCTCTGGTTTCCCGGCGCGGAGGATGGGGATGCCGCAGCCTGTCCCGGCGCCCACGTCGAGCACCGTCTTGCCCTCGATGCGCTCAGCGATGAACCTGTACCAGTGGTTCTGGTAGCCGTCGCCCAGGGCCAGCCGCTCGGGGAGCGCCATCTGCTCCATCCTGACGACGCGGCCCTTGGTACGCTCGGGCATGGGCTACTTCCCCTTGATCACGCGGCCATCGTCGACGAGCACCTTGGCCCAGACGGCGTGCTGGCTGCCTGGGTTGGCGGCGAGCACGCGGAACTCGACGATCTGCACGTCTGAGCCGAAGCGCACGCGGCCGATCTCGCCTCCCTGCATGGGACGGGTGGCGACGGCCTCGCGCAGCTTGAGCCCTTGGATGGTCTTGGCGTTGACCGGGGTGGTGAGGTTCTCCGTGACCACCTTGGCGGGCGTGCCCTTGAGGTTGTGCTTGATCCACGCGCCGGAGTCGTCGCAGGTGCCGGCGAGGACGTAGCCCTCGTCGGCGGAGGCGATGGCCGAGGCGAACAGGAGAGCGGAGAGGACGAGCAGGATGGCGAGCAGTTTGGACATGGCGATCTCCCAGGACGGAATGTGCCTGGCAGGATCGCAGCCGGCGCCGCGCGTGTCAACGGGGAGATGAAGGGGAGGGCCCCACGAGGCCGCTTGCGGGCGACCCCGTGGGGCGAGCGAGAAACGACCTGGGGAGGTCGGGCGACTACGGCTCGAAGGGCGCCTCGTCGAAGCGGCTCTGCTCGTTGAGGATCTGCACGCCCTCGTCAAGCTGCCCCATCAACTGAATGGAGCGGTTCGGCGGGTAGCAGGGGTAGCTGGGGATGATGAAGCGGTAGCGGGCCGAGTGAAGCTGCACCGCTCCGGCTCCGCCAGCCGCCAACTCGATCAGGGCCAGCACCTCGGCCACGTCGCCCTCGAACACCGTGAAGGGAACCTCGACCACGGTGCGGATGCGGCAGATCCCGTCGTCGCCGAAGGTCGGCCGCTGGTTCGGGTTGGTGAGGTCCGAGTTGGTGTCCGACGGCAGCGCCATGTCGGGGAACGCGGTCAGGCCGGCGCCGCCGAAGTGGCCGGCGGCCACGGGGCAGGGCAGCGGGGCCACGTTGAGCGGCTCGGAACTGATGTTGATGTCCTGGCTCTGCGTCCCGTCGGACTGCACGGGGGCGCCGAAGCCACGGTACTTGACCGACAGGGCGAAGCCGGCCAGGTCCGTCGCCGGGGTGTTGTTCGTCAGGCCCACGAGGACGTGCTCGAACTCCATGGCCACGCGACGGCCACCGTCGCCCATGGTGTTGTCGACGCCCAGGGTGCCGTTCTCGTCCGAGTCGACGCCGTTCCAGTCGGCCAGGCGATACCGCTGCTTGGCGATCACGAACTCCGGGATCGGGATCACCTTCTGGTAGGCGAAGGTCAGGTCGCCCACGCCCGGGGTGAAGGTCGGCTTGAAGCCCGCGCCGCCACGCACGGAGGCGTCTGCGGCAGCGTCCGCCTGATCGGCGGCGAGGCTTGCTCCGGTGATGCCGACGACGCCGACGAGCGGGCCGCCGACGCCGAGCCAGATCGCGCTCTCGGGATCGAGCGAGCGCCAGCCGGCCCAGGGGGAGGTGAGCTTGTTCAGACTCATGGTGGACTCCTTGGAAGCCCTGTTACGCGGGGCAAGCGTTCCCAGACGGTTCGTGACCTGGGTTGAGGTTGGAAGGCATTGTAGGCAGAGGTGCGGTTTCCGGTCAAGGAAAAGAGTAGTACGATGGGGTCAGCGCCCCGCCCCGGCCTCCGGGCAGCCGGCGGGCGACCGCCTCGGGGCGTGGCGCCTCCTACCCCACGTCGACGAAGCCGCCAAAGGCGGAGATGGGACGCCAGCGGGCGTTGAGCTTCTGGCCGCTGTTCCCCTCGCGGGTGCTGATCTTATCCTTGTCGACGGTGGCGACCATGACCGTGTGCCCGTGCCCCTCGGCGCCTGGGATCACTCCGACGTTTCCTGGCCTGGGGGTCATGGAGAAGCGGCCGACCTTCTTGCCCCAGGTGAGCCACGACATCGACTGCGACAGCGGCCCGGCGCCGTCTGTGGGGCACGGCAAGCCCAGCTTCTTGCAGGCATGGCGCACCATCGCGTGAGCGAAGATCGCGCACCAGGGAGGCCCCTGGAACCCGTCGCCAGCGCACGGGCAGACCTTCTTGTATTGCAGGAGGTTCGGGGCGATTTCCTTGATCCAAAAATCGATCTCGGGGCCACGGTTCGAGCCGGGCGGAACCTCGACGACGCCTGCCTTCCACCACGAGTCCGCCTCGCGTAGCGCCGTGGCCGAGATGGGAGCCATGTGCGCGTAGTCGGGCTCGGGCATCGAGGACGGAGCCGGCGCTGGCTCTCCGCCAGATGCGAGCGCCTTCCACGTCCTATCCCCGACGATCATGTCCTGCTTGAGCCCGGCCTTGGCCTGGAACGTGAGGACCGCTCCCTGTGTGATCGGCCCGTAGAACTGCGCGGCCACCTCGTCCTTGGCCTCGGGAGGAAGCATCCCGCGCTCCTGCAGTTCTCGGTCGAGCGCAGCGACAAGCTCACCCTTCGCGCCTGGCATGATCAGCATGGACTTCCACCTCGCCTGGATCTTGGCCCGCGTGCGTAGCTGGTCGATGAGCACGGCGACGCCGACGAGCCCGGCCAGGCCGGCGCCCAGCGCCACCATCGCCCCTCCGGTGGACCTCGCCGTCAGAGGAGGCGGCGCTTCCGAGAGGCTGCGCCTCCTGGCGTAAAGCCTTCTCACGCGCGCTTCCGTCACCGGCCGCATCTCGTGAGGATGTTCTTGACGGTCATGCGCTTGCGCTTCTGCCTGACGCTGCAGCCGCACGCCTTCTTGAGCACGTTCATCGAGGCGGCGACGGCTTGCTCGGCGTGCATCCAGCCGACGTGGTAGAAGTGCCGCACGTTGTCCCGGAAGCCCGTCGCGGAGCAGCGGGTGTTGTGCTTCTGCGGGATGGGACGCTTGCGCTTGGCCACGGGCTACCCTTTCTTCTCATAGACGCAGCAGTTCTCCGCGACGCGCCGCACCTCGTCGATTGCGTCCGCCACCTGCTCGCGCTGTTCTTCTCCGGCGACGCAAACCAGTTCCGTTGCCTTCACGAGCCGGTGCATGGCGATGTTCAAGGCTGAGTAGCACTTCCCCTTCACGAGCGATTCGGTGGTAGCGAACGCGGCTCGGTCGATCTCCCGCTGCAGGTTGAGCACCTTCTTGCTCCTCCCGCTGACCTTTGACCATGCGGCCTTGATGATGCGCTCGATGTTGGCCACGGCTACCTCCCCTTGCAACCCATCTGTCCGGCGGCGGTGACGATCATGCCCGAGGCAGACTTGACCGCCTCCCTCACCGCTCCGCACTCGTGGCTTCCGGTGATGGAAAGGCACTCGCCCTGCGCGCGGGATGCGTGGTGGAGCGCCTGGATGGCGTTGCGGAGCATCTCGCCCGGCTCGCGCTTGACGAACATCTCCATCGCCTTCTCGGCGTGGTACTTGTAGCCGTCCATCGCGTCCTCGTAGGTCTCACGGTGCGCGGCGGTTGGTTTGCCGATGGTGCGCGTTCGTCGTCGCTTCGTCGCCATGGTCAGCCCTTTCGCTTGCACAGCCGCGACAGGTTCTCAAGGAGTGTGCAGGCGTTCTCTGGGATCGACCCTGGCCTCGGCTTCTTGCCACAGGAATCGACCACCTCGCGCAGAGCGAGGTTCGCCTCGCGGATGAGCTTGTCGATGGCCGCCCTGGACTCCTTGATGTGCCCAACCCGACACGCCGCGAATCCGGCGTAGTAGATCGCATCCCGCGCGCTGACCATGGCCTCGTCGCAGTTCCCCTCGCGTGCGAATCTGATCGCCTCGCTGGCCGACTCCTCGGAGTGGTGGAAACCGTGCTGGAGCCTCTGCTCCTGCTCGGGCCCGCGCAGGCCGCGCGCCCTCCGCCTGGTCTTGCGCTTCGTCGCCACGATCATCTCCTCAGAAGGTACGCGACCGCATCCTTGATCGTGCTCTCAGCGCGCACGACTGCTGCCTTCGTGGGCGTGCAGTCGATGTTTCCGCCGACGGAGAGGCACTCGTTGAGGCCCCTCACCGCCTCGGCGTGCGCTCTGATCGCCGCCTGGAGCGCCGGCCCGAAGTTCTGGGAGGACACGAGCTTCTTGAAGCTGGCGGCGTACTCGTTGAACCTCTTGAGCGCCCCCTCGTGGTGCTCGCGGTGGGCGGAGTCGGAGTGACCCAGCGAGCAGCCACAGCCTCGGGTGCGCTTGCGCTTGGCGGCCATGGTCAGCGTCCCTTCTTGCCCTTGCGAGCACAGCGACGGAAAACGTAGAGGAAGTCGTTGAGCCACTCCGAGGTGGCCCGAACGAACACCGCCTTCTGGACGAGCCGCATCGCACCCTTGCAGTCGCCAGCCCGCGCCTTGCTGCGGGCCTGCTCGACGAGGTTCACCTGCCGCTCGACCTCGGCCAACTTCTTGCCGCAGCCGCGCTCTGGCTTCTTGGCCATGATCATCTCCTCCGCCTGCGGCGCCGCGACCGGCCGAACTCTCCCCGGTCGTACTTGTTTTCGAGCACCATGCCGCCCGCCACCAGCCCGACCGCCAGCGCACCGAGGAGCGCCCAGTGCCACCACTTGAGGCCGCCCTCGTCTGGGTCGATGGAACTTCCCATCCCGTAAACCGAGGCCGCGAGATCCGGCGAGCCTTCGATGGTGATGATGTGGCCTAGCATCGGTGCTCCCTGGAAGTTGACGCCGAACTTGAGCCCGGCGGTGAGGGTGGTCTCGCGCACGTCCTCGGCCAGATTCGACAGCGGCCGGATGAACGTCCTCGGGACGACTGTACCGCAAACCGAGGCGGGCATCCATCGTTGGCAGCCGGCCGGCAGAGGCGTTTCCTCTACCGGAATCGCGCGGGCCATGAAGCTGACCGCTGCGCCAGGAGGGAAGATGTGCTCGGCCATGGCTACTTCCTCCTGCGCTTCCTGCGCCGACGTGCGCCAGCGATCTTCTCTACGTCGGGAACCTTGCTCTGCGACGAGTAGCCCACGTCGAGGAAGCGCCAGTTTCCCGAGGAGTCGGTGCCGACGTTACCCTCGTGGATGTCGAAGAATCCGAAGCCGCGCTTGCCCAGGAACTCGTGGACCTTGATCGCCTCGGCGGCGAACGCCCGGCACTTCTCGGCGAAGGCTGGTCCCTCGTTTCGCCCCACGCGGTAGCACGCCGAGGCCAGGTAGCTCTGCATCTGGCGCGAGACCTTGTAGGCCGGCGTGCCCTTGGACCGGCTGCCGGTGAACTCCTCTTGCAGCAGGTCGCGGTAGATGCGGACGGCTTCTGCGGCGGTAGCAATCTCTCGGCTCGGCTTGTCCAGCCTCTCGACGATGGCAGCGTAGATGGGCTGCTTCTCGTACTGCGCGAGCTTCTTGGCCTCGCGGATGCGCGCGATGCGCGGGTGGCGTTTCCCTGCCATGAGCGCGGCCACGTCCGACGGGTCGGTCGTGAACTTGACGACGTTGCTGTCAGGCCGGCTGTACGCGCACGCGAAGGCACCGCAGCCCAGCTTGCGCCCGGGTTGCGCCCAGGCTTGCTGCGACGGGGTGAGGCAGACGTTGGGCCCCTGGTCCCAGTCTGGATCGGGGGACGGCCCCTCGCCGCCACGGTAGCGACGAAGCTGCAGGCAGAACAGCGGCGGCGGTCCCTCGGGCACGGGCTCCGGCGCGTGCTCTGTGACGCGGTAGAGCTTGCCCCAGCCCTTCTTGTAGAACCGACCGCGCCGCTGGCTCGGCGGAACGTAGGACTGGCTCACCGGCCGCCCTTCCTCACCTGGCACTCGACGGCAGCCTCAAGGATCTGCTGCGCCGCCTTCGCCCTCTGGCGAAACGGCGTCATGTCCTTCCCGGTGACGGAAGCGTGGACCTCGGCTTGGATGTAGAGGCGCAGCGCGTCTGCGGCGTAGTCCTTGGCTCCGACGCACTGCCCGGCCTCCAGCTTGACCGTGGCCTGATGGGCGAGCACCTGGGCCCTCGCGGCGTCGCGCATCGCCAGTTCGATGTGAACGGAGTGCGGGAGGCCGAGGCCAGCGTGGCGCTTGCGGGCCGGCACGCGGCTACCCCGTCCAGAACTCGAATCGGCCCAGCGACGCGACGAGGGTGCCGTGCTCCCTCGCCCACTTCTCGCGCACCATGTCGGCCGTCCGCTTGTAGCCAAGCACCTTGAATAGCTTGGGGTACTTTCCCGTCGGCACCTTGTCGTCCTCGTGCCCGCCGCCGTGCAGGTAGAGTTGGCGCAGCGAGTAGTAGTGGTCCTGGGCCTCGGGCTCAAGGATCTGCGTGGCGCCCCCGGTGGGATCCTCCGTCGGCAGCATCCCGAGCACCTTGCGCGCCGTCGCGTAGTCCCTCTCCGTGGGCGGAACTGCCGACGAGAACGGCGGGTTGCTGCCGCTCTGCGCTCGCCAGTTCTCGGGGATGCCCCCGGTCTCCATGAGCCAGATCGATCCCTTGAAGCTCTTGCGGGCGCGGTTGCGCGCCGTCCAGGCGATGTATTCGCGCACGTCCTCGGTGTAGCGAGGACCGCCGGCTTCGCTCGCCAGGATGCGCGCCATCGCCTTGATCTCGTTGGCCACCGCCGTAACGCGGTGGGTGCCCTTGCTCGCTACCGCCTGGCCGAGACCGACGAGAAAAGCCCCCACGCCCGCGCCGAGCACAACCACCGGGCCAACCGACGATGATGGCCGGCGACGGGCGTAGTGGCCAAATCCTTGCTGGTGGTGCATCCGTCGACCCCGTGCTTTCTTCTTGCAGGCGCGGCCTCTACCTTCCCGACCGACGGCCCTTCAGTGCTTGTCGTCCGCCGCTGCTTCCTCCGGGATGGAGAAGTTCGATCCAGACTTCTTGAGCAGGAGGTTGAGCGCCTGGCGCTGGTAGCCTCGGTGGATCTTCTCGGCCACCATCTCGTTCTTGATCTCCTCCAGGGCCTTGTGGTGCTCGCTGACGGCACCCTCGATGATCACGAAGCGTTCGCTGACGGGGGTGGACGGCGGAGCCTTGGCCATCGCGTCGGTGACGAACGCCTTTGTGGCCAGCGTGTAGAACACGCCCGTCGTCGCGGCGCCAACCACGAGCAGCGCAGCACCGGCCGCGAGGATCACCTGCAGCGTCGTGATCTTCTTGGCTACCGATTCCGTGGTCGCTCTTTCCTTCGCCGGGATGGACGATGGATCGATGGGCTCGCCGTTGGGCCCGACGGTCAGGGTGTGGAACTGTCCGCTCGTGTTGTCCGTCGGCGCCATGGCTCACCTCCCCGGGCGTCCCCGGATTGCGGCGTGCGTGAAGCCGATCTTGAGCCCCCAACTCGTGAGGATGATCAGGCCAGCCACCCACCACGGCCAACCGGCCTCGACGACGGGGGGCGGAGGGGGGAGGGGCAGCGGGAGCGGCCTCTCGACTCGACCCTCGATGCGATCCCCGGGCAGGCCGTAGAAGGGAATGGACAGGTCAGCGACGCTCGCCCAGAGGACAACCGCCTTCTGGGTCTCCAGCGTCTTTGGCTGCTTGGTTTGCGCGGCAGCCGCCCAGAGGCGCGTGCCCTTGGGGGCGACGACCTGCACCCAGGTCTTTCCGCCGTGGAGCTTCGTGTCGTACTTCCCGCCCGAGAACGATGCCGGCTGCAGAACCGTGCCCTTGGGCACGACGACGAACGTGCCCTCGCCCGGGTCCGCGTAGAGGTTCGCGGTGGGGGAGGTGACGAGGATCTGTGGCGAAGCGGACATGGCGCTTCCTTCCTATCTGCCGCCGCACCCTCCGCAGCCGCCCTGGCCTGGCCTGGGAGCGGGCGGACGAGGGCGGTAGACCTTCGGCTTCGGCGGACGCGGCCCGTTCACTGGGCGCGGTTGCTGGGGGCGTGGCGGTTGCGGAGTGCTCCAATCCCAGAGGCCCATCTTCATCCTCTCCTTGGCGGGAGGCCGAGGGGCTCGCTCCCCGCCATCTGGTAATAGCCCTCGGTGTCGATCACGTCCACCCTCTTGCTCCTCCGCTTACGGGGAGCAGGCTCCGGCTCCGCTTTCGGGCGCGTGAAGTAGTAGGTGGCCGTGCCGGCGAGCGTGAGGCCGAGGATGGCCGCGCTCCCGAGGACGAGCTTCATGGTGAAGCCCTGCTGCTTCTTGAGATCCTCGCGCACAAAGCCGTAGAACTCTCGGCACGCGCGCAGGACCGCTCCGGCCTCCTCGTAGATGGCCGCGACCTCGGCCTCCTCGAACGAGGAGAACGCCATGCCGAGCAGCTTCTCCGACTCGGCGATAGTCCACGGCGACCCGCCCAGGTAGAACAGGAGCCGCAGTGCTCCGATGCCAGCTTCCGTCGCGGCCTCTGCCGGTGAGATCACTGGCGCCAGGGCCGTGATCAGCCTGTCAGCCGCCGTCTGGAAGGCGCTGTTCTTCTTGTATTCGGCGAGGTACGCCTTGTCGGCAGCGTCGGCCAGCTTCTTGACGGCCTCGACATGCTTCTTGGCGCCCACGGAGGACGCCTTCGTGATCGTGACCTCGGAGCGACCGGGAGGGCAGTTGCCGAAGGAACCGAGAGAACGAGGGGCTGTTTCCGGCGGGTGAAGCCCAGCCCGCTTGGCCTCCTCGATGGCGACCTTCTCCAGCCCGAGGAGCTTCTCGCGGGTTGCCTGGTAGGCGGAGATGGCCTGGCACACGATGGGCCGGTCGACGCCGGCCGAGGCCATCAGATCGTAGCAGTCCTCCAGCGCCTCGCGGGCGCGAGCAAAGAAGGGCAGGACTGCTGCTGCGCGAGCGGGCATCTACACCTCCGAGAGAGGGAGAGGACGTTTCCGGGGCCGGAATTACCGGCGGCGGCGACTGCGGCGCGAGCGCCGGTAGCCGTCGTAGCCCTCGCGCTCCATGATCGAGGTCTCGCGCGGCCAGTTGCCGTAGGTCTTGATCTCCTTGGCTCGGACGCGGCGCTTCCGCATCTCCTCGTGGACCTTGGCGGCCTCGTCGGGCGGGCAGCACGCCTTGACGGTGCCGGGCAGGCAGCCGGCCGACGGGTTCTTGCGGCAGCAGCAGTTCTTCTGGGCTCCGTACTTGCAGGGCTTCGCCTTCTTGCAGGAGCACTTGCGCTTCGCCATGGAAGAAACTCCTCTCTTGACTTCACACTACCACGCGGCCAGCGTCGGCCGCAACTTGGGTCAGTAGCCGTAGTCTACGTCGACGTAGAAGCTGAACTCCTCCGCTCCTCGGTCCATCTTGACCTTGACCAGAAGGAAGTCCGAGTCCGGCGCCGGAACGGTCGGCGTGGCAACCTTCCCCGTCATGTTGCTCATGGGAACGAACTTCGGGATCATCGCCCCGGTCAGCATCCCTTCAAGCGTCCCGGCGATCATCACCTTCGCTTCGTAGACCGAGAAGTTCATATCGACGCCGTTGCCGATGAACGCGGCGGCGCGGGTACGGGCAACAAGGGTCACGCCTTGCGCTCCCCGGATCGGGAGCACCATCAGCGTCAACGGGCCGCCCGCGACATCAAATACCCCGGTGTTCTCCTTGAACGTCCCACGGTAGAACCTGCGGACCCGTTCGAGCTTGGCCTCGCGCGGATTCTCGTCCCAGAGCCGAAGCCTCATGGTGCCGACGATGATCGGCGGAGGATCCTGCTGTGCGACGCCGAACTTGACATCCCCGTTGTCGTAGTTGGCGTAGTCGCCAGGGGGGAGCGGGCCAAGCGGGCTGAATGGGTAGAGCACCGTCTTTCCGGCCCACGCCGCCGGGTTGCCCATCATCGGCTGCTTGATCCGCACCTTGAGGCTCGTGAACGACTCGGGAATGACCTGCTCTCCGGTGAGGGAAAGCTGCACGTCGTCGAGTATCACGTCGCACTCGTGAACGTCGGAGTACGGGTCGATGCTGATGCCCTGGAACCGCTGTCCGGTCCTGTTGGGCACCTCCACCCAGGCCCACTCGACGAAGCTGTTGTAGAACTCGTCGCGGTCGGGGTTCTTGTACGCCGTGGCGACAGCGATGGAGTCGAGGGTCACTTCTGCGATCTCAAACATTCCATCCTCCTCGACTCCGCTGCGACCGCAGGCTGCGACCGACAGCAGAAACACGACCAGCAGGCGCTTCATTGGCTCCCTCCATGGAAACCCTGCCAGGGCCGCCAACAAGGCTGGCGACTTGACAGGGTATGTCTATCGTATGTACGATAGGCTCCATGGTCAAGCTCCTCATCAACTTCTCAGCGCCCGCCGCCGACTGGCTCCGAGGTGAGGCGTCCAGGCTCGGCCTCCCGCTCGGGGAGGTCGTCAGGCGCATCGTCGACAAGGAGCGCGGGGCCACAGCTTCGTCCTCTCCTCCGTTTCCGGCTACGGAAGCGGCGTCACCGGGTCCGCGAGTCCGCCGTGCCCGACCGTCACTTCGCAGGTGACGATCCGCGTCATGCCGTTGCAGGAGTGGATGCGGTGCCAGAGGAACGCCCGGTTGGGCTGATTCCCGGCGCCGGGGTCCGCCGGCATGGCATCGGCAACGTCCGGGAGAAGGACCGACCGCTGCGTCAGGAGCGCCAGGTAGTCGTCGATGTTCGTGCGCTGCGCCACCGGGAGGTGCGACTCCTCGACCGACAGGAACGGGGTCGTCCCTCCGCTCTGGATGGCGATCTGCTCCCAGTTCCGCACGCGGAGGTACTGGAGCGAGATGGTCGCCGGGGGGCCGACGATGGCCGGATCCTCGACGACGACGGTGATCCTCGACCGGCCACCGACTTCGTGGACCTGCATATCGACGATGCCCAGGCCATTGACGTTGATGTCGTTGGCCATCCAGTCGTTCAGTTCCGCCCCCTGGCTGTCCGACCCGCCCGTGATCCCGGGGGCGGCGATCAAAAAGAAGCGCCTGGCTTCGAGTGCCGCCAGGGGGTCGCCGGCCACCTCGTCCTCGTACTGGACGTTTCCGGTGGCGACAAGCTGCTTCCGGTTGATCTGCTCCTCGAAGGTGTAGAGCGTGGCGCTCATGTCAGCTTCTCCTTGGCAGGAAGGCGGCGAGCGCCTTCACGAACACCGTTCCGAGCTTGTCCGAGAGGCTCACCATCATCTCCTCCCCGAGAGACCGCAGGTCGATGCCCGACTGCCCCGACGGGTCCAGCGGCGAGACCACCATGGACAGGAAGATGCGATTGTTCCTGGCGGCGGCGTAGAGGTCGGTGCCCTTGGGAATCGTGAGGACGGTGGGCGTGTCGGGAGCGAGGATGTACGCCTCGCGCGAGCCCGAGGAGCCGTTGACGGCACCCTCAGAGCCGCCGACCACGGCGTACTCGATGGCGGTATTGTTGGACGGCCGGCGCTCGTAGAACCGGCCAGCGCCAGGCTGGTCGATGAGCACCGACGCAACGAGGCTCACCACCCGGTCCTCGTTGGACGAGATGAGGAGTCTCACAGCCGCCGCCGCCGTCACCTCCGCGTCCCCGCCCGTGGGAGCCTTTAGCTCGAACGTGCGGAAGATCGAAGGCGCAGGCGGGCGCTGTCCAGCACCCTTCTTGACGGCCACGGGCTACCCCTCCGCGCCGGGGGGCATCATCGAGGCGGTCACGTCCTGGTAGCCCTGGAAGTAGCCGTGCAGGGCGACCGAGAGGTTGTACGGGGCACCGATGGCGCCGTTGAGGACCGTCATTTCGATAGTGAGCCCGCTGTTCTGGCTGCCCAGCATGATCGACCCGGGCTGCAGGATCCACTCGCGCCGCTGGCGGTCGCAGAGGACCGAGAGCGCCGTGGGCGCCTTCGAGAACTTCCCGGTGTCGGAGATGGACTCGATGCGAGCCAGCACCTCGTTGTAGTCCGAGTCGAACTCGTTTCCGCCGGCCACGCGGCCGACGAAGAACTTGATCCGGGTGACGATGAACGGCTTGGAGAAACCGTTGTTGAACGCCTGGTCGGCGAACGGCTGCACCTGGCCGGCGATGAGCGCACCACCGCCAACCTGCGTGGTGCCGAACGTCCCCATCTGCGCCGGAAAGACGTAGGGGGTGTTGAACAGCGAACGGTCGGGAGCCTTCGCCATGAGCGCCTCCGCCGAGCCGGGATGCTCCCGCGCTGGCATGAGAGGTTGCGCGAGGGGCCGCCGGGGAGAGCCAGCGGCCCCTCGCTATGTGATCCCGGCGCCGGGAACCGGAGCCGG
>Ga0209777_10002099_pt1 | contig 26993 bp, 22 predicted proteins | sample FrelakmetHBP12HB_FD_187147 | JGI IMG/M metagenome (GOLD analysis project Ga0209777, IMG submission 187147) | Freshwater lake sediment microbial communities from the University of Notre Dame, USA, for methane emissions studies -HBP12 HB (SPAdes)... | ecosystem: Environmental > Aquatic >...
TAGTGGGGAAACCCATAAAGAAGGCTTCTTTGTTATCTAGTCATTTAACTAGATAGCACAAATCACCCCTGTATGCAACAAAAAAGTCCGAAAATGTTTTTTATCTAGTAAAGGGCCAAAGTCCAGGGCACGGCTCAAGCCGTGCCCTGATACAAGGCGGGAATATTGGGTTGGGAGCGCGAGGGGCGGCAGAATTTGAGGGATGCCGTGCTGAGACGTAGAACTCCACGGCAGGAGGTCTCTTCTACTCGCGGGGTTCATGCGCGGAAGCCCGCCGTGTGATACAACCATCTCCATGCACGAAGATCACGGTCCCCGAATCAACGGTATGGTCGAGCGCGATCCGCTCGACGACCACAGCCTGCAGCGCCGCGACTTCTTCAAAGGCGCGGGAACTCTCGCCGGCCTCATCGGCGCGTCCGGTCTGGCCCAGGCGGAGCAACCCGCTGCCGGTGACAAGGTGCCCGAGGCCAAGGCCGGCACCCTGCTTCCCGTGGTCCCGTTCGGGAAATACAAGATTACGCGCCTCATTGCCGGCGCCAACACCATCTACGGGTACTCCCATTTCAACTATGTTTTCTCGGCGCACATGGCCGATTACCACAGCACGCCGCGTGTCATCTCGTTCCTCCGCGAGCTCGAGCGCGCCGGCCTCAACACGTGGCAGGCCAGTTGGAGCGAGCGCCTCGAAACGGACTGGCTGCGCTACAAGGAGGAAGGCGGCAAGCTGCAGCTCTTCGTGCTCTCACGTCCCGGCTTCAACGATCAGCCCGAAATGCTGAAGCGCGTGATGAGACTGAAGCCCATGGGCATCGCGCAGCACGGTGTGAGCACTAACAAGTTTTGGGACGAGGGCCACTTCGAAAGGTCGCTCGACTACCTCAAGCGGATCCGTGACACAGGCGCCATGGTCGGTCTCTCCTGCCACAACCCGCTCGAAGTGGAGTACTCCGAGGAGAAGGGCTGGGACGTGGACTACTACATGACCGCCCTTTACTACATGGTCCGGCCGCGCGCCGAGTTCGAGAAACTCCTCGGCGGCCATCTGCCGCTCGGCGAAATCTACCTGCCCGACGACCCGCCGCGCATGATGGAGACTGTCCGCAAGGCGAAAAAGCCCTGCCTCGCGTACAAAATCCTCGCCGCGGGCCGCACCGTCGATTCGCCGAAAGAGGTCAAGGAGCGCATGGCCGTGGCCCTCAAGGGCATCAAGCCCACGGATGCCATGATCATCGGACTATACCAGCGCTTTAACGACCAGATCGGCCAGACCGCGCAGTTCGTCCGCGAGATTCTGGCATAGTCCGCTTCTCGCACACGGTTTCGTCGTGAGACCGAGGAGAGGCCCATGGATACGAGGCGCGCAAGGAGCCGCCCGGAGGCGTACTTGAACAGTACGTCGAGGACGGCGACCGAGCGCAACGAGGTAGACATGGGCATATCGTGCGTCGCAACAGACAGCGAGAGATGCGGACTAGAAAAGGAAAGGTTCCCATGCACACGATTTCGCGTCGCAGCTTCTTCACCCGTGCAGCCGCAGCCGCCGCGCCGCTCGTTCTTCCGGCATCGGTCTTCGGCGCCAATGACCGCATCACCATCGGCGTCATCGGTGTCGGCAACCGCAGCAACCTGCTCATCGACCAGCTCCCCAAGCCGGGCCGGATCGTCGCCCTCGCGGACTGCTTCCTCGAACGCTGCGAGACCGCGGCCTCGAAACGCAACGCGAAGTGGGATCTTTACCAGGACTATCGCCGCATCCTCGACCGTAAGGACATCGACGCCGTCATCGTCGGCACGCACGATCATGGCCGCGTTCTGCCGTGCATTCACGCCTGCCAGGCCGGTAAGGATGTGTACGCCGAAAAACCGCTGACACTCCACATAGAGGAAGGCCGCGTGCTCGTCAAGGCCGTGCGGAAGTACAAGCGTGTGCTCCAGGTCGGCACGCAGCAGCGGTCCATGGAAATGAACCGCATGGCCTGCGACCTCGTGCGCAAGGGAGGTCTCGGCAAGCTCAAGCTCGTTCAGGGCGTGAACTACCCTTCCTCAGGTCCCATACCCGCCAACCTGCCCGAGGAAAGCGTCCCTGAGAAGCTCAACTGGGACGTGTGGCTTGGCCAGACGCCCATGCGCCCGTACAGCAAGAAAGTGCAGTTCGGCTGGATGGGCTTCAACGTCTTCTCCGGCGGCGAAATGACCAACTGGGGCGCGCACGGCCTCGACCAGATCCAGTGGGCGCTCGGCATGGACCGCAGCGGCCCCGTGGAACTCTGGCCGCTCGAGGGCGGCCCCCAGGGCGCCATCGCGTTTCGTTACGCGAACGGCGTCACCGTGCACCTCGACCTTCCCGAAAATGATCTGCAGGGCGGCGGCCGTTTCACCGGCGAAAAGGGCAGCATCGACATCTGGCGCAACAATTTCAAGATCGATGCGCCCGGCGTCACGCTCGACCTCCCGCCCCAGGAAGAAATAGAGAAGTGGCACGACAAGCGCGCTCTGTGGCAGGCGCAATATCACATGCAGGACTGGCTGGACTGCATCCCCGGCCGCAAAACGCCCCACGCCGATGTGGAAATCGGACACCGCTCGGTGAGCCTGTGCCATCTCTGCAACCTCACGCGCAAGCTCAACCGGAAGCTGCGTTGGGATCCGAAGCGCGAGCATTTCACCGGCGACCGCGAGGCCGATCTGCTGGTCGGCCGCCCGCGCCGTGCCGGCTACGAGTTGCCGAAGGTGTGATGGACTCGGCGTTTCGCTCCACGAGACAGCCTGGGGCGGAATGCGCGCGCCGGCACACCCCGGTGGGCCAGGGCGTAGCTCGCGTGATGCCCCATTGACAGCCGCGCCGCTTGCCGGGACAATACTCATTGCTCGTGGCGAGCACCAAGATCAAAACCCGGGGACAGACGGAACGTTTTGCCTTTTCTGCGGCCTTCCTGGCGCCGGGGCACCACCTGCCGTATCGGGTTTCAGGTCTGCTCAGAACTCGCGAAACGTTCCGTCTGTCCCCGGGTTTTCCGCTGAAAACGCCGCCCGCGCGGCCGCATGAGGGAAGAAATCTATGAAAGCAGCCCGTATCTGCCTCGTCGTTCTCTGCTTGCTTGGCGCGTTACTCGCGCAGGACACCAAGGTCCAGCCCGAACGCGGCTTGTTCCCCGGCCCCGGCCAGCCCACGGCGGACGCCGACTGGATCGACAACATGCTGCAGTGGCAGCACAACGTTGATGCTGCCGCGGAATCGTGGATCAAGGACCTGCGTGTGTGGCGTCACGAGCGCCTCACCCGTATGGGCTACAACGACGCGGAATACCGCCGCCCCGAATTGCTCTGGACCCAGCGCAACTTCGTCCAGCCCCAAACCATGGTCGAGGAGCGTTATCTTTACGACCCCGTCGAGGGCAAGTACACCGTCGATCGTTTCCTCGATGACCTCGACGCCCGCTACGGCGGCATCGATAGCGTTCTCCTCTGGCCCGTCTATCCGAACATCGGCATCGATAACCGCAACCAGTGGGACCTCGCGCGCGACATGCCGGGCGGCGTCGCCGGGCGTCGCAGAATGGTGGAGGATTTCCATCGCCGCCACGTGCGCGTCTTCTTCCCCGCCATGCCCTGGGACAACGGGACCCGCGATATCGGCATGCCCTATTGGGAAGCGACGGCCAAGCTCATGGCCGAGATCGGCGCTGACGGCGTGAACGGCGACACGTTCAGCGGGCTCCCGCGCGCCTACCGCATCGCCTCCGACGCCACCGGCCATCCTGTCGCTTTCGAGCCCGAAGGCGAGCCCTCGGCCGACGAAATGCTCATGTGGAACAACCAGAGCTGGGGCTACTGGAAGTATCCATTCGTTCCCATGGCCAGCAAGCTGAAGTGGCTCGAGCCGCGCCACATGATCCACGTCTGCGACCGCTGGGCGCGCGATCACACCGACAATCTCCAGTTCGCGTTCTTCAACGGTGTCGGTTTCGAAAGTTGGGAGAACATTTGGGGCATCTGGAACGGCATGACGCCGCGCGACGGCGAAGCGCTCCGCCGCATCTCGAAAATCTATCGTTCGTTCCCCGAGCTGCCCGTGAGCATGGACTGGGTTCCGCACGTCCCCACGCTGCGCTATGGCGTTTATGCCAGCATGTTCCCGGTCGGCGGCCGCACTCTGTGGACAGTCGTGAACCGCAACGAATTCTTCGTGGACGGCCAGATCATCGCCGTCAACCACCGCGGCGGCCGGCGCTATTACGACCTCTGGAACGGCGTCGAGCTGAAGCCGGCCATCGAGGGCGGGAAGGCCAAGCTCAGCTTCCCGCTCGAGGAGCGCGGCTACGGCGCCGTCCTCGCGCTCGACGACGGTGCATCGGATGCCGGCGTCGAGGCTGTTCTGAAACAGATGCGCGAGTGGGCCTCGCGGCCGCTCGAGTCCTTCTCGCACGAATGGAAGTTTCTGCCGCAGAAGATGGTCGATATCGCGCCGGCAGCGCCCGTATCCGCCGCGCCCTCGGGCATGGTTCGCATCTCCGGCGGCGAGTTCGATTTCGCGGTCTCCGGTGTCGAGCTTGAAGGCGACAATTGGATCGGCCTGGATGCCCAGTTCCCGTGGGAAGATTCTCCGCGCCGCGGCCACCGGCATGTCCTCAATCTGAAACCGTATTTCATCGACAAGCACCCGGTGACCAACGCCGAGTTCAAGAAATTCCTGGACGCGGCGCACTACGCGCCGCCTGACACGCACAACTTCCTCCGCCATTGGGAGAATGGCGCGCCGCGTCCCGGCGAAGAGAACAAGCCCGTCGTTTGGGTGTCGCTCGAGGACGCGCGGGCCTACGCGAAGTGGGCTGGCAAGCGCCTGCCGCACGAGTGGGAATGGCAATACGCCGCGCAGGGCAACGACGGGCGCCTGTACCCGTGGGGAAACCAATGGGATGCGGAAGCCGTTCCGCCGCTGCAGACAGGCCGCGACCTCCCGCCCGCGCCCGATGTCGGCCAGCACCCCAAGGGCGCAAGCCCCTTCGGCGTCGAGGACCTGATCGGCACGGTGTGGCAATTCACCGACGAGTTCCAGGACGACCACACACGAACCGCGATCCTGCGCGGCGGCAGCTATTACCACGCGCAGCACTCCATCTGGTATTTCCCGCAGGCTCGGAAGCTGACCGAGCACGGCAGATACCTGCTCATGGCGCCGTCGAAGGATCGCGCCGGGGCGCTCGGTTTCCGATGCGTCGTGGACGTACAGAACTGAGTCCGGCAGCGTGTCTGTAGCGAAGGATTGCGCTCTCGACTGCTTCTCTCACACAGCTTCGTCGTGAGACGCACGCGAGGCCCGTGCATACGAGCCGCGCGAAAGCAGCCGCCCGGAGGCGTACTTGAATAGTACGTCGAGGACGGCGAAGGACCGGGGGACTGGCCGCTGTGTCCCGCTTTGACGTGGACATTGCCGGCCTGTCACCCTCGCGATCCTTCGCATGACGAACACCGCCACATGGGCATTTCGTGCGTCGCAACACACAGCGGCGCCAAGAGTGTCAGAGACCTCAAACACGGCGCCGGGCACGCGCTCGATCACTGAATCGAAAGAATCCGCGTTCATCGGCGTTTATCAGCGGCCAATACTCATGTGCCGCGCCAACGCAAAGCTCCAGAACAATTGGTAGCCGCCGATCAATGCCGATGCTGGGGTGAACGGCGGGAGTCAATTTGTCCAGCTATTTCTTGGACCCTACCACTTAGGTTGTCGCGGCGGTAGCAGCCGCTCTGTGAGTGGAAGCCGCCACGCGGCCTTCCTTGCCGTGCCGGGCCGCGGACGCAGTCCGCTCCCACAGTACCGGATACGAACGTAGGCAAAGCGGACATCGGTAGTGGCCTTGAACGGGCCACATGGGGGCGGGGTGCATGGACTTGCACCACAACCTCGCAACTCGGTCACCCAGAGCTCTCATCGTCGCTTGATCCCCCTCGTTGAGTTGGATTCTGAAACGCGCTCGAAGTTTCGGGAAATTCGCTTCTTTTTCGCCCCTCCACCTCTTCGCACAGTTCTCCTGACGTGCCCGACCCCGGGGCCGGCGTTGATTGCTCGTGAAATGTGCCTTTTTCTGAAGCGACTTGCAGGGTTGCCGGCGTTGATGGTTTACCACGCATCCTGAGAGGTGCAATCGCGCTGGGAGTGTGCGCGGCCCACATCCTGGCCAGGACTTGCCGTCACCTCGATGCCAGCTTCTGCTGAATTCGAGTGGCCTGCGCGTTCAGCGTCGCAAGCTGCCGCAGGTCTTCCTCGGTCATGGCGATCGCGTTCTGGATGCCCGCCAGCTCGGCCCCCGACGCGCTGTTCTCCAGCCGCGCCGCCAGCGCGCGGTATTGGTCCGTAACGTCCCGGTATCGCCTCAGGATCGTGTTAAGGTACTGCTCGCGCCGCCGGTTGATCTCTTCCAGGTCGCGCAGCGTCTTGGGCAACTGCGCCAGCTTCTCGGCGCTGGCGCGGTTTTCCTCCCTCAGGCGCCGGCTCGCCGCTTCCAGCTCTGTCATGCGATCGTCCTTGCCCTTCAACTCCGCCGACACCGCCTCGAGCACACGGCTGGTCGCCGCCTGCTTCTCCTTCAGATCGCCCTCAGAGGCTGCCAGGCGCTTGTTCTCCTCCGACGTCTTCTCCACCGTGTATTCCAGCTCCTGAATCCGCGCCTGCAGCGAGTCGATCGACCGGTTCGCCGTGGCGAGCTTGTCCCGGAACTGGATCAGCATCTTGGCCTGTTCCAGCGCATCCACGCCCGGCTTGCGCTCCTGCGCCGAAGCAGGTTCCGACGGCGCGGGCTGCGACGGAATGCTCTGCCGCAAAGACTCGAGTTCGTGCGCCAGGTTCTCGGCGCGCGCGCGCAGCTCCCGATTGTCGGTTTCCACCTTCCCGAGACGCGCAGCCTGTTCCGCTCGCGAGCGCAGGAGTCCTTGAATGGCGATGGCCGCAGCGGCAGCCGACAGCAGGGCGAGCGCGAGCGCCACCCGGAATAGAAGCGTGCGGTTCTTCAGCATGTCAGGTCTCTTTCATGGTTGGATCGCAAACCGGTTGCGATATGTGAGCGGCCGGCCTTCCGCATCGAGTTGCACCTGCACCGTCCGCGCGGGCTTCTCCGGCATCCGCAGCACGACACTGTAATGCGCTGCCACCGTGCGGAATGTGGAGGCGATCGCGTCCGGAACCTCCGCCCGCGAGCGGCAGAACGCGCTGGCCCCGCCCGTGGTAGACGCGAGCTGCATCAGCCCCGTCTGGTAAGCCTCGTTCAGGCGGTCGCTGCGATAGGCGACATGCACGATGAACAGCGGCGCTTCGAAAAGCGCCAGCCTGGCCTCCACCTTGGAAACCTTCTCTTTCACCAGGCCCTCCGGAAAGTATCTGCTCATATCGTGCTGGTCGCTCGAGTTGATCACCGGGTTCGTGAAGTCCTCGCGGTAGTTGTAAACGTTGCTGTCGGTCACATACACCGTCGCCACCCGAACGGCGGCCTTTGACAGCATCGCATCCGCGATCCGTCCCACCGTCTCCGCCGTGTCCAGCAGGCCGGCTTTCCCGCTCACCGGAAGAGACCGGATCGCCGCGTCTACAGCCGCGCGGTCCGCCGTCGGATCCAGCAAGACCGTCAACCCGTCCTGCGCCCGCAGCAGCGCCACGTTGGTCTTGGACGGCAGCGCATCCACAGCCCTCGCAAGCGCGTCTCTGGCCAAATCCGCGAGCCCCAGCTCTTCGGTGAGGTCCAGCACCAGGAGGATGATCAGGTCGTCGCCCGGGCCCCGCGCCGCCACCACCTCCGCGGGCGCTCCGTCCACCTTTCCCGTGAGCGACTTCGCGGTGAGCGGCTGCGTGGTGGCGTCGTTCGCCGCGTTGTCCCATACCGCCACACGAAGCACATCCTTCCGCACCGCCGGAGGCGCGGCCATCACCAGCCCGGCAATCAGCAGCAGTGAGATTGCGCTCGCCAGTGCGGGGCGGCACAAAACACCACGCTTGTCGTGGGGCGGTCCCCCTGGACCGCGCGGGATCCCCAGATCCCGCCTGGGCCGGCCGCGAGTGACGGTGCCCGCCCTGCCGAAGCGCACCGGCGACACCCCGCGATTTGTATCGCGCTGCACGAGTGTTCTGTCTCCGAAGTTCCTTGACAGATGTGGGGCGGACCCCCAGGTCCGCGCGGCGACCCCTTGGTCGCCGCCTGGCCGGGCCAGGGGGCCCGGCGCGGGCGAAGGCATAGGCGTTAAGATAAGGCCTCCACTGGCCCGTTTCGCAGCGCCGGAGGCCACGCCAGTTGAAACACTGTTGAAACATTTCCACAGGGAAATGTTCTTACTTTAACGCCTATGGCAGGCGAAGGCGCCCGCCCCACCTGCATCGTCAAGACATTTCGGAAACAGCGCACTAGAAACTGAACCTCAGACCCACTTGAATCACGCGTCCGCCTCGCGACCCGATGATCTTCCCCGCATTCACGTTCGGCGCCGAGGCCGGGCCGATGGTCGTGTCCGGATCGTTCCAGTTCGCATGATTCAGAAAATTGAGCCCTACCGCGCTGAACTCCACCGCGCGGTCCGCGGCCAGCGAGAAGCGCTTGTTCAGCGAAAGATCGTGGTTCTGGCTGATGGGCCCGCGCAACTGCGGGTCCGTCCGCGAGGCATCGCCCACCGTGAAATCTGCTGGCTGTGCGAACGCCGCGGGATTGAACCAGCCATCCGGCCCGGGGTTCGGCACCCGCGGGTCCACACCCGGCGCCACGTCCACGTGCAGCACGTTGATTACGCCGCCGGTGTTGTTGAACTCCGGATGCAGTGCCAGCGGAGCGCCGCTGTAAAACGTCGTCATGCCGCTCACGGACCAGCCGTCCGTCAGGTAGCGCCGCCAGTCCTGGAACGAGAACAGCGTCTTGTTCGTCCCCAGCGGAAGCTCGTAGTTGTAGGTGAGCGAGAAGCGGTGCGGGCTCGACCACGCCGTCATCGACCACTCGTTCCGGCTGTTAAAAAAGTCCTGCGCGCCCCAGGGTCCCGAGTAATCGTCCATGCTCTTGGAGAACTCGTAGTAGGCGCTGAGCGTCAATCCCTGCGTCGCACGCTTCTCCACTCGCACGGACGCCGCGTCCCTCTGGTATCGCCCGTGCGGATAGAGCCCGCTCAGGTCGAAAACCTTGTACTGCGGATAAGGGCGCAGCGTGCTCCGGAACGCTTCGTCGTTCAGCGCATCGCGGTATTTCAGCGCGTCCAGCGGAATGGCGTTCGGATTGTACGTGTTCTCCGATACGAACTGGTCCTTCGCGCCTGCGTAGCTCGCCGCCACGGTCACCAGGAACGCTCCCGGCATTTCGCGTTCCACCGACAGCGATGCCGACTGGTACATCGGCTGCCGCCGCGGGTCGAGCTGCATGAGGTCCGCCATCTGGTCGTTCGCCGTGTCCGGGCGCAAATCCGGCAGAGGTCTTGTAAGCGCGGGAAGCCCTCCCGAAAGCGTGACGGCGGGCGCCAGTTGCGAGTTCGGCGAAACGTAGGTCGGAATCGCATTAAAGCCTTGCGTACCCCATTGCCCGAAATATACCGGCATGCCGGAGTACGCCCGGTAGAAACTGGCGCGCACCACCGTCTTTGTGTCCCCGCCCGGATTCCACGCCACGCTCGCGCTTGGCTCGAGTTTTGTCCGTATCGGCTGGAACCGCCGTCCCCAGCCGTCCTGGCCCGCGAACACCAAAGCGCCCAGGTGCGCCGCCGCAACGTTGTATGTGTTCAGATCCACCGTGGACTGCCGGTCGTATTTCTCCACGCGCGGACGAGACGTGTGAATGTTCAGCCCCCAACTGAAATTCAACCCGCGCCGTGCTTCCACCGAATGGCCCACCGTGACGTTCGATCCCCCGTACCGGAAGTACGAGGGCGAGCTGATGACTGTCTGGCTTGCGTAGTCGCTCATGCCCAAAAGAAAACTGGCGAACGCGTGGCCGGTGTTCACAATTCCGGGAAGGCTGGTCAGGCCGGACTCGAAGTAGAACATGCCGGACGGGCTTTGCGGTGAGAACGTGTTCACCTGATGGCTCAGCCATTGCGCGGTCACGCGAAAACCGTGCTTCCCCCGCCGCGTCGAGAATCCGTCCGTCCAGATGTAGGAGTTCCGGACATTGCTCGACATCGGCGTCCAGTGCCCCATCTGCAGGTAGTCCCCCAGTTCAAACAGCGGAAACGCGCTGCCCCCTGCTCCCTGCAATCCGATCTGGGCTGGATAGTCTGTCGCATCGTTGAGACCGCTCTTGGAGCCATCGGTGGAGGCCTCGAACGAAAACGTGTTCACCGTCTTCGGGGAAATCGTGAACACATATTCCAGCGTGCCGCGCGCGTTGTGGAAGTTGCGGTCGGAGGCGCCCGGCGTCGCCGCGTTCGGAAACCACTGCGCCGCTTCGAGCAGCCCGTTCGAGTAGGAGAACCCGAAGCTCACCCGGTGCCGCTCCGCCAGGGTGTGATCCAGCTTCGAAATCATGCCGTTGGCGACGTTGCCTTCCGGCGCGTTGATAAAGAAATTGTTGCGGAAGAACGGTCCCGCCGAAGCATTCGGCAACGGATAGTACGTCAGCGCTTTCTGCGCCACCGGGTCCAGCCGCTCGGACGGAATGCGATTCCCTGGGTACAGGTCGCGGTTGTATTCCAGATTGTCCGTCGATACCGGCTGCGCGGGATCGAAGGACGGGTTCTTCCGCGTCGTCGCCGGGTCGTAAATCGCTAGCGGGTTGCCGGCCTCATCAACCGTGGAAGAGAAATCGCCGGTGCGCTCCAGAGCCGTCGGAATCGTCCGCAGAAAAGACCGCGTGATCGTTTCTCGCACGCCTTCGTACGATACGGAAAAATAGGTCTTGCCCCGTCCGTCGTAGACCCGGGGCAGCAGCACCGGCCCGCCCAGGTTGAACCCGAACTGGTTCCGCCGCAGCGTGGACTTGTTCTCGCCCCGCTGCGCAACCTCGTGCGGAATCGCATCCAGGAAATCGTTGCGGAAGTTCTCGAATACGCGGCCGTGCCACGCCGGTTTCGTCGCCCCGCCCGCGCCCCTCTTCTTCGGGCTGTCCGGCCGCAGTCCAAGCTCGCGGGTCAACGTCTTGAACTCGTCGATCGCCTTCTGAACCTCGGTGGCGGGAGCCTGCTGCGACGGCCGCCGTCCCTGCGTCTGCTGGCCTTTCTGTTCGGTCTGCGCGGCGGCAGCCATGACTGTTGTGCATACGAGCACAACTACAGCCAGCGCCATGGCACGACACATATCCCAAGTGTACCCTGTAAGGTGAGGGCGGGCGTCCGAAAACCGTGCCCCGCGTGACAGCCACGCCGAAGTGGATGGTCCGCGCCGCGGCCGGCATCCTGCCGAACCAGGCCGTTTGCAACGAAGTCAGGAGATTTATGACGACATGTGAGCTTGCAGCGAAGCTGGGCTGCGAGGTGGTCGGCGATCCGGACCTCGAAATTACGGGCGTGGCTCCGATGGAGCAGGCCGGCCCTTCCGAGTTGACCTTCCTCGCCAACCCCAAGTACACGCACAAAGTGAAAGACACACGCGCGGGGGCCATCCTCATCACCGCGCCTTTACGCGACGCCGGCATCACCTGCCTCATCTCCGCGAACCCCTACCTCGACTTCGCGCGCGCTCTCGAGCTCTTCTACCAGCCGCCGCGGCCGTGCCCCGGCATCCACCCTCTGGCCGCCATCGCCGCCTCCGCGCAAATCGGAGAGAACGCTTCGATCGGCGCCTTCGCCGCCGTCGGCGAGAACGTGGTCATCGGCCGCAATGCGATCCTGCATCCGCATGTGGTCATTTACGAGGGCGCTTCGATCGGCGACGATTTCTATGCCCACTCGCACGCGGCCGTCCGTGAGTTCTGCCGCATCGGAAACCGCGTCACGCTCGGAAACGGCGTCGTCGTCGGAGGTGACGGCTACGGGTTCGCTCACAGAGAGGACAAGTCGCACTACAAGATCCCGCAGTCCGGCCTCACGGTCATCGAAGACGACGTCGAGATTCAGTCGCTCTGCTCCATCGACCGTGCCACAATTGGAGAAACGAGGGTCAAGCGGGGGGCCAAGATCGATAGTCTCGTGCAAGTGGGCCACGCCTGCACCGTGGGAGAGGACAACCTCATCTGCGCGCAGGTCGGCCTCGCCGGCAGCACCGTGCTCGGCAAGAACGTGCTGCTGACCGGCCAGGTCGGAGTCTCCGGCCATCTGACGATTCACGACAACGCGATCGTGTACGCGCAGAGCGGCATCGGCGGCGACGTGAAGGAGGGCGCCGTCGTCTCCGGATCGCCCGCCTTCGACGCCCGCGATTGGCTCCGCGCCGTCACCGCCTTCCAAAAGCTTCCCGATCTTGTAAAGTCCGTGCGGGAACTGTCGAAGAAGTTGGAGCAGCTCGAAAAATCCTTGGGAGCGAAAAACGAATCAGATGCGTAACCTGCCGCCTGACAATCCCCGTGCGACCGTCGCTTATAAGAATCAGGAGTTCCTGGACAGCGCCGATGCGCGGCCGCTGCGCATCCTCTCCGAGTACCTGGAGCCCTACGCCCACTTCCGCCGCGAGAAGATCCGCGACACCGTGGTCTTCTTCGGCTCGGCCCGCATCCAGGCCGCCGATGGTCCTCTCGCCCGCTACTACGAAGACGCCCGCACCCTCGCCCGGCTCCTCACCCAGTGGAGCGAATCCGTAAAGAACACGAGCCGCCGTTTCGTCGTCTGCAGCGGCGGCGGGCCGGGCATCATGGAGGCCGCCAATCGCGGCGCCGCCGAAGCGGGCGGCAAGACCATCGGCCTGAACATCGGTCTCCCGTTCGAGCAGTTCCCCAATCCCTACATCTCACCGGAGTTGTGCTTCGAGTTCCATTATTTTTTCATGCGCAAGTTCTGGTTCGCCTACCTGGCAAAGGCCCTCGTGGTATTTCCAGGAGGCTTCGGAACGATGGACGAGATGATGGAGATGCTGACGCTGGTGCAGACGCGCAAGCTCGCCAAGAAAGTCGTCATCGTTCTGTACGGTTCTTCGTTCTGGAAAGAGATCGTGAATTTCGAAGCGCTCGTGAAGTACGGCACAATCTCCCGCGAGGACTTGAACCTCTTCCAGTTCGCCGACGATCCGCAGACCGCTCTCGAAATATTGAAAGAAGGCCTCACCCGGCTCTACCTCGAGCCCGAGCAGCCGCTGCCGGACCACGAAAAGGAAACCCCCGCCATCGCGAAATCCGTCATCCCACCCACCGGCCCGCGGGAAAGCCCGGCGTAGGGGCCACGAAGTGGGACAGGCCTCCTGGCCCGGCCGGGAGATCTGCCGGTCCCTGTAAAGCGCCGCGAACCCTCAACGATGAGGTTCAATGGCTCCCCCGCGCTAGTAGAGAACGTTGACTTCAGACGCCGAAAGTGGACGGGTGTAAATCCGGACTTCGTCGATATCCCCGTAGAAGGGTCTGTAGAGTTCTCCCGTCGCTCCGATCCTGAAGTTGTATGACGGGTTCTGACGGGGAGGTCGCAACGACGTGCCACTATCGAAGGCGCCGGCGACCTCGGACCCATTTACGTACAGATGTGGAGCGCCGCTGTTTGAATCGTAGGTCACCGCAACGTGAGCCCACACCCCAACCTGAAATGGTTTCGAAACAGACCGATAGGTGTCCTGCCCACCATTGAACTGATTTAGGATGACGAGCTTCTGATTGCTGTCGATCAGGAAATCAATCGCGCCCTTGAAATTCCCAGCCCCAAACCCTCCATTGGAAACAATCCTGTGCTCCGAACCAAGATTGGCCGGACGGACCCAGGCGCTGATGGAATAAGACATTAGGTGCAGACTGGAGGGGTCTCCCAGGTCCACATATTGATCGACTCCGTTGAAGTTCAATGCCTGGCCGATTCTCCCGGTGGTTGCGGTGGCCCCGTGAATTGTGCCCTTGTTACCCAGGCCGCTCTTGTCGAGCGCCTTGCTGCCCGAGATGTCCTCGGTGTCGAACGTCCACCAGCCAACAAGACCTTGGTTGTTGGGCGCTAGATCTATCTTGTTGGTCACCGCATTCATGATCTTCGGTCCACTGATGTCACCGGTGAGATATGACTCTTCGAAATCGTGACATCTGGTCCTGGACGCCAGGTTAACGGCAGAGTAGCATCGATCCAGATTATTTGTATTGAAAGTGTTCGCGCTCAACGCGAATGGAACCAACAGAATAATATCATCTTGCAGGGTCACCCACGGCCCGCCCCCCGGAACATGATCTCCGGGCGTCGCCACGGCGACAACATCGAAACGCTGATTTGATGGAACTGACACTAGCACAACGGCTTCGTTGACGTACAAGTTTCCTTGCGAGTGTGCGACGGTAATCACGTTGTTGCCGCTGTTCAATTCCGTCTGGTAAAGAACCTTCTGTTGTTGAAGATCTCCCTGTAGGGGCGCTGTGGTGGTAACGAGAATATTTGAAAACAGCTGTCCGAGAGCCTGATCCCATCCGTCAGGCAGACTCGGAACGATCGTGCTGTACTGAAAGAGCCTGCTCCACACGCTGCTGTAATCGGTCAGCGCAGCTTGCACCGCTGCATCCGCGAGCTGCGCTAAAGCATTCCCGGTCCTAAGAACCAGTCCAGTAGAAGTTACGAACTGCGAATCGTACGCCGAATTGTATTGAACGCACGTTCTATCTCTGTTCGCCTGAATCGAATCGAGGGCCGCATCTACGCGACTCTCTAGATCCCACAAAGCAGCACGAGCATGCTGCTGTGTGGTAAAAACTCCGTTGCCAAAAAACATCGTCGTGCCGCCGCTTGAGCAGTTTGCGCCCAATGCGGGAGTTGCAGCAATCAGGGCGAACAGTACCACAAACTTGTGTAGTAGCATGCGACCATGTCCTTAATTCGTAAGCGTGTCAGGGTTGACCATGCAACGCGCCTTCTGCTGCTGCGGTGTTGGCAAGCGGTCGAAGTTGGTTGTCATGTTGCCTTCTGCTGTAAGGTAAGCAACGAGACGGGCACGGGTGTTGAATACTTGGCCTTCTAGCCTGGTCAGCATCTGACCAGCTGTAGAGGGCACTACATAAAACAGGCAATCCAGGGCGTAATTCGCAGCATGCGAGTCGGGTGGTGCCAGCAGAGGGTTCGTGGTTTGGAGAACCTCTGCTAGGTACGCCTTTGCCAATTGCGTAAGCGCAAGTTGGGTCTTCATGGAAGAGGCGTAGTTCAAAGCAATGTATCGTTGCACGTCGTCTCGGACCCCATCACCGTCGGAATCAATACCGCCGAGTGTCACCAGACCTGCTGGGCCGGGATCAGGTGGCGGCGATTGTGTCCCGTCGGCTGTTACGGCGACGTTGATTGGCGTGGATAGAGACCGCTTGAGGAGACCCCGAAAAGCCGCAGAGACTTGAAGTTGAATCTGTTTGGAAGTCGCCTCATTGAAGGTTACTTGCAGAGAGAAGATGTGGTCGCCTGCGACGGCGTCACCGTTTTGGCCGTCATCGTGCATAAGGCCAAGGATGATGGGCTGAGCCCCGCTTGGGCCATTGCGGAGGAGGTTGACACTGTTGGAAATCAGGGACGGGTCGGGAATGGGAATAGCGCAGGTGACCGTCGTAGGCTTGTTTGCGGATAGTACGGCAGGAAGCACATAGGCGATACCCATTGCGGGGGCAGCCGGAGGTGGTGGAGGCGCAGCACAAAGCCAACGGGCATCGGGCACGAGAGCCAGAAGAAGAAAGGGGAGCAGGGCAAGATGTTTCATAGTCGTGTTTTGTGACGGTTCACGAAGAAAGCCAGGGTTGCCAGTAAGAGGAAGGACACAGAGGCTGGTTCTGGCACTGGAGCACCAGTCATCCAGTACGTCACATCGTCCAGGGCAAAAGAACTGCCCGCTGGATCACCCGCAATCATCACGGTTGAAATACCGCTCGGGAAGGCGACGCGCAGGAACTCGTTCGGGTTGCTGCCCGCGTCGCCAGAGAGCGCGAGATTGCTATTGAACTGGGAAAGCACCTGTGCCACTTGGCTGTTTCCAGGATCGAAAGCCGTGAGCGTAACCTGGGTCAGGTACGTAAAGTACGCTTCGAAGCTCGTTACTGGACTGGAAAAGGTTATGGTTATCGGTCCGGTACTGTCTGAGGCCACATTGACCCCTGAGTGCGGCGGAAACTCAAATTCGTTCAACGACACGCCTGCCGTGAGGATGATGGTGTTATCGAAGGTAATGCCCAGGTACTGGGTCGTGAGGATGGTGCTATCGGCAAATCCCTCAAAATCGATGAGACCGGCGCGAAGGGAAGGAGAGGCTGCTGCGCTTAGCACGACTAGGATGGCGGCGTAGTATCGCAAAGTTGGCGCTCCTTACAGCGGAAATAGCGAGTGGTAGTCTATCATTGAAGGCGGATGGCGGATCACACTGTTGTCCGAATCGGCGATGTAGAGGTTGCCCGCCGCATCCAGCGCCACGCCGCCAGGCCAGTACAGTTCCGCGGCGGTCGCCGAGCCGCCATCGCCCCTGTAGCCGCCGACTCCACTGCCCGCCACGGTTGTGATGATGCCTGCCGTTGTCACCTTACGGATCCGGTTGTTGTATGAATCTGCGATGTAGAAGTTGCCCGACGAGTCTACAGCGACCCCGAACGGACCGTTAAGAGTCGCCGCCGTCGCCGGTCCGCAGTCGCCGCCACTGCCCGCCACGCCCGTCCCAGCCACGGTCGTGATGCCCCCCGCCGTGTTCACCTTCCGAACGCGGTTGTTGGATGTATCGGCAATATAGAGGTTGCCCGCCGTGTCCACCGCAACAGCATTCGGAAAGTTCAGCACCGCTTCCGTCGCGGGACCACCGTCTCCCAGAACGACGGTTCCAGCCACCGTCTGAATCCCGGCCGTGCACTGCTGTGCAGCCGCCGGGCTGCCGCCCAATGTCCACACCAATGCCGCTACGGTGACGAATGCCCTCTTCAACCTCTCAGCAACCCTTGCGCGTCTCATGCCCTAGCCTCCATCGCCTTCGTCTGCACCGTCCTCTGAACCGGAAGCAGGGGTCAAGGCCCTGCGAACCTGCGGTGCCTCACCCGCGAGTGCCAACCCCACTCGCCGCGGTCGAGCGTCTGACGGCCCGCGGCGCCGGTGGGAAGGTGCAGCTTAGGGCATTCACCCGCGACCCTCAAGCGAATCGAAGCGCATCGAAGCGAAAAGCGAAGCAAATTCGCACCAAGCGCCCGCTTCATCACCGGGACGTTCCCTGATGCCATTCTGTTGAAGCACAAGCGGATTCCGTGGTATGTTGCTCTCTCCAGCGACCGAGGGGCGGCCGTGAGCACACCCACTCCAAGTCGGGAACTAAACTCCTGGAAGGAGATCGCCGGTTTCCTCGGCGTCAGCGTTCGGACCGCCCAGAAGTGGGAGGCCGAAAGGGGGCTTCCGGTCAGGCGCCTGCCCGGTGCGCGCGGGCCAGTCTCCGTCGAGCTGGGTGAGCTCGAAGCGTGGAGAGACTCCACGCGCCCGGAGACGGAGCAGGCGGCCCATGCTCAGGTCCTTGGACAGCGTCCGCTTCGATTGGCTGTACTGGTTCTCGTCGTCCTCGCGGGATCATTGGGCGCCTATCTGGCGATGAACCGCAAGGGTCCGCCGGCCCTGTTTCGGGTCGAACTGAACGCCTTCATCGTTTCGGACGAGCATGGCCGTGAGCTTTGGAGAAAGGTCTTTAAGGAGCCGTTGTACATCGACGCGTACTCGGGGCAGCCCGCCCGGACCGCTCTCAGGCAGATGGTTCAGTTCGACGACCTTGACGGGGATGGCCACGTCGAGGTCCTGTTTGTTCACCTGCCGGTGGTGTTTTCCCCAGAAGGGTCGGCGTTGCACTGCTTCTCCGATAAGGGAATTGAAAAGTGGCGCTTCGTTCCAGGACGGACGGTCTCGACGCCGAGCGAAGTTTTTGCGCCCCCCTACGGCGTCACGGCTTACGGCGTGGTGCCGATGGGGAAAGATCGCGCCCGTGCGATCGTGTTTTCTAGCTGCCACGCCGAGTACTATCCCGACCAGGTCGTGCTGCTGTCCGCCAAGGGCGAGGTCCTTCGGGAATACTGGCACTCTGGTTGCCTAGGGACCATGGAGGTTGCCGACCTGGATGGCGATGGGCGGCCGGAGATCTACCTGGGCGGTGTAAGCAATGCTTACAAGCAGGCGACCCTGGTGGTTCTGGGGCCGGACAGCTTCGGAGGCGCGTCCGTCGAGACTGAGAACCCAGCGTATCAGCTTCAGGGCTTCGCACCAGGAAACGAGATCGCACGGATTCTCTTTCCAAGAACCTGCATCAACCGCAAGTTCGAGCCCTTCAACGGGGCTAGCCGCTTCGTGATGCGGCCGGATTCCCTGACGGTCTTCGTAAACGAGTTCGTAGGCGAACAGCGAAACGCGCCGGTTCTGTACCTACTGGGCAAGGACCTCAGTTTGGAAGGGGCCGAGTTCGAGTTCCAGTTCCGGGCTCTGCATGCGGAGCTGGCGTCTACGGGCCAGCTCGATCATTCGCTGAGCGCTGCTGAAGAGGCCCAGTTGCGCAACATCCGTTACCTGCCGGCTGGCCTCTCCAAAGGGACTTCGGCCAAACGGCGGTAGATGTCAGGACCGAAACTCCTCAGTGGTGTCGGAGTAACGTGGCACTGAACGGGTTCGGCCTGAAACGGCCAGCAGCCCCGCCACACCCCCGAACGATTAGAATGACCGTAATGTCCGGCATGAAACGCATTGCGGTGATCGGCGCGGGAAACATCGGCGCTGCTCTGATTGGCGGCATCCTCAAGGCGGGTGTCGCGGACGCGGCTCACCTCGCCGCAACCGTGCAGGGTCCCGAGCACGCGCGCGAGCTCGCAGAACGGTATTCTATCCCTGTGACGGCGGGCGCCAACCGCGATGCCGCCGCCGGCGCCGACGTCGTCATCGTGGCCGTCAAACCCGCCACGCTGCCGCGCGTCCTCCAGGAAATCTGCGACGTCCTCAACGAGAGACAGATCCTGATATCGCTTGCCGCCGCCGTGCCCATCGAATTGATCGAGCATCTCATCGCGCGCCGCATGCCGGTCTACCGCGCCATGCCGAATATTCCGGTGGTGGTGCAGGAGGGCGCCACGGCGCTCGCCTCCAACGGCCAGGGGACCGAAGAACAGCATCGTTTCGTCGAGTCCATTTTCCGCGCGGTCGGCGTCGTTTGCTGGGTCGAGGAAGAAATGCTCCACGCCGTCACGGCGCTCTCCGGCAGCGGCCCGGCGTACATCTACATGATTATCGAGGCGCTGATCGAGGGCGGCCTCAAGATGGGTCTCTCTCGCGAAATCGCCACTCGCCTCACCGAGCAGACCGTCCTCGGCGCCGCCAAGCTCGTCAAGGAAACCGGGCTGCACCCCGCCATCCTCAAGGACCAGGTGATCACTCCCGGGGGCACCACCATTTCCGCCATCCACGAGCTCGAAAAACACGGTCTGCGGTCCATGCTCATCTCCGCCATCGAGACCGCCACCAACGTCTCCCGCACGCGCATGCACGCCTTGCAGACCAAGTTCGGCGAGCAGGCCTGACCCAACCATCATGCGGATTCTCGCGATTCACGCCCACCCCGACGACATCGAGATTCTCGCCGGCGGCACCGTCGCCCTCCTTGCCGTCGCAGGCCACGACGTCACCATCGCGACGCTCACGCCCGGCGATTGCGGCTCCCCGGACCGCCCTGCCGATGAGATCGCCGCTATTCGCCGCCGTGAGGCCGCCGGCTCGGCAATGCTGATCGGCGCCAGATACTTGTGCGCGGAGTTCCGCGATTTCAGTGTGTTCAACGACGATCCGTCGCGCCGCCGCGTTGCGGAGATTTTGAGGCGCGTCGAGCCCGAGCTCGTGCTCGCCGCGTCTCCCGCGGATTACCTCAGCGATCACGAAGTTGCGAGCTCGCTCGTACGTGACTGCTGCTTCTTCGCTCCCGCGCCCAACTATAAAACCGGCGCCCAGAACGCCGCGCCTCCGCTCGCGGCCATTCCGCATTTGTATTTCATGGATCCAATCGGCGGCGTGGACCGCGATCGATGCGAGGTGGAGCCCGATCTCATCGTGGACGTCGGGAGCACGTTCGCGCGTAAGCAGCGGATGCTCGCGCAGCACCGCAGCCAGAGAGAATGGCTCGCCGTGCACCACGGCGTGGACAACTATCTCGAGCAGATGGAAACGTGGACCCGTGCCCGCGGCCGGCTCGCGGGCATCGAGTACGGTGAAGGCTTCCGCCACTATCGCGGCCACGCTTACCCTGATTTGCCCCTGCTCGAAAAGCTGCTGCCGGACTGCATCCGGCGCATAGGTCCTTCCGAGTGAGAAGCCGAATCATCGCCAGTGCAGTGTGGCAGAGAGTGTGCGGGTTCCCGGCGGAGCAAAAGTGGGGCGGCGCCCTCGCCCGCGGCCGGCCGCCAGGCCGGCATCTTTCCGCCCGAGGGCGCGGGCGGGCTCGAGTTCTACTCCGAGGGTGGAGCCGCGACCGTGTCTGTTACCGAGCCGCGACCGTAAGGGAGTCGGCTAGGCCGCGGATATGCCGGAGTGCACCGCACACGACGCGACCTCTCACTGAGATATTCGGCCCGACCGCCTTGCCTCAGTACTTCGGCGCCTTGGGATCGACGGCGGTGCTCCATAGGTTGATGCCGCCCTGCAGGCTTTGACAATCCGCAACCCCCTGCCGCCGCAACCACGTCACCGCCTGCAGGCTTCGCACTCCGTGGTGGCAGTAAACGACCACAAGCCCCGCGGCGGCCTTCTCCTTCAATGACGCGAGCGCCTGCGGCGCCGTGCGCAGGGGAATCAGTTCGGAACCATCGATGCGGCAAACGGCATGTTCGTGCGGCTCCCGCACATCAATGAGCGTGATCTTCTCCCCTGAGTCGAGCCTTTGCTTCAGCTCGCGCGGTGCAATCTCGAGTGGTGTCTGAGCGGGCATCGTTCTTCTGCAAACCATTATCGCGGAGTGCGCCGCCGGGCCGCCGCACGGCTTCGCGGTAAGCACCTGGAACAACGCGGAAAATTCCGAGCGGTGCGTTGTGACCGTACTATGTCAACGTCCCGTCCAGCACGGTGCGCGCTTCTCGATGAAGGCGCTGATGCCTTCCTGCGCATCCGCCGCGAGCGCGTTCATGGTCATGACTTCTTTAGCGTAGGCATACGCCTTCTCGCGATCCAGATCGGCCTGCGCATGGAATGCAGCCTTCCCCAAACCCATCACCAGGCTGCTGCTCGCGGCGATCCTGCTCGCCATTTCCCGTACCGTTGCATCCAGTTCCGCGGCCGGCGCCACCCGGTTCACGAGTCCCCACTCCAGCGCCGTGGCCGCATCGATCGCCTCGCCGGTCGCCAGCATCAGGAACGCACGCTTTGCTCCGATCGTCCGCGTCAGTGCAACCATCGGCGTCGTGCAGAACAGGCCGATGCGAACACCGGGTGTTGCAAACGACGCATCGGTAGAGGCAACCGCAAGATCGCAAGTAGCGACGAGCTGGCACCCCGCCGCCGTCGCTACGCCATCGACGCGCGCGATGACAGGCTGCGGGATAGCCTGTACCTTCAGCATCAGGTCGGTGCAGACATCGAAGATCTCGCGGTACTCCGTCACGGTGCGGCCGGTCATTTCGCTGAGGTCGTGGCCGGCGCAGAACACTCTGCCCGCGCCCGCGATGACGACCACTCTGACCTCACGATTGCGGCCGAGCTCGTCGAGGCAGGCGATGATCTCGCGCATGAGGTTCAGCGAGAGCGCGTTGCGCCGCCCGGGACGGTTCAACGTCACGACGGCGACGCCGCCTTCTTCGAGGGAACAGAGCAGGTCCCGGTAACTCATGCATTCATGTTAGCCGGTGTAAGGCCGCAACCCGCGAACGGACGGCTACGTCCGTTAGAACAGGAGCGAGACAGACGAACGAAACAAGGTCCTCTCATCGCGGCGGCTGCATCACCGTTCGCCGCATCGTGAGTTTATAAGCCGGCGCAGACCGGCATTCTGCGGGCCGCGGCCTGAGATGGCCGCGGCCTCTTTTTTGCGCATTCATGCGCGCAAAGTGCGCTTAAATGACGCTTCTTGCATGCCAAAACGCGCTAATTAGGCGGTTTTTGCACGCCATTTGGGCGGATTCGGTACACCACGCACCAGCGCGTCCGCGCGACGGGCTCGTAGGCGGCCAGCCACGAAGCCAGATCCGGATACTTCTGGATACCCAGGTCAAGATTGAGCGGGCCGATGCCGTCCACGAGAAACGTGGGGCGCGAGCGGGACAGCTCGCGGCGATTGCGGGCCGTCCACGCGGGTTCGATGGCGGCGGACTCGAAAAGGTGGCGGTCGGCGAGCACGCCCGAGAGCGGTTGTGACTCGAGAAAGCGCGACGCGGCCGGCATTCTCGTATCAGCGCAGATGTCGGGCCGGTATCCCCACACAAACAGCGTGTCGCCACTGCGGGCGCGTACGGTGATTTCGCGTGCGGCGGCGCGGCTGTCCTGATCGAGCGCCACATCGCTCCAGCGGGGCTCGCGGCCGGTGACCAGGTCGCGCGCGAGCAAAAGATAGCGCGGGCCGAATCGAACGAGCGGCACCGCGAGCGCGAGGGCTGAGAGTACGAGCAGCGCGCGAGCCAGGCCCGGGCGCGCTGATGCCGTCGCACCGCGGCTTGCTGCCGCTTGCTCCCATAACATCGAGATGCCGCGCGCGCCGGCCAGCACCATCACGGGCAGCAATTGCAGGTAGTAGCGCGGAAAGAAGCGCCATCCCGCGGCGGTTGCGGCGAGCGACAGGGCCGCCCACACTCCGAGCTTCCAGCGCAGCGGCTTCGCGCCGCGCATCCAGAACCAACCCGCGCCCAGCAGCAGGGCGGCGTGGAACCCGCACCAGCTCAGTGTGCGGCGGATGGCCTCGAGGACAGGCTGTTTCACGAAGGTGTTCTTCGCGTACACGGAGCCGAGCCAGAAGACCTGCTCGTAGCAGTCGTGGAGCGCACCCGTTGCGGCAAAGAAGGCGAGTGCGGCCGCGTTCGGCAGCGCGAAGCCCAGTGCGAGCCAGGGCAGGGCGCGAAGCTGGAACACGGCGCAGGCGGCGAGCACGAACAGCGCCTTGGCGTTGAACAGGAACGCGATGCCCGCGAGCACGCCGCTGCAGAACGGACGGCCACGAAACGCGAGATACACGGCGGCAATGTGCGGCACGAGCATCCAGGAGTCCGCCGCAAGCGGGATGAGCGCCGCCGGAATGCCGAAGGTCAGGAAGAACCCAAGCAGGCCGGCCGCGACGAATCCCTCGCGCTCGCTCCACATCTCGCGCGCGAAACGATACGCGAGCCAGCAGGCGAGCAAAGCGAAGAGCGCGCCGGCAACGCGCAGGAGCCAGCCGGTGTGCGCGCCCCACAGCAGGTAAGCGACGGTCACCAGCGGCGGCTTATCGAACCACACGTCCCGATAGAGCAGTTTGCCGTGGAGCATCTGGACGGCAGCGGCGAGCGGCAGGCCCTCCTCGGTCCAGAGGATTCGCAAATGGCAAAGCCGCCCGGCGGCGAGCGCCAGGAACAGCGCGGCGAAGAAAGGCCGTTTCGCGGGCACGGGAGCGGGGCAATGTTCCGTTGCTTACGTCATCCTACGAGGAGGGACAGACAGATCTGCCCCCCCGCTTCGCTGAGGGCAAATCAATCTGTCCTTCTTTCAACATGCGCTCCAGCGAGGCGCGGAAACCAGCGCCGTACAGCGGGTCGGCGAGCGCGAACTCCACGAACGTTTCGAAATAGCTGGGAAAATTCCCGATGTCATAGCGCTTCTCGCCTGCCGGAAGCTTGCATGCGAGAACGCGGCGGCCCTCTTCGCACAGCAACTGAATCGCGTCGGTGAGCTGCACCTCGCCGCGCGCATCGGGCTGCACGCGGCGGATCATGTCGAAGATGAGCGGAGAGAAGATGTAACGGCCGGCGATGGCGAGGTTGCTGGGCGCGTCCCCGGGCTTCGGCTTTTCCACCAGGTTCGCAACCCTGAGCCAGCCCTCGCCCTCATCCGCGGGCCGGATGATCCCGTAATGCGAGGTCTGCTCGGGCGGGACCTCTTCGACGGCGATGACGCAGCTTGCGTGTTTCTGCTCGAAGAGCTCGGCCATGCGCGAGACCGCCATCGAGTTCGCGTGCAAGCCGAGGATGGAATCGCCGAGAGCGACGATGAACGGCTCCTCGCCCGCGAAGTTCTCGCCTGCGAGCACGGCGTCGCCGAGGCCACGCTGGAACCGCTGCCGGGTATAGAAGAAGTGCGCGTTCAGGTCCTCGAAGGCGAGCTCGCCGAGCAGATCCTGCTTGCTCGACGCACTCAACGCCCGCAGCAGCTCGGGGTCGCTGTCGAAATGATTCTCGATCGAACTTTTGTTGCGGCCGGTGATGAAGAGCACCTGCTCGGCGCCGTTGGCCACCAGCTCCTCGACCACGTATTGCACGATCGGCTTGCGCGCGACCGGCAGCATCTCTTTCGGTTGCGACTTGGTGGCCGGCAGCAGGCGCGTGCCGAGTCCCGCGACCGGAACAATGGCGCTTCGGATCACCTTCCGAATATACCCCGGAGAGCGGGGCGAGGTCGGTGCCGGGAATCGGAAGGTATGATCGGATGCATGAGGAAACTGGCCGTCGTTTTCCTGATCGTTGTATCCGCGGCGCCGGCAATCGAGCGTCCGGTCCACACGTTTTCGATCGTGGCGCGCGACCCGGCGACAGGCGAGATGGGCGTCGCGGTGCAATCGCACTGGTTCTCGGTGGGCACGAGCGTGGTTTGGGCAGAAGCGGGCGTCGGCGCAGTGGCGACGCAATCGTTCGTCGAGAGCAGCTACGGGCCGCTCGGCCTCGCGCTGATTCGGGGCGGGAAAACCGCGCCGGACGCGCTCAAGGCGCTGCTGGCGGCCGACAACGACCGCGAGGTGCGGCAGGTGGCCATGATCGATTCCCAGGGCCGCGTGGCCGCGCACACCGGCGCGAAGTGCGTCGCGGCCGCCGGCCACCACGTGGGCAAGGACTATTCCGTCCAGGCGAACCTGATGGAGAAGGCGACGGTGTGGCCCGCCATGGCCCGCGCATTCGAGGGGGCAACCGGCGATTTGACGGACCGCCTGCTCGCCGCGCTCGATGCCGCGCAAGCCGAGGGCGGCGACATTCGCGGGAAGCAATCGGCGGCCATCCTCATCGTGAAAGGGCAATCGAGCGGCCGGCCGTGGGCGGACCGCATCATCGACCTTCGCGTGGAAGACAACCCCGAGCCGATTGCCGAGCTGCGGCGGCTGGTGCGCGTGAAGCGCGCGTACGATCACATGGATGCGGGCGACGCGTGCTCCACCGCGAAGGACTGGGATTGCGCGGCGCGGGAGTACGGCGCGGCCGAGAAGCTGCTGCCCGACAACGCGGAGGTCATCTTCTGGCACGCAGTAACGCTGGTGACCGGCAATCGTGTGGAGCAGGCGCTGCCGCTCTTCCGCAAAGTGTTCGCCAGCGAGCCGAAGTGGGCCGAACTGGTGCCGCGTCTGCCCGCCTCGGGGCTTCTGCCGGACGATCCGGCGGTGATCAAGCGGATTGAGGGACAGCGGTAAAGGGCGGCGCAGAAATGTCCCTGAGGCTTCGATCCGGCGCCCGGCGCGCTCGCGGGTGACACAATAGGGACACGCATGATGCGCATGGTTGTCCTGGTTCTGGTGGCGGTGCTGGCATCCGCGATAGCCGATGCAGGCGCGCAACAGCCCCAGACGCGGGACGACCGCGCCGACCTGGCGCCACGCTTCCTGTCGGGCCGAGTCGTTCTACGTGACGGCTCGACTCCTCCAGCTCCCGTGCAAATCACAGTGCGCCGCGCTCCGGGCGCGCCGGCGGTGTGGTCGGGGTACACGGATAAGAACGGGAACTTCAGTTGCAGCGCGCTGGGCACGGTTATCGAGGCCAACCTGGCCGGGTTCAGCGTGCACGAGATCAAGCGCAATCTTCGCCACGAACGCGATTTTGTCATCGTGCTGAGGCCGGTTTCACCGGGCGACGGTGTGTCGGTAAGCCTGATGGATCTGCGGGCGCCGGCAGCGGCTCGGAGAGCGTATCGGTACGGCGCCGCCGCCCTCACGAAGAAGAACTGGCAGGCAGCGGAGCGCGATTTCAACAAAGCCATCGCCGTCTATCCGGGTTACCCGAGCGCCTGGAAGGACCTGGGCATCGCACTCGAGCGGCAGAAGCGTCCCTCCGAGGCTCGAGAAGCTTACCGGAAGGCGCTCGCCGCGGATCCGCGCTTTCTGGCGTCTTACCTGCAGTTGGCGGCACTCGCGCTGGAAGAGTCGAAGTGGGAGGATGCCGCCGAGATCGCCGACAAGCTGGTGGCGCTCAAACCCTATGACTACCCGGCCGCTTACTTCTATCACGCCGCCGCGCACTTCAAGCTGGGGCAGCTCGACATAGCACGAACCAGCGCGCAACGGGCGATCGAGTTCGATCTCGCGAAGCAGTTTCCGCGCTCGGAGTACCTGTTGGGCACGATCCTCGCCGTCGAGGGAAATCATGCGGCCGCGCTCGAGCACTTGCGGGAGTATGTCGAGCGCGCGCCGAAGGCCGAGGATGCGGCGCAAGTGCGCGAGCAGATCGCCGACCTGGAGCGCAAAGTGGCCGGCATTGGCGAACCGAAGAAATAGCCGCCTCGGCAGGCCCCATACATTACGAACATGGCACGCCTTGATGTCTCGAAAGCGCGGGAAGACGAAGAGATGAACCGGCTGGACGTCGAAGATGCCCGGGCCGCTCTGAAAGAGGCGGAACAGAAGGGGACCGTCCCGCTCCGGGAACTCATACGAGAACTGAGCGGCGACCACGAAGCCTAACCGACTCCCTTACGGTCGGTTACCAGGATAAGCCTGGCTGATCTTGTGAACTGAAAGGAGTTCACCATGTAAATTGCCTGTTCAGCATGTAGCCGAACGAGCGTGGGTTCCAGCAATGGGACTGGCGAGTCGGGAGGCG
>Ga0209777_10002101_pt1 | contig 26980 bp, 21 predicted proteins | sample FrelakmetHBP12HB_FD_187147 | JGI IMG/M metagenome (GOLD analysis project Ga0209777, IMG submission 187147) | Freshwater lake sediment microbial communities from the University of Notre Dame, USA, for methane emissions studies -HBP12 HB (SPAdes)... | ecosystem: Environmental > Aquatic >...
TTCAGCCGTGCCGTAAAGTCGCGGGAAGAGTCCGGGCTTCAGCCCCTGCGGAGACGGCACGCCAAAACCAGGGCAGCCCTCTGAACGCTACGGTGCGGTTCATGGAATTGACAACCCCGGCCGGGGCGCCGGTTTTCGATGCCGGGAAGCCAGAGGCTAAAGCCTTCGATTTCCATTCCTGCGGCACGGCTGAAGCCGTGCCCTGATACAAACCCGGCCACCGAATTCCATTTTTGTGTCGCGCACCCCCGCCGCTGCGGCGTTGCGTATGTTGTTAAGTTTTTGCAACACTTCGCCGGGCCAAAGGGGGCGCAGCTCCGAGGGGATGCGAGATAGGACCAGGAAGCCGAGATGGTGGCGGACGTTGCTCGCTCCTCTCGTTCTGAGCCCGGCGCTTGGGGCGGGCCTCACCGGCAAATGGACAGGCACGGTGGCAGGCCGCAGTGGACCTAAAGCGCGAGAAGTAGCTGTCTCAGCCGGGCTGCCCCCATGCGCCCCTGTTGCGACTAAGAGTTGCTTGAGGTCATCGTCGCCGAGTCCATGTCTCAGCCGGGCTGCCCCCATGCGCCCCTGTTGCGAGGCAGCGGATGCCCGTCTAATGTGTCGCGCCCGGCCCCCGACGGCGCTTACCGTAGCAGGGCGGTGCTGGCTGGCCGCTTGCCGCCGTCCTGAGGCCCTCCCATACGCCAAACTGGCCTTTGACGGATGTCGCCGGGTCTGTTATAGTCCGAATTCCCGGTTAATTTCACTGTGAACAGCGCCACGCCACAGCCCACAGGGGACGAGAAAAGGCCGATCCTGCTGACCCGGCCTCCGACGGACGACGAGAAGTGGCAACTCGTCCAGCGTGTAGCCTCCAGTGCGCCTTTCCAAAGGGCCCCTCGCCTTCGGGATTTCCTCCTCTATGTGTGTGAACGGACGCTGAAGCTTCAGCTCGACGGTATTCGGGAGTCCGCCATCGGCTACGCCGTGTTCGGGCGGTCCGCCGACTACAATCCCAGCGAAGATAACATTGTCCGCGTCGAGGCGCGGCACTTGCGGAAGCGGTTGGGCGACTACTTCAGCGTGGAGGGCAAGGACGAGCCTTACGTCATCCACATCCCGAAAGGGTCTTACCTCCCGGTGTTCGGACCGCGCCAGAAGGTGGAACCCGAGGTCGAGGCCGCACCCGCCGTCGAGCCAACGGCCCCCGCGGCTCCGGAAGCACCCTCCGTGCCGAAGACTTCGGACAGGCCCTTCTTCCGGTATGCCGTGATCGCCGGCCTGGTTGTGCTCGCGGCCGTCTGCGCCTGGCTCGTTGTCGAGAACAGCAGGCTGCAGCACACGAGCGCACTCCGAAACCAGCCGACGGCGTCGCGGTTCCCCTGGAGCGCGGTCCTGAACCAACGGCAGACGAAGATCGTCCTTGCCGACTCGTGCCTCGTCCTTCTGGAAGACGTCCTGCAGCGGCAGATCCACCTCAACGAGTACCTCAGCCGCGCCTATCTCGACCAGATCCGGCAAGTCACAGCCGATCCGAAGCTGCAGCACCTGCTGCAATTGATTGCCGACCGGCAGTACACCAGCCTCGCCGATGTCGGGTTTGTGAGCAAGATGATGCTGCTCACCGGCGGCTACCGCGACAATGTCGCCCTGACGTACGCTCGAAGCGTAAACATCCGGGATTTCAAAGCCGATAACATCATCCTGATTGGTGCTCCGCGCGCCAACCCCTGGGTGGAGCTGTTTGAACCCAAGATGAAATTCGAGTTCGGCATGGACGAGGTGGCGCAGCGGCCCCTTTTCCGTAACAAGTTTCTTCAGCCCGGCGAGCAACAAACCTACGTCACCGGCGGGGCCAACGGCAAATCGAGCGATTCCTACGCCGTTGTCGCGCTCGCGCCCAACCTGAACGGTACCGGCAACGTGCTCATCATCGAGGGCACGAACATGGAAGGGACGGAGGCGGGAGTCGAATTCCTTACCGATGTGGAGTTCGCGAACAGGATTCATCGGGCTCTCAACATCTCCGTGTCGGCGGCAAAGCCCTACTTCGAGATTCTCCTGAAACTCCGCACCGTGGGCGGCACCTCGAAGGACGTCGAGCCGGTCAGCTACCGCGCGATCGAGTAGTCCTGCATTGTGCAGCAACCGTTTAGCGCGTCCGTGATCTAATGAGTGTTACCACACCACTCCATTCAGGGGAGCGACATGTCTGAACATTCCACCCATGCGCCGGCCGAAGATGTCTACCTGCCGCCGCCCGAATTCGTTCGCAATGCCCACGTGCAAGGGATGGATGCCTACCGCGTGCTCTACGCGGAGGCCGCCGCAAAACCCGAGGAATTCTGGGGCAGGCTGGCCGAGCAGGAGCTGCACTGGTTCGATAAGTGGACCAACGTCTTCGAATGGGCGCCGCCTTTCGCCAAGTGGTTCGCCGGCGCGACAACGAACGCGTCCTACAACTGCCTGGACCGGCACCTCTCCACGCCGCGGCGGAACAAGGTGGCCATCCTCTGGGAGGGCGAGCCGGGCGACCAGCGCATGATTTCCTACCAGGAGCTCCACCGCCTGGTTTGCCGCTTCGCGAACGTCCTGAAAGCCAGGGGTCTGAAGAAGGGCGACCGGGCCATCATCTACATGCCGATGATTCCCGAGCTACCGGTGGCGATGCTGGCGTGCGCGCGGCTCGGCATCATCCACAGCGTCGTGTTCGGCGGGTTTTCGGCCGAGGCGCTGAAGGTGCGCATCGAGGATCTCGAGGCCGCGCTCGTCATCACGGCCGACGGCGGGTGGCGCCGCGGGCGCGAGGTGCGGCTGAAGGACACGGTTGACGAGGCTCTGGCATCCTGCCCCGGCGTGCGGGACGTGATCGTTTGCCGCCGCACCGGATCCGGAGTGAACATGCAGGAAGGCCGCGATTACTGGCTGCACGACCTCGACAATGACGTATCGGAAGAGTGCCCGGCCGAGCCGCTCGATGCCGAGCACCCGCTCTACGTGCTTTACACATCGGGCACAACGGGCAAGCCCAAGGGCATCCTCCACACCACCGGCGGCTACCTTTTGCAATGCGTCATGAGCATGAAGTGGGTCTTCGACCTGCGCGAGGAGGACATCTACTGGTGCACGGCGGATATTGGCTGGGTCACCGGGCACAGCTACATCGTGTACGGACCGCTGGCCGCGGGCGCCACGACGGTGATGTACGAGGGCGCGCCCGACTTCCCGCAGTTCGACCGCTGGTGGCGCATGGTCGAGAAATACCGGGTGAACACGTTCTACACTTCGCCCACCGCGATCCGCGCGCTCATCCGGCAGGGCGACCAGTGGCCGAACGCACACGACCTTTCCAGCCTGCGGCTGCTCGGGTCGGTGGGCGAGCCCATCAATCCGGCCGCCTGGGAGTGGTACCACCGCGTGATCGGGAAGGGCCGCTGCCCGATCGTGGACACCTGGTGGCAGACCGAGACGGGGTCCATCATGATCGCTCCGATACCGGGCGCGACTCCGCTCAAGCCGGGTTCGGCGACGCTACCGCTGCCGGGAGTCCTGGCTGAAGTCGTCGACATGCACGGAACACCGGTCGAGGCGGGCAAGGAGGGCTTCCTCGTCATCCGGCGGCCGTGGCCATCCATGCTGCGGACGATCTGGCGCGACCGGGATCGCTATGTCAGCCAGTATTGGAGCCGTCTGCCGGGATCCTATTTCACGGGCGACGCGGCGCGGCGCGATGCGGACGGCTACTTTACCGTGCTCGGCCGCGTGGATGACGTCATGAACATCAGCGGGCACCGCCTCAGCACCATGGAGATTGAATCCGCCCTGGTGCGGCACCCGGCGGTGGCTGAAGCCGCGGTGGTCGGCCGGCCGGACGAAATCACCGGCCAGGCTGTGTGCTGCTTCGTCACGCTGAAGCGGGGAACCTGGGACCGCAAGGTGCTGGGCACCGAACTACGCAACTGGGTCGGCCACGAGATCGGCGGATTCGCACGCCCGGCTGAAATCAAATTCACCGACGGGCTGCCGAAGACCAGGAGCGGCAAGATCATGCGCCGCCTGCTGCGGGAACTCGTGACCTCGCACGCGATCACCGGCGACGTGACCACGCTCGAAGACATGGCGGTGCTGAGCCGGATCTCGGCGCAACCGAGCGACGACTGAACGCCGCTCGCCGCCTTTCCTTCTTACACCTCAAAGCATACCGAACCGCCCTCGAAAGTGGCCGGCAGCCGGACTGTACCATCGCGGTCCGCCGCCATTAGCTTGCCATTCACCCGCGCGCCGCGTACGCGGCCCGGTCCGGGGATTTCCAGCTCCAACCGGCCGCCGCGGAACCGCAGGTCTGCCTGGACCGCCGGACTCGCCGGGTAAAGCGCCGGCCGCAGCGCAAGTCTCTCCCCTTCGAAGCGCACGCCCAGCAGATGGCGCACGATAAACAGGCTGATCTCTCCCGAAGTCCAGCCCAGTACCCCCGCCGAGGGGGCCTGCGACCGCGCCAGGGGAATCTCCTCGAACCACGCGCCGGTGCGGCCGCCTTGCACCGAATTCAGATACTCGAGCGTGCGCCGGCTGCGGTCGAACCATTCGGAATCGTGCAGCGCCCGCAGAATGAAGCAGCTCGCGAAAGCCCACGGGCCGGGCTGGTCGCACTGCCCGCTCGAGTGATAGCGTTCGTGGCCGCCGCCAAACCAGCGCGCATTCCATAGCCGCTCAACATACTCGAGCGTCTTCCGCGCCAGCACGGAATGCGGATCCACCAGACCGAGCGCGATCGGCAGAGCCATGGTGGCGTCGGGCTCGGCCAGGTGGACGCGTTCGGTCTTCTGCGGCACGTCGGGAGCGCTGCCGGGAAAGTCGATCGTCCGCACCCACTCGCCGCTTACCGCGCGGCGCTTGATGAGCCGGCCCTGCTCCACCAGCGCCGCGCTGGGATGCGTGAGCATCGCGTCCAGGATTCGCGTGGCTTCCGCGCGCCAGGCGTCGGCGCGGTCCCCGGCGCCCAACGGCCCGGCCAGCGCGGCGGCATCGCGCAGGCCGAGCGCCACGTAAGTCTGGTAGGCGAGCTCGCAGCCGTCAACCGTCGTGCGCTCCCAGAACTCGCGCCTGTTGTGCACCATGCCGCTCGGATGCCGGAACTCCGGCCGGAGCGGCCGTTCGATGAGCGCCACCAACTTCGCGCGGTGCTCGCGCAGCAGGGAGTCGTCGCCGCTCCAGTCGCGATACGCCTTGAGAGCGTGCAGCAACTCGCCCATCTGGTCGAATTGCTCGAGGTCGGGCGATTCGAACGCGCCTTCGACCATCGTGCTCCCATCGGCGTTCACCATGTGCTCGAGAACGTGCGCGAAGCCGTTGTGCGCCTGCTCGAATTGGCCGGCGTGCACCAAGCCCAGCAGCGTGTTCGAGGTGTCGCGCACCCACTGCGAGCCGTATTCGAATATGCCGGCATTCATGACGCCGTTCGCGGCCACCATGGCCGGCAGTCCAAAGCGGGCCTTGTCGAAGATGTCTTTCACGGTGCGGTCCGCAGTCATGACCGAGGAGGCCCGGCGCCATGCCACGCGGGTCCTCTCTCCGGCTTCGGCCAGAATCGCGGTGGGCTCCGGCAGCGTGTCCCCATCGCCGGGAGCGATCTGGACAAGCAGGAGCGTATCGAACTGCACGGTCTGCCCGGGTTCGAGGGTTAGCGGGCCGAGTTCCAGCGCGGCGCGCTCGGGCAGCGGGCGCGCGGTCGCCGCACCAGCCGCCGCGAGCGCAATGCGGCACTGCACGTCGTCCAGCTCGAGCCAGCCGTCGCGCACGCGGCTGGAGGCCGCCGGCAGCGACAACCGCAGCGTCACTTCCTCGGCGCCGCCCAAGTCGGCCGACGTCAGCTCGAGGTGGCGCACAAACAGGCCCGGCGCCTCGAGCGCGAACAGGCGCTCGGTGACGCGCAGTCCTCCAGCCCACCACACCGCTTCGGCCGCGGGAATGCCGCCCGCGTCGCTCCATTTCGTCTGCGTCTGGTGGCCCTGCGCGGTGAACGTGTAGCCGCCCAGGTCCACCTCGAGTGCGCTCCTGAGGAAGCCCTCGCCGTTGCCGAAGTGGAACGCCCGTGACTTGCGGCCGCTCTGGCGGTTGTCTTGCGCATCGAACACCAGGTACAGAAAGGCGGGGATGTATCCGCTCGTATCCGTCTGGGCCACGAGCAACGCTCGCCCGCTCCGCAGCACGAAGTACTCACGGCCCGTGACGAAGGCATCGGTCAGGGATGGCGCCGGCGCGCCGTGGGCTTCGGCCGGGGAGCCGGCCGCCGCAGCACCGCTCACCGTGAGTGGCGCCGCCGCTCCCGCCCACCCGAGGCGCGAGAGAAACCGGCGCCGGCTGGACCCGCTCGCAAGCTCCGCCATCGTTTCCATAGGGCTTCCCACCTCCGGTTCCGAAGCTCCGCCACAACCGGTCAGCGGCACGGTGGAGCACCCATTCTAGTCCGGAATCTCTCACACGCTGTCTGTTGCGAGGCAGATGAAGCGGGGCATGGTTACTTGTGCAAAGGCGCCTCGCCTTTGAACTGCACTTCGGCGTCCGCCTTGAACACCTGGAACGCCGTGTACTCGCAGGTATTCTCCACGACGACATCCGATCCGATGCTTCCGCGATGAACCACCGAGATGGGCGCAACGTACCCGTGCGGCGTCAAGACGTAGTCCACCGTGGCCTCGTCCGTGTAGCTCTTGCCGGATTCCATGCGGCTCGTGGTCAGGACCACGCGCAGCGGCATGGAGTCATCCGCCCTCACCCAAAGCTGGCCTTCGAGCGGCTGGTGAAGCGCCTTCCTGCCCCGGAAGATCACGAGGGATTCAGAGCCGCTCTTCTGTTTAAAGGCGAGCACGCGGGCGCGGTCCGCCCCCACCTGGCCGTCTCTCTCCTCGGTGAAGGTGTAGTCAGGGAGCCGCTGCCGCGTGAACAGCAGCAGTACCTGCCCGAAGTCCGCTGCCGCTCCCGACAGGCCGTATTTCTCGAATTTCTCGAGGAGCCGCTTCTTCACGCGGTCGTCGGCCGAGTGCGCGCCCGCCGTCAGAGTCTCCCGCGCCTTATCGATATTAGCGAGCTGGCGGCCATCCACCGACATCACCTGGCGAAACTCGTGAAGGACGCCGGGGGACTCCTTGAAATTGCCGAAAGCGTACTCGGAAATGACCTCGCGAGTGCGGTATTGTGGTTTGGGCGGCGCGAGCGCGCCGGCGCCCACGCGAGGCCGGAAGCGCCTCGGCGGCTTGATCGTTCTCTGGACCAGTTTTTCCTGGGCGAGGAGCCGCGGCGCAGTCAGGCGGAACACTTCGGCTTCCTCCGACACCCGGGAGAGCACCTGGTTCAGCGGTTGATCTCCGGCAGCAAGGGGTAAGGCGGCGGCGAGGACGAGAAGGCCGGCCTGCATAGCCCGATTGTAGCCCGCCCGGCGAACGGCACGTGCGAAGCCACGCCGGACGCGGGCGCTGGGCAAGAAAAACGAGCGGTGGCGAGCAAGTTCCAGTTGCGGTGGTGGCGAATCATCGCTAAAATCACCAATTTGTACAGTTCCTGGAGGATTCATGTCGGTTGAGCAGAAGGTGAAGCAGATCATAGTCGAGCAGCTCGGCGTGGATGAGGCGCAGGTCGATAACACCGCTTCGTTCGTGGACGACCTGGGCGCGGACTCGCTGGACATCGTTGAGCTGATCATGGCTTTTGAAGAGGCCTTCGACCTCGATATACCGGACGAGGAAGCCGAAAAGCTCACCACCGTGAAGGACGCCATCGACTACGTCGAAGCCAAAATGGCGAAGAAGTAGCGGGTCCCGGCGCGCGGTCTTCCCGAATAAGGAGCGGAGCTTTGTCACGCAGGGTCGTTGTCACTGGTATCGGACTCGTGTCTCCTCTGGGCCTTGGCACAGAGAAGACCTGGGAAGCGATCCGCAATGGGCGGAGCGGCGTTGGCCCCATTACCGCGTTTGACGCCTCCGCCTTCACCACCCGGATCGCGGGCGAGGTGAAGGGGTTCGAGCCGGAGAAGTTCGTGGACCGCAAGGAGATCAAGAAGATGGGGCGGTTCATCCAGTTCGCGATTGCGGCCAGCGACTTCGCGGTGCGCGCCTCCGGACTTAAGATCACACCCGAGAATGCCGAACGCGCCGGCGTTTACGTGGGCAGCGGCATCGGCGGCTTCGAGGTGATCGAGCGCGAGTTCGAGAACCTGCTGAACAAGGGACCGCATCGCATCTCTCCGTTCTTCATCCCGGCGACGATCGTGAATCTCGCTTCCGGCTATGTCTCCATCCGAACCGGGGCGAAGGGGCCGAATTCGGCCACCGCCACGGCCTGCACAAGCAGCGCGCACGCGATCGGGGATTCGTTCCGGATGATCCAGCGGGGCGAGGCGGACGTGATGATCTGCGGCGGGGCGGAGGCGCCCATCTGCCGCATGGGGATCGGCGGTTTCGCCGCCATGCGCGCGCTCTCCACCAGAAACGATGAGCCGCAGCGCGCCAGCCGTCCCTGGGACAAGGGCCGCGACGGGTTCGTGGTGGGTGAGGGCGCGGGGATCTTAGTCCTCGAGGAGTACGAGTTCGCCAGGCGGCGCGGGGCGCCGATTCTCGCCGAGGTCGTCGGATACGGGATGAGCGGCGACTCGCACCACATCACGGCGCCTCCGGAAGACGGCGACGGCGCTTACCGCGTGATGCGAAACGCGCTAGCCGATGCCGGCATCGCGGCTGGAGCCGTTGAGTACATCAATGCCCACGGCACTTCCACGGACGTCGGGGATCGCGTCGAGACGGTTGCCGTGAAGCGCGCTTTCGGCGACCACGCCCGGAAGCTCGCTGTGAGCTCTACGAAATCGATGACCGGCCACCTGCTCGGCGGCGCGGGCGGCGTCGAAGCAGGCCTCACCGTGCTGGCGATCCGCGACCAGATTGCTCCGCCGACGATCAACTACGAGGAGCCGGACCCGGCCTGCGATCTCGACTACGTGCCCAACCAGGCGCGGCCGATGAAGATCGAGTACGCGCTTTCGAACTCGTTCGGGTTCGGCGGCACGAACGGCTGCCTGATTTTCAAACGCTTTGACGGGTAACGGGAAAACAGCCTCTCGCTACGCACTCCCTTCTTCGAGAGCCCGCCAAGAAATCGCGCGGTTCAGGCTGAGCGCTTTTGCCCGAGCGCTTTTGCCCCTTCGGGTAGAGCAGACCGCTGATAGTCGAGAATCTGGCGAAGAGAAGAAAGGAGCAGGGACGCAAAGGTGTCTGAGAAATCGGCTGGAAGTGCGGCAGTTCCTGGTTCTCGCTTACCTGGGACGGGCAGGGCGGGCCCCTTCGTCCGCCGCCGAGTCGCTCGGGACGGAAAGGATGAAGAAACGGCTCCAACGGAGGTGGTTGAGCGTATACTGGCACTACACTGGCACAGGGGCGGGAAGGCAAAATGACAATCCCGAGTTTAAATGACCCTTCCAGAAGAGAGGACCAAAAGTATGCGTGGCATGCTCCCTATCGTCGTGGCCCTCACTGCGGCCGCGGGTTTCGCCCAGGATATCGTCCAGCTAGCGCCTGAGCGCGTGAAAGTACTCTTTGAAAATGACCAGGTTCGTGTGCTCCGTTTCAGCGAGCCGGGGCACAGCAAGCTGCCGAGGCATTCGCACCCCCCCTACGTGTCGGTGGCGTTCACGGCCGACCATTCCAAGTACACGTTTCCCGATGGGAAAACCAGTGAGGAACGCACCAAAGCGGGCGCCGTTACCTATTCCAACGACGTCACGCACGCGTTTGAGAATCTTTCCGACAGCACGGGCGAGTCCGTCATGGTGGAGCTTAAGAACCGGCCGCCCGCAGCCGCGGCGGTGAAAACGGAGATGGACCCCGTCAAGGTCGATCCCAAACATTACAAGGTGGTGATCGATAATGACCGGGTTCGCGTTCTGCGAGCCAAGTACGGGCCGCACGAAAAATCGGTGATGCATGAACATCCGGCCTCGATCGCCGTGTTCATGACGGACGGCCACACCAAGTTCACACTGGCGGACGGCACATCCCAGGAGAGTAACGGCAAAGCCCACGACACGACTTGGGCGGATGCGGGAAAGCACCTGCCGGAGAACCTCGGCGACAAGCCGATGGAAGTGGTAGTGATCGAACTAAAGAGGTAGCTGAAGCCACCTTAGGCGATGACAGTGCCGACTCTCGCAGAGTCCGTCTACTCCGTGAGGATTCCGCCGAAGCCGAACACCATCGGAGCGTAGCGACGCTGGCGTCTCGATTGTGCGAGAAGTGTTCGGCTTCGTCAAGAAAGAACCTATCCCGACTTAGGGTCCTCGCACTGCCAAGATCGGCAGCGCAGTGCGAGTCGACATGACACTCCGCTTTGGCCTGAGTGCGGCGGAGCCGGCTACTGTCCCTGCTGCGGCTCGGGTAACCTGCACGACGAGTTCGGAGAGTTCCGCACGGAGAGGCCGGACCACTCTGATCCGGCGATGGCGCAAGCCCGGGCGGCCACTCCTGACCCGCTGTTGTACGATGGTTTGCCAGATGAGACTGCTCTGGGCGCTTATTGTCGCCGCCTCCTTGACGCCAGCCGGGATCGCCGGTGAGTCGTTCTCCGGCAAGGTCGTCGCCATCTCTGACGGTGACACGATCTGCGTGATGCACAATAGCCGCGCGGAGCGCATTCGGCTCTGGGGAATCGACTGCCCCGAGAAGCGCCAGCCGTTCGGCACCCGGGGCGCCTCGCGCCGGGGCGGTGAGTAGGGAGCCTCGCCTGCAGCTTCATGCAGGGTTGGCGCAGAGCGTGAGCAATTCTGCCGCGGCTCCATCCGGGCAAACGAATCAGGTTGTGTTGGCTGCCGAACGCTTTACTCCAGGTCAAAGTTCCCAGCGATGATCGCTGCCCGAAGTGTGTCGACGTAAACGGCGGTCTGCTCGACCCGCACAACGCACTTGGGGCAGGCCAGCAGGTGCTCCTCAAGGGGTCCAGTTCGGCTTCGTCTACCACCATTCCAAGCTGGTAGCGCATTAGCCGGCGAGGCGGACGTAGCGTCCCTGTGCAAGGCTCGCTGCGTAGGCCAGCGCTTCGCGGATGTCCGGCTCCTCCAGATACGGGAAGTCGGACAACAGTTCCGGAACCGTGCGCCCGGCGGCGATGGCCTCGACGATCATCCCAACGGTCACACGCATGCCGCGAATACACGGCTTGCCGCCCATAATCGCAGGATCAAATGTGATTCGCCGAAGTTCCTGCACGCCCTAATCATAGCGCACAAGCGCGCAACCGAAAGGAACTGCCATGGGACGCAAAGCGTGGCTCGACTCACACGGTTTGCCGACCATCTTTCGAACTCGTTCGGGTTCGGCGGCACGAACGGCTGCCTCATCTTCAGACGCTTCGACGGCTGACGCAGGATTGCTGCCTGCTCTTTGAACAGGTCTTCCGCTTGCGAACGCAGGGCCTTCAGAGTGCCACTTATGTGCCGGTTGCCCATGTCGGTCTACTATACTTGGCTGGGGGCGGCCTGGGAGCAGTCGGCGGGAATAATGGGGAATAATGGGACGGAATCGACAGTAATACAGGCTTTACGGTTCCGTCCGCAGGTGCTCCAGAATCAGAGAGCGCAGTTCCTCGTTGGTGAGAGGCCGCATACTTTCACTGCCGTAGTAGTTGGCCTCGAAGTGCAGGTGCCTGCCATGCCCGGGCCGCGACGCGTTGAACCCGGTGTGGCCGACGGCGCCGATCGTACTACCCGCTTCCACACAGGCGCCCGTTTCCACCACCACGCTTTGGAGATGCGCGTAGCGATAAAACCGGTTCGCGACCGGATCGAAGATGACCACGGTGTTGCCGCCCTCCCTCGAACTCGTCGAGACCGGGTCGGACGGGCTCCAGCCGCCCTCGGCCACGAGCACCAGGCCGTTGCTGGCTGAGAGCACCGGGCTGCCTTCCTTCACGAACAGGTCAATCGCGTACGGGTGATCGCGGCGCCGGCGCCGTTTCTTGCCCATGACCGGGTTGCGCACAGGCACGATGAACGGGTGCTCGGGAAGATGCACCTCCATCTCCTCCCAGCGGCGGTGCAGCAGAACGATGTACCGGCGCTTAAGCTCCGGCGTGAGAAGCTTCACGACGTGGGCGATGACGCGGCGCGAGGGATCCGCGTCCGGCTTGTCCTCCGGATAGCGGCTCAGAAAGCCGTCGTGGTAGTAGACGGCGGAAACCACGTAGGGGCTGTCGAGCAGGTTCACGGGCTCGAGGTCTTTCAGGATGGCCTCCGCCCGGGCGATCTGCGAACGCACGTACGTTTCGATCGCCTCTGAAGGCGTAACCGTGAGCGTGGACGCCGGTCGGCGAGTCCTCTTGGGGCGGCGCACAGCGTCGAGCGGCTGCGCCACGGCGAGCACGAACACACACGCGATCGCCGTCAGAAGCGGGCGGTGCACAAGCTACATAGAGTAGCAGCCACGCGCGCATTGTACTACTCCAAATTCTCCGCAGCCTGCAACAATTCTCATGTTTGGTCGCGGCAATGCGCACTTGTGGGGCGGGACCCAGTCCCGCGGCCGACGCCCACGTCGGCCTGTGAGCGAGTCTTCCACGATTCAGAAAGCCGGACGAAGGCGTCCGGCGCGGCTCTGGGGAGCCGCCGGGGATACGCCGGGGGATACGCCCCTGCCGCGTGTGCGTGCCGCTGAGGTCCGGCGCTTACCGGCCCGCGGCGTTCCCCGGTACACTGAGATCAAACCTCCATGAAAATCATCGTCGGCTTGAAGCAGGTCCCTGCCCGCGATTCCCTGCTACGCACCGGCGCGTCCGGCCGCTGGATCGACGAGAGCGATCTCGCGTTCGAAATCAACGAGCCGGATGCTTATGCGCTCGAGGCGGGGCTGCAACTGAAAGAGAAACACGGCGGGGAAGTCGTCGTCATTTCTGCCGGGCCCGCGCGCGCGGCGGCCTCGGTTCGCGAGGCCCTGGCCAAAGGGGCGGACCGCGCCATCCATATCGAGGAAGAGGACCCGGGCCGCTGGGATACGCTCGGCGCCGCCCGCCTGCTGGCGAGCGCAATTGCTCCCGAAAAGCCCGACCTCGTCCTCACGGGCTTACAGTCGGATGATCTCGGCTACGGACAAACCGGCGTGGTGCTCGCCGAGCTGCTCGGCATGCCGCACGCCACAATCATCATGGAAATCGAGAAGCTCGATGGCTCCATCCGCGTGAAGCGCGAGCTGGAGGACGGCTGGTTCCAGCACATCGAAATGCCGCTCCCCGCGCTGCTCACCATTCAGTCAGGGTTCAGCAAGCTGCGCTACGCGACTTTGATGGGCATCAAGAAGGCCAGGACGAAGGAGGTCCGCAGGTTGACGGCGACCGAGTTGGGCGCCTCGCCTTCCGCCTCCGTCGAGATCGAGCGCGTCTACCTCCCGCAGAAGAGCAAGCAGACCGAAATCCTCGACGGCAGCGCCAAAGAGACTGCCGCCAAGCTGGTTGAGCGCCTGAGATTCGGAGCACGCGTCCTATGAGCATTCTCGTCATCCTCGAACAGCGCGAAGGCAACTGGCACCGCATGTCCTTCGAGACGCTGGCGGCTGCAGGACGGATCGGGCGCGACCTCAGCCTCCCGGTCTCGGCTGCCGTCGCCGGGAAGGAAGTCGCCGGGCTCGCGGGCAGCTTGTCCGGGCCAAAGCTGGAGAAGATCTATGCGGTGGAGCACGCCCTGCTCGAGCCCTATACCCCGGACGGCTGCACGAAGGCACTCGAGCAGCTCATCCGGCACGCCGGCCCGGCGCTGGTGCTGCTGCCACACACGTACCGCGTCCGCGATTTCGCTCCGAAACTGGCCACCCGCTTCGAGCGCGTGCTCGTCAGCGACGTTGTCGCGCACAAGATCGAGGAGGGGCGCCCGGTGTTCGTGCGCCAGCTCTTCCAAGGCAAGTTGAACGCGGATGTGCGGTTCACGACCCCGGCGCCGAATTTCGCCTCGATTCAGGCGGGCGCGTACCGCGCCGATGCGGAGGGGGAGCGCGGCGCGCCCGTCGAGACGTTCCGCCCCGAGTTGAGCGAGTCAGACATACGCACGCAGCCGAAGGATCTGTTCCGCGAGTCGCAGCAGGGAGTGGATCTCTCCTCGGCCGGCATGATCGTCTCGGTGGGCCGCGGCATCAGGGAAAGGGCGAACATCGCCATCGTCGAGCAGCTCGCGAAGGAACTGGGCGCGGAGCTGGCCGCCTCGCGGCCGATCTGCGACAACGGCTGGCTGCCGATGGAAAGGCAGGTTGGGAGCTCCGGCCAGACCGTCGCGCCGAAGCTCTACGTGGCGGTAGGTATTTCGGGTGCGATTCAGCACCTGGTGGGGATGAAAGGCTCGAAAACCATCGTCGCCATCAACAAAGATCCCGAGGCGCCCATCTTCGAAGTGGCCGATTACGGAATCGTGGGCGACCTCTTCGAGGTCGTGCCCGCTCTGGTTGACGAACTGCGCAAGGCGAAAGCCTGACGTCTGTGGGGCGGCTCCTCAGAGCGCGCCGGACGCCTCGCCCTGGTCCGGCTTGCCGGACCGTCGACAGTCGGCTACAGGCCGACGTGGGCGTCGGCCGCGGGACAGGGGTCCCGCCCCACAAAACCGACTTGCCCTGGCGGCGCCGCTATTTCGCGGGAAGATGGAACTCCATGTTCCGTTCGGCGTTCAAACGGCCGGAGACGTCACGGTCTACCAGGTCCAGCGACACCTGGTTGTGGCGGCCCTGCGGCGTGACGTAGTGCAGCATGCCGTCCTCCACCCAGTACGCCACGGCGGTGTACACCGAGCTGTCCTTCAGGGCGATGAAAAAGTAGACCTGGTCGTCGGGAGGCGCCGGCCTGGGCGATGACTCGGTGCTGTAGATCCTGACATTCGAATCGCCGGGCTGCCGCGTGCTGGCCTGCCCGCCCTCGGGCCCATACTCCCGCAACTCGGGCCTGGCCTGCTCCGGAGCGTAGCCCTGAACGACCACCGGGGGCGCCTGCGGAGGCATCACGATCGTGATGTTTGGAGCCGGCTGGGTATAGGGATCGTAGCCGTTGTACGCGCCGGCATTGTAGCTGTCGTACCCGCCGTAACCGTAGTCGCCGCCCACGAGTATCGGCCAGATCATCGGATAGCCTGCGTACCCCCGCCCATAAGCGCCGCCCTTGCGGAAACCGTTGTAGCCGCCGCCGGACCGTCCCCCGGGACCACCGGGAAAGAGCACACTGCCGAAGCCGCTGCTGCCGCCGTACCGCGAGCTGGAAGGCGGAGCCCCTGCGCCGGGGAACACCACACTTCCGAAGCCGCTGCTTGGAAAGGGGCTTGGCGGAACGGAGCGAATGAAACCCTGCGGAGACTGCGCACCGCCAGCGACGGGGCCTCCGCGCTCGTGCTGCGCGAAGGCGCCGGCGGAAAGGGCCAGAATCAGAGTGAGTCCAATTCCGAACTTCATACTTCCCCCCAATCCGAAGCTTAACATCACTTCTGACGCGCGGTGGCATCAAAGCGTTGCCCGTGATCCCCCTGGTTCGGGGTGGGTGGAGTCGCGGGGTGCTCGCGAGGGCGGTTAGTCCGTATCTCTAACACGCTGTCTGTTACGACGCACGAGATGCCCATGTCTACTTCGCTGCGCTCGGTCGCCGTCCTCGACGTACTGTTCGAGTACGCCTCCGGGCGGCTCCCTTCGCGCGCCTCGTATCCACCGGCATCTCCTGCGTCTCACGACGAAACCGTGTGAGAGAAGCGGACTCAGGAGCCGAAGAAGGCCCCCAGCATCCAAAGTCGGTGTCACAAAAAGGCTATGTGGGGCGTTTTCTGTTCAGCAGAGCAGAACGAGGTAACACCATGGAGTACGCTGGAGAGGCGGCAATGGACGTAGGGTTGAGGGAAGGCAGCGCGGAGGGCGGCGGTTGGCCCGAGCGCGCCTTCGAGGCGGTTTTTCTCGAATACTACGCCCGGCTGGTCGGTATCCTGTACCGGATGGTGGGGGATCGCGGCCATGCGGAAGAGATCGCAAGCGAATCATTCTTGAAGCTCTACCAAGCCTCTTCCGGCAGTTGGCGCAACCCGGGTGGCTGGCTCTATCGCACGGCGACACGGCTGGCCATCGACTCGGTACGCGCCGGCAACCGCCGCAACCTCAGCCTTTCGGAAGCGGCCGAAGCCGTTGCGATTGCGCCCGCGGCCGATCCGCTCGACGATGCCTTACGCCGCGAGCGCACCCGGCAGGTAAGGGCGGCGCTTGCCAGGCTCAAACCGGCGCAGGCCCAGTTGCTGACATTGCGGGCCAGCGGGTTGTCCTATAAGGAGCTGGCCGATGCGCTCCAGATGAAACCAGCGTCGGTTGGCAGGCTTCTGGGCCGCGCGGAAGCGGCATTTGAAAAGGCCTACCGGCGCTTGGAAGCAGCCCCGTGGCGAAGCTCTGCGTCAAAGGAGAACTGATATGTGTATTCCGGATGGAACCCTCAGGGCAAGACTGGACGGAGAACTCGGTCAGGCGGAGTTGGCCGGAACCGAGGAGCATCTTCGGACGTGCGCCCGGTGCCGGGAACGGGCTGCCGCGGTGGCCGAGCGTGCCGGGAGAGCGCAGGCGCTGTTTTCCGAGCTGGGGCCGGAGGCGGATTTGTCTCCGGCCGATGCCGCCGCCGCGTACGCCCGGCTGGAGCACGGGCGCAGTGATCGCATCGTTGATTCGCGCTGGCGCCGCCTCTTCCCTGCCCGGCTCACGCCGGCCTGGGGCGCGGTTGCGGCCGTGGCTCTGGTGGCGGTGCTGGCGACCTCCGCGCCCACCCGATCTGTCGCCCAGAGGCTGCTCGGACTGTTCCGCGTGAAGGCGGTGGTCGCGGTGCCGATGGAGCGCGATTTCGGTGGCGACTTCACCGCGGAGAAGCGCGACGTATTGCAGCAGGTGCTGGCCGACAGCATGGTGACGCTGGTCGAGAGCCGGCGCGTTCCAGTGGCCGCACGGGAAGAAGCAACCAAACTCGCAGGCTTCGACGTGCAATTGCCTGCGCTGCGGCAGGATCAGCCACAGCTCGCCGTGATCACCGAACACAAGGTGGAGTTCACGGTGAGCGCGGAGCGAGTACGAACGCTGCTTTCGGTGGTGGGACGCACGGACCTCAACCTTCCGGCCGGCCTGGACGGCGCCAAGGTGCTGGTCGATGCTCCGGCCGGCGTCATGGCGCGTTACGGGGAATGCCCCGACTGGCCGCGCCTTCGCGGCCAGGCGGCTCAGCAACTCGCAAGCTGCATGGTCGTCGTGCAATCGCCCGGGCCCACGGTGGTGACCACACCCGAGCTCGACCTCACCGGCGTCGCCGAGTTCGGCCTGCAGCTTACCGGCATGACGCCGGAGCAGGCGCACACATTCGCACAGACCGTGGACTGGACCTCGACCGCCGCGATTCCGATCCCGCGGAACACCGTCAGCTCGGAAACCGTCAGCATCAACGGAACGCCGGGAATCCTGCTCACCGGCGCGCGCTTTCGTGAGCGTACCGATATCCCTCCGTCCTGGGTCGTCCTCTGGGTGAAAGGCGGGATGATGTATTCTGTGACCGGCTTCGGCGACACTGCGACAGCAGTTCCACTCGCCGAATCACTCCGGTAGCCGGTCTCGAGCCGATGCGCGACACTGCAATTCGGACATTCGATCTGCGAAAGTCCTACGGCGGGAAGCTCGCCGTGCGCGGGCTCACGCTGGAGGTGGGGCGCGGCGAGGTGTTCGGGTTCCTGGGTCCGAACGGCGCCGGCAAGAGCACATCGATGAAGATGCTGCTCGGGCTGGTGGCGCCGACCGGCGGCACGGCGTATGTGCTGGGCCGTCCGATCGGCGATGTCGAGGCCCGGCGCAGAGTGGGTTTCCTGCCGGAGCATTTCCGGTTCCACGACTGGCTGACGGGCGAGGAGTTCCTGCGCTTGCACGGCCGGCTTTACGGAATGCGCGGTGACAGACTCGCTAAGCGCGCCGCCGAACTGCTCGAAGTCACCGGCCTGGCCGGCCACGGCCGCAAGCGGCTGAAGGACTACTCGAAGGGCATGCTGCAGCGCATCGGCCTGGCGCAGGCGTTGCTCAATGAGCCGGACCTGGTTCTCCTCGACGAGCCGACCTCGGGGCTCGACCCGGTGGGCCGAATGCTGGTGCGCGACATCGTGCGCACGGAGCGCCGCCGCGGCGCCACCGTGTTCCTGAATTCGCATCTGCTCTCGGAAGTGGAGATCACCTGCGACCGCGTGGCCTTCATCAAGCACGGCGAGGTGCTGGAGGTGCGGGCGCTCGGGGACTTCCGCGCCGGCGAGAGCGCGGTGGAGGCGCGCGTCATCGGGCTTTCGGCCGAGGCGCTGGCAGGCCTCCGGCGATGGACCGGCTCGGTGCGGCTCGAGGGCGAGAAACTCACGCTCGAGGCCCTGAACGAGGAATGCCTGCCGGAAGTGGTGGCCTATCTGGTGGCCAGCGGCGCGCGTGTGTACTCGTTCCAGCCACGGCAGTTATCGCTCGAAGAGCTGTTCCTCAGAATCGTGGGTTCGGATGGTGGCTTATGAGCGCGGTCCGCGTGATTGCGGCTCTGACGTGCAAGGAAGCGGTGCGGCGGCGCGTGCTTCAGGCAGCCGCGGGGCTCGGCGTCGCTTTTCTCGTGCTCTACGCGATAGGGCTGCACTTCGTACTGGGAACCATCCCGGCCGGTGTGCTGCGGCAGCCCCTCCTCAGACGCGAAGGGCTCACCGTTCTCACCCTCATGGGCCTCTACGCCGTGAACTGGCTGTGCATGGTGATGACCATCCTGGTCTCGGTGGATACGATTGCGGGAGAGGTGAACTCAGGCGTCATCCAGGCGGTGGTGACGAAACCACTGCGGCGGTGGGAAGTCATTGCGGGCAAGTGGGCCGGCTTCGGAGCCATGCTGAGCGGCTACATATTCTTCATGGCGGGAGGGCTCTTGCTTCTGGTTCGCCTTCTCGGAGGCCAGACGCCACCGCATGTGCCGCAGGCAATCGGGCTGATGTGGCTCGAAAGCATGCTGCTGCTCGCCGTGACGTTCCGGGCCGGCGCGAGTCTCAGCACGCTTGCGGCGGGCGTAGTCGTGTTCGGCGCGCACATCTTCGCGTTCCTGGGCGGCTGGGTGGAGGAGTTCGGATCGCTGGCGCACAGCCAGACGGCCGTGAACATCGGGATTCTCGCGAGCGTGTTCATGCCCAGTGAGGTGCTGTGGCGGCGCGCCGCCTTCGGCTTGCAAGGGCCAATTGTGGGCGCCTTCGGAAGGGGACCGTTCAACGTCGGCTCGGTGCCGAGCGATGCGATGGTGGTCTACGCGGCCGCCTACATGACGGCCGCTCTGGCGCTGGCGATACGCCGCTTCTCGCGGCGGGATCTATAGCTCGGGGACTGACACCCGCGTCCTGAGCGTAGCGCGTGGACGCTGGTGTCTGTCCCTGGTTTGCACGGCGCTTTTCCCGCCGCCCGTGTGCGAACTACCCGGTCAGCACTCGTCGCCGAAGTCTTTGCGGAACGCTTTGACCAACTCGGCGCCCCAATTGTCGATGGCTTCCAGTCTGCCCGCGAAGAAGCGCAGCACAGGAGGCTCCTCGATGAATCGCAGGCCCTTCACCAGGTCGCGGTGCTCCAGCAGCCACTTCAGACGGTCCACCGTGTACTCGATGTGGGACATCGTGTAGAGGCGCCGCGGGACGGCAAGCCGCGCCAGCTCGAGGTCCGACAGCTCTTCCTTCCCCTCGGTGTTCCGGTCCATGGAGAGCGTGCCGCGCTCCATCGAGCGGACGCCGGATGCGAGAAATATGGCGGCCGCCATCGCGCCCGCAGTGTACTGGTTCGGGCAGACGTGCGGCAGGAAGCGCTTCGCATCGACGTGGCAGGCAAGGCCGCCGGCGGGCGTGACCACCGGAACGCCGACCTCGGTGAGCCGCTCGACGAAGTAGCGTACGAATTCGGCGGCGGCGCCCGCGGTGGAGAGGTCCGTCATCTCGCGGATGCCCACGGCCATGGCCTCGATCTCGCGGCTCGACATGCCGCCGTACGTGAAAAAACCCTCGTAGAGCGGCAGCCACGGGCGGATGGCTTCGAAATGCTTCTTGTTGTTCGTGGCGATGAAGCCGCCGCGCACGGCGCAGCTCTTCCGGCCCGAGAGGTAGCAGATGTCCGACAGTTCCATCATCTCGCGCATGATGTCCTGAATGGAGGCGTTCTCGTAGCCGGCCTCGCGCTGGCGGATGAAATAAGCGTTCTCCGAGATCAGCGAACCATCCAGAACCACCGGGATCCCGTGGCGCGCGGCGATGGCTTTGATGTCCTTCAGATTCGCCATGGAGAACGGCTGGCCGCCGAGCAGGTTGGTGGTGGCCTCCATGCGAACAAACGAAACCTTGTCCGCGCCGTGCTGGGCAATGGCGCGCTCGAGCTTCTCCGGATCGAGGTTGCCTTTGAACTGGCACGTGCTTTGTGTGTTCAACGCCTCGTCGATGAACAGCTCCAGCACCGTGCCGCCCATCATCACGAAATGAGCCTTAGTGGTGGTGAAGTGATAGTTCATCGGCACGATGTGGCCGGGCTTCACGAAGACCTTGGCGAGCAGGTGCTCCGCCGCGCGTCCCTGGTGCACGGGCAGCAGGTACTGGTAGCCGAAGACGTCCTTCACCGCCGCGGCGAGCTTGTAGAAGCTCTCCGAGCCGGCGTAAGCATCATCGGCTGTCATCATGGCGCCGAGCTGGTTGTCGCTCATCGCGTTGGTGCCGCTGTCGGTGAGCATGTCCAGGAAGATGTCACGCGTGCGCAGCAGAAACGTGTTGTAGCCCGCCTCCTCGAGCGACTTCAGGCGGTCGGCGGCCGGCGCCAATTGTGTTTTCTGCACAATTTTGATCTTGTGCATCTCGATCGGTATCTCTTTGCCGTTAGAAAGGCGAATGGGCACAGTTGTTCTCCTCGAATATCCGGAACGACCTCACCGGGTGGGCGTAAGCCGCGTGAGCAAGCAAATGGACGGCGCCTGGAAGGGCCGGACTAAGAGACCCGCTTTTCCGGTCTGACTGACCTTTATACGCCATCGCGGGCCGGTTTGCAATGGCGCGGCGGGTCCGGGCTAGCGAGGACGGAGGGCCTGCATGGGATCCACGTTGCCCGCGCGGCGCGCCGGAATGTAGCTGGCCAGAAGCGCCACGAAGACCAGAGCCAACCCTGCGAACGCGAAAACGGCGGGCTCAGCGGCGGACACGGGCGAGTTGAACGCGCCCGACAGGAAGCGGGCACCCGCAAGGACCAGGGCTGTGCCCGCGGCGAGCCCCGCAAGCGTCATGACCAGAGCTTGCCGCAACACGAGCGTGAGCACCTGGCGCCGCGCGGCGCCGAGCGCCATACGAATGCCGATTTCCTGTCTTCGCTCGGTGACCGTATACGCCATCACGCTGTATAGGCCGGCGGCAGAGAGTATCAGCGCGAGGAGCGCGACCGCGGAAAGAAGGCTGGCCGCGACCCTTTCGCCGAACAGACCCGCCTCCGTGTAGTCGGCCAGAGCCGCCATGTCGTAGAGCCCCTGGTTCGGGTCGAGACTGGCCGCTTCGCGCCGCAGCGCAGCACGTGCCGTATCCAAATCCTTGGCCCGAATGCACAGGAAGTTGTTGTGCCCCGACCAGAACATCTGTCCGAAGGAGCCGTAAAAGTAGGGCGTCGGACCCTCGGCGGGGGTGCGGTATTTGCTGTCGTTCACCATGCCCACCACGGTGGTCCATTTGCCGGAAATGCGCAGCCTCCGGCCGATCGGGTCTTCTCCGTTGAAGTACCTCTGCGCAAATGTCCGGTTCACGATGATGACCGGCTCGGTGCTGAGGTCGTCGCGCTCGGTGAAGTCGCGGCCCTCGACAAGCGCGATGCGCATCAGCTTGAAGTACCCGGGCGCCACGACGGAGCGCGTGAGCGAGATGACGCCGTTCTGGTCCGCTTCGGGGCCGTATGCCTGGACACGGTCGGCGGAGGCGCCATAGAGCGATAGCGGCACGGAATCGCCGTAAGTCACCTGCTCGATTCCCGGAGAGGCCTCCAGGCGCAGCCGGAGATCGCGGGAAAACTGCTTCTCCTGCTTCAGGGAATACCCGTTCGTGGACAGGTGGAAGTGAGCAACGAGCACGTTCCGCGGCTCGAAGCCCAAAGCGGTGGTGGCAAGCTTGCGGAAAGTGCGGACGGCCAGACCCGCGCCGATCAGCGCGATTGAGGCAAGCGCCACCTCGGCAATAACCAGAGCGCTCCGAGCCCGGTGCGAATGGGTCCCCGCCGATCCGCGGCCGCCTTCCTTCAGCGTCTCGTTCACGTTCACGCGGCCCGTGAAAAGAGCCGGCACGATCGCAGAGATCAGCGCGGCGCCGATCGCAACCAGCGTCGTGAACAGCAGGACCGTCGCGTTCAGCGTCGGATTGAGCAGTGGCTCGAGGGCGTTCCGGACGGGAGAGTCGAGCGCCGGAAGCACCTTAAACAGCGATCCGCCCATCCACTGTGCGAGCAGCAAGCCTGTCAGTGCGCCCACTCCCGCGATGAACAGCACCTCCGTCAGGACCTGGCGGACGAGTTGCGCCCGGCCCGCCCCAAGCGCGATGCGAATGCCGAATTCCTTTTGCCGGCTTACGGACCGCGCCATGAGCAGGTTGGCCACGTTGGCGCAGGCAATCAGCAGAACCAGCGTGCACACCGCGAGCAGAATGCGAAGCGGGTTCCCGAGAGTCGTCTGCAGCCCGTAAGTCGCCTGCTGGATAGGGACGAGCGACGCGCCGATCCGCTTGTGTGTGTCGGGATACGCCGCGGCAATGCGGGCGGCGATGGCCCGCGCTTCTTCCCGGGCCTGCCCGATCTGCACTCCGCGCTTCAGCCGGATAATGACTTCGAGGAACCGCGCGTTTCTGTCCGAGGCGGCCCACGTGTTCAGGCTGCCGGTCTGGATGACCATGCTCAGAGGGACCCAGAGGTCGAGCGCCGCGCCGCCGAAGGTCCCCGCGAAATCCGGGCGAGCGACGCCGACGATCGTATACTGGTGCCCGTTGATCCGCACCGAGCGCCCGATGACTCCGGCGTCAGCCCTGAACAAGGAACGCCACAGGCGGTGGCTGATGACGGCGTACGGGTAGGCGCCCTGAACGTCACGGTCCTCCTGGGGCGAAAACACTCGCCCGAGAAACGGCTTCACGCCGAGGACCGAAAAGAAGTTCGCCGACACCACCTGCCCAAGAACCCTCTGCGCGTGATCGGGCGGGCCGATCGTAAAGAACGCCACGTGGGATGCGATGACGCCCGAAGCCTGCGTCATCTGGTTTTGGAAGTCGCGAAAATCAGGGTGCGGGAACTGTCCAAGCCTCCCACCGTCGGGTGCTACACCCTCGAGCGCGGCCAACTCGTGCGCGTTCTCCACACCGGGGATGGGCCGCAGCAGGACGGTGTCCACCCAACTGAAGACGGTGGTGTTGGCGGCGATCCCAAGCCCCAGAGTGAGCACCGCGACCACGGTGAAGCCGGGACTGTTCCGCAAGATCCGTAAAGCGTGCCTGAAATCCTGAGCCACGTGCCACATATCCAGGACAAGGGATCTGCATGTCCTGGGCCGCACCGCAAGTATTTGATTCAGTTAGTTTCGCCGCGGCGCTACGTGTCCGATTCCGGGACCGGGCTTCGCGAATTGGGACAGGCCTTCCCGGCAGCGCCGCCGCCATCGGAGAATGGAGAGCTATGATCGTGCCGGTTATACTCGCCATCATGTCGGTTCCTTCCGCTCCCCGCAGCGTTCGAGTCGCGCTCTGCCAGATCCTCGTCATCGACGGCGATCGCGAGGGGAATTTCCGCCGCATCGAATACGCGCTCGAGGCAGCGAAGTCCGGCGGCGCGCAGATCGCGGCGTTTCCCGAATCGGCAATCCTCGGCTGGGAGAATCCCGACGCGCACCGCCTGGCAACCCCGATTCCGGGACGCGACAGCGACCGCATCGCGGAACTGGCACGGAAGTACAGCGTCATGATTTCGATCGGGCTCGATGAGAAGGACGGGGACCGGCTCTACGATTCGGCCATCCTGGTGGACAAGACGGGCAGGCTGCTCTCGAAGCACCGCAAGCTCAACGTCCTGGCCGAGCTGATGGATCCGCCGTACGCGGAGGGCAGACGCGGGGACATCGGTGTGGTTGAAACGGAATTCGGCCGCATCGGCGTTTTGATCTGCGCGGATACTTTCGGCGACGCCTACATCGAGAGGATGAAGAAGCTCAAGCCGGAGCTGCTGCTGGTCCCGTATGGCTGGGCGGCAAAGATGGAAGAGTGGCCGGGCCACGCGCAGGAACTGGAGCGGCTGGTGGTCCGCAGGGCCGGGCAGCTTCACTGCCCGATCGTCGCGACGGATTTGGTGGGCGTGATCAGCCAGGGCCCATGGAAGGGCAGAACCTACGGCGGCGCAAGCCTGGTCGCGGATGTTTCCGGCACGGTTCTGGCAAGGTTGCGGGATCGCGACGTGGACGTGCAATTCGTGAACGTGCCGCTGCGGGGCGCGGGCGGAAGGTGACCGCCCGCTTTCGACCGACGCTACGCCACGAACGCCGGGGCGGGCGCGCCGATCGATTTTTCCACGATCTCTACACCCAAGCGCTGCAGGAAGGCATCCGGAGACTCGCCCCCGATCAGGACGAACAGGAAATCGTTCCGCAATTCCTCACATTTGCCATCAGTCTCGAGAACTGCTGAGTGTGCCTTGATCTCCCGCACGTGCGAATTGCGCAACACGCGGATCCGCTCCTGCGATTCAGCTTCTTGCAGGTGCTGCTGATTTCTTCCCCGGGCGCGGTCGAAACGCTCGCTCCGGTAGGACAATGTGACGCGGTTCTTCCCTGCCTTCGCAACGGCAAGGGCCGCCTCGATGGCGGAATCGCCGCCGCCGACGACGATGATGTCCTTGTCGTCGTAGGTATCGGCCTCGATCAAGCGGTAGGCCACCTTGTCGAGGTCTTCGCCCGTTACACCGAGGCGGCGCGGGCTGCCGCGCTTGCCGCTCGCAAGCACGACCGTGCGCGCGAGGAACACCCCGCGAGTGGACATCACCTCGAAGCAGCCATTGCTGCGCCGGACACCGTCCACGCGGGTGTTCGTCTGGACGCGGACGCCGGTGTTGGCGATGATGCTCTCCCAAACCGAGAGCAGCGACTCCTTGGTGGTGTCCGCAATGTAGAGGCTCCCATAGAGCGGCATTTCAATCGGCTCGGCCATCAGAAACTTGTGCCGGGGATAGTGCCGGATGGTGGATGCGATCTCGCCCTGCTCCAGGGTGACGTAGTTCAGCCCGTGCTGGTGGGCCGCAAGCGACGCGCTGAGGCCTGCGGGTCCCGCACCGACCACGACGACGTCGCAGACGGGTCCGGAGCCGGGTCCGGGCGCCTGCTCGCGAAACTGCCTGGCGATGTAGTCCGCCACAAGGCGGCCCTCGTTGATCGCCGTCTTGATGAGACCCATCCCGCCCAGCTCTCCGACTATGTACAATCCCGTCACATTTGTCTCGAAATTCTCCCTTACGAGAGGGACCCGCACAGTCTGAAGGACCCCGCCCCGCGAGAGTCCGATGGCCTGGGTTGGGCACGCATCGACGCACTTGGAGTGGCCGGTGCAGCGTTCGGGATTGGCGAGGATGGCCTTGCCGCCGGCCAGGGCGAGAGTCCCGGTTTCCGGGCAAACATCGACACAACTGCCGCAACCGATGCACATGGTCGTGTTGATTACCGGCGTCGGCCGGCCGGACGGTCCGGCGCCATTCCCCGCGGCTTGCACGGACGCGCGATGAACGGTCCACAGGGCGAGCGGAGCGCCGCACGCCGGACAGAATTGGGACCCGCGCGCAACGGGGCGCGCGCAGCGGGGGCACGGCTCTGAGGGCGCCGCCGGGCCCTGACCGGCGGCCGTCTCGCCGGGGGATCCTTGTTTCGCCACGGCCAACCGCTTCACGTAACGGTGCACGAAAAGCAGCGTGACCAGTGCGACGACCACAAACGAAATCAGGCTCTCCATTCCATCTCTCCCCGACGGCGCGATCCGCGCCGCTTTTCCCGGTGTGCGCGGCGCACACTCTCCTCCCGCGCTCCGTGACCTTCGCTCAGAAATACCCCAGCAGCAGAACCGTCAGAATGTGCAGCGACGCGAGCACGGCAAACGAGTAACTGAACGGCCGGTGCACCACGTGCCAAAGGTGGAAAACCCGCTGCGTTCGCGCCAGAAACAGGATTCTTTTCGCGAGCGCTACCTGCTTGCGGGCCAGCGAAATCGTCTCCCGCGCCTCGGCCCGGGCGAACAGTTCCGCATGACTCCGGCGCAACGCCCATGCGCGCACCGTGCATCGCACATCGACGGCTACCATGAGCAGCAGAGCGCGGAGCAGAGAACACTTCTCCACCTTCTCCGGCGACGGCAGTTCCAGGAGGCCGGCGATCAGATCAATGCCCACGGAATGCTGGCCGGCCAACTGCTTCGCCATTCGCGCGCTCAGACCCCGCATCTCCTGCAACGACATCTCGGCGGCGTCGAGCCGCCGCGGGATCTGTGCGTAGACATACCGCCCTGCGATTCCGCTAAGGACAATCGCCATCATGATCCAGTACGTCAACCCGGCGACTCCGTGCAGTTTGAAAGCGCCGTGGAAGGTGACGATCGCGGGAGCCGTCAGGCCGAGCAGGATGTGGAAATCGAGCCAGTGCCTGGTTCTTCCCTGCCGCCCCAGCCACGCCCAGCGTTTTCGAATCGGGTACAGGAACAGCAGCAGAAGAAGGATCGCCCCCAGAAACCCGAGGCCGTGGCCAATCGTGCCGCTCGGTTTCAACACCCGGTGCTGCGGCGAGAGCAGCCTGTGTGCCGCGTCGAGCCGGTAGTAGCGGAAACCGTACAGGCTGAGAGCGATCACCAGGCAAGCGGCTGCGGCGATGGCTACCCACAGGCGGTAACGGTGCCAGTCTATCTTCCGGGCCGCGGGCACAGCCTGGTTCTCGG
>Ga0209777_10002102_pt1 | contig 26967 bp, 22 predicted proteins | sample FrelakmetHBP12HB_FD_187147 | JGI IMG/M metagenome (GOLD analysis project Ga0209777, IMG submission 187147) | Freshwater lake sediment microbial communities from the University of Notre Dame, USA, for methane emissions studies -HBP12 HB (SPAdes)... | ecosystem: Environmental > Aquatic >...
AGGTACTCGGGCTGGAGGTGCATCGAGAGGATGAGGATGCGGACCTCGGGCGCCTGCCGCCGGATCTGGCGCGCCGCCTCGAGGCCGCCCCCGCCCGGCATCGTGATGTCGAGGACGGCGACGTCGGGCTGCTTGGCGAGCGTCTCCGCCACGGCGGCCTGCCCGTCGCCGACCTCCGCCACCACCTCGATCCCGCCGTCGGCGGCCAGGATGCGCCGCACCCCCTCGCGCATCAGCGTGTGGTCGTCGGCGAGGAGGACCCGGACCGTGGCGCCCTGAGCCGCGGCTTCCTGCGTGTCAGCTGCCATTCGCCCCCTCCAGCGGCATCCGAGCCTCGAGACGCACGCCCGAGCCGGGCGCCGTCCGCACGTCGAGCCGCCCGCCGAGGCCGAGCAGGCGCTCCCGCATCCCCGCGAGCCCGGCCCGCGACTCGCCCGCCTTCACGGTCTTCGCCGGGTCGAACCCGCGGCCGTCGTCCTGGACCACCAACACCACCTCGCGCCCCTCCGGCCGGATCCACGCCTGCACACGGCGTGCCTCGGCGTGGCGCGCGACATTGGTCAACGCTTCCTGGAAGATACGATACAGCGCCACCTCGACTTCGGGAGGGATGTCCGCCGACGGCTCCTGAGCGTCGAGGTCCACGATCACGCCGGTCCGACCCGAGAACTCCTCCGCCAGCGCCTCGACGGCGGGGACCAGCCCCAGGTCGTCGAGGGCAGCGGGCCGCAGGCCCCGCACCGTGGCGCGGATGGTCTCGAGGGCGCGCCCGGTGAGGTCGAGCGCCCGGTCGAGCGCCTCGCGCGCCGCCGCGTTCCCCTCCACCTGGCGGGCGAGGAGCCCCAGTTCGAGCCGGATCGCCGTCAGGACCTGGCCCGTCTCGTCGTGCAGCTCCCGGGCGATCCGGCGCCGCTCCGCCTCTTCGGCGCGGACGATCGCGGCGGAGGCGCGGCCCAAGTCGGCGCTCCGCTCCTCCAGTGCCGCGTACAGCTCGCTGTGCTGCAGCGCGGCGCCGATCTGCTGGCCGAGGGTCTGGAGGAAGTCCTCGTCCAGCGCCGCGAACGGGTCCCGCACCCGGCTCACGATCACGAACGCCCCGGCCCGCTGCTCCCCGATGGAGATCGGCAGGACGAGGGCGTGCGGGTAGCGGCCCTTCAGCTCCTGGAGCGAGCCGGGCGCGCCATCCTCGCAGACGCCGGAGCCCCCGCGGAACACTGGCTCGCCCCCCGGCTGGTCGGGCCGGAAGAGGGCGCAGCCGATGACCGCCGGGAGGGCGAGAGGCCGCTGCAGCACGGCGTCCACGACGTCGGCGGGACGGAGGCTCCTCTGTAGATCGCCGGCCAGGGCCGAGAGGGCCGCGAGGCCCCGCAACTCGTCCTCGACGACCGCCATCAGCATGCCCCCCGCCACCGCCAACTCGAAGAGGATGTCGAGGTAGTATCCGAAGGGGACCCATGCGCCCTGGGAGCGCAGGAAGGTGTAGTCGAGGTGGTGCAGACCCCAGAGGAGGAAGCCCCCGGCCACCACCATCGCCCAGCGCGACCGCGCGCGGCGCCCGTACACGGCGAACACCACGCCCGTCACGAGGGTGATGATGCTGAGGAAGATGACGCTCGGCACCGCCGCGAAGAGGAAGTCGCGGACGCGGTAGATCGCGACGTACGCCCAGACCACCGGCGCCGCGATGAAGACGTAGTACCAGTGGCGCCACGGCGGCTGCCACACGAACACCACCGCCGCCCACAGAAGGAGGAGCGCCGTCCAGCCGGTCGCGACCTGGTGGATGAAGAGCCAGTGGTCCTGGCGGGTGACGATGAACAGGGCAATGGCGCACAGGCGCGTCACGTAGACGAACCACGCCGCCGCCCAGATGCCGAAGTAGCGCTTGCGGTAGGTGACAGCGAGGACGAGGAAGAGCCCCGTGATCCCGAGCGTCACCAGCGCCTGGAAGAGCCCCAGCGAGACTTCGAGGGGCCAGCCGAAGGGGAGCCTCAGCACGTCTCGATCATTCCGCGCGCCACGTGGTCGGCGATCGCGATCTCGTGCGACGCGGCGAAGTAGCCGTGCGGGTCGTCGTCCCGCGGGACGCCGGGGACGAGGGTGCCGCAGACGGCGGCGAGCACGGTGCGCTGGCGCTCGGAGAGCGTGGGCGTGGTCATGGTCCGGGCCGTAAGGTGCGGCGAGGGGCCCGCGCTCACAAGTCGCGCGCCCCATTCTCCCGTCCGGGGACCCCCGCTAGCATTCGGGATGCTCCTGCCCGTCGTCGCGCTCGCGGCCGCCCTCGCCGTGGCCCCCCCTCCCCAGCACCCCGACAGCATCGTGATCCCGGCGGGCGATCTGATGCGCCTCTACACCGACTGCGGCGAGGCGCGCTGGCCCTACGGCACCGAGGAGCGGCTCGTCCCCAAGACCACCGGCGAGATCGACTCCGGCGTGGTGCGCCGCAGGGCCCTCGAGGCGGCGTGGCGGGCGTATTTCGCGGCCCGCGCGGGCGACTCCATCCAGCCCACGGACACGGGCGCCTGGCACTATCCCCTCGCGATGCGCGGGAAGCTTCTCGACAACTTCCTCAGCCCCCGCGCCGACGGGCCCCACGGCGCGCTCGACATCTTCGTGAGCAGCGAGAGGGTCGAGGTCCGCAGCCCGGTGGCGGGCGTGGTGGTCGCGGCCGGAGATGGCTGGAGGGGTGGCTACGAGCGCCGGGGCCGGGGCTTCTTCTACGAGGGAGACGGGCTGTCACGCCGCGCCGGCAACGGGGCGATCCTCTTCGACCCGGCATCCGGCGGGTACTTCCTCTTCTCGCATCTGAGCGCGGGCGTCCTCGTCCGCGCGGGCGACGTGATCGCCGCCGGAACACCGGTCGGCCGCGTGGGCCACACCGGAAACGCGGCGCGGCCCGGGCGAGGCAAGCACCTGCACCTGGCGTACAAGGTGCCGGGCACCGCGTGCGGCATCCCGGGAGTCTTGGTCGCGGTGGACCCCTACCGCCGGGTCCGTGCCGCCCGCGACCGCGAGTATCCGCCCCGGCGCCCGGCGCGCTAGACCCGCAGGTAATCCCCCTGCCAATCCGTGATCAGCAGCTTGATCTGCTGCCGATCGGCGATCTTCTCGTCCAGCACCTTGCGCGCGAGCGCCGGGAGCTCGGCGTCGCCCGCGAAGCGGAGCGACACCAGCTGGCCGGGCGTGAACTCGCCGATGCGGCCCTTGAGGTCCGCCGGCAGCAGCTTCTCCAGCCGCAACCGCATCTCCAGTCGGATGATGCGGTCCTGGTTCCCCACCGCGAACTGGCGCGTGTAGAGGAACAACTGCACCAGCACCACCGCGACGACCACGCCGAAGACGCTCGCCACGCTGACGTGCTGCCGGAACAACTGGACGACGCTCCAGACGAGGTTGGCGAGGATGAAGGCGGTCGTGACCATGTGGTATCCGGGCACGAAGCGCGCGTGATTGGCGTAGGTCTGCGGGACTGCCTGTGCCATGCGAACGTCGCTCTCCAGGGCGCTCAGGCGCCCAGGCTGATGGTGATCTTGAACCCGTCGGGATCGACGAGCCCGAAGTCCCGCTCACCCCACGGCTGTGTCCGCGGCTCGTGGGCGAGCACGCCGCCCCGCGACTTGATGAGCGTTGCCAGGCGGTCGATGTCCTGTACGGTGCGGCCGTAGATGCGGATCCCCTCGCCCTTCACCCGGTCGCGCCCCTTCTTCCAGTCGTCCTGCCCCAGGAAGATCTCGACAGCTCCCGCGCGCATCTCGACCCCCTGCAGCTTCCCCTCCACCCGCCACTCGTCGGTCACCACGAATCCCAGGACGTCGCGGTACCACGCCAGGCTCCGCGCGAGATCGCTCACGGTCAGCCCGATGCTCACGCTGCGCAGCCGCAGGGACTCTGGATGCTTGCGCCGCTCGCTGAGCGGCTTTCCGGTCGCCTTCGCCACCGCGCGCTTCGGGGCCTTCTTCGTGGGGGCCTTCTTCGTCGCGGCCACCTTCCGGGCCGCCTGCTTCGCCGGCTTCTTCTTGGTCGCCATCGTCCACTCTCCAGGGCGGGGGTCTCGGGTCCGGTGTGTCCGTCGTGGCCGTCTGGGAGCTAAGCCTAGCGAGCGACGTCCCGGTACGCCACTTTGGCGCGCATCCCCTGGCTGGGCACGGTCACGAGGCGGGAGGCGACCGAAGTCGCATCAGCGCACGACAGTGTGGTATATTATTCCGACTCATATTCTCGGGATTCAAGGGCCGGACGCGCCCGGGGGCTGCCTGGGCGGGTCCGGCCTGCCGTACGTTCCTGACTGGAGCTTGCGATGGCCATCCAGGTCCTTCCGACCGCAGCCGGCGCCGTGACGGATCCGTTCCCGATCAACGGGACGGACTACGTGGAGTTCTGCTGCGGCAACGCCAAGCAGGCGAGCCACTACTACCGTGCCGCGTTCGGATTCCAGCTCGTGGGGTATCGGGGCCCGGAGACGGGCGTCCGCGACCGGGCGAGCTACCTCCTGGTGCAGGGGAAGGTGCGGTTCGTCCTCACCTCGGCGCTGGGCCCCGAGTCGCCAATCGCCCAGCACCACCTCCAGCACGGCGACGGGGTGCGGGACTTAGCGCTGTGGGTGGACGACTGCCGGCAGGCGTTCGCCTACGCCACGGCGCACGGCGCCACCGCGGTGCACGCGCCCGAGGTGCAGAAGGACGCCGACGGCGAGGTGGTGATCGCGGCCATCAGGACCTACGGCGACACCATCCACTCCCTCGTGGAGCGGCGGAACTACCGTGGCCTCTTCCTGCCGGGGTTCCGCCCGGTGCGGCCGGTGTACCAGCCGGAGCCGGTGGGCCTCACGTACGTGGACCACTGCGTCGGGAACGTCGAACTCGGCAGGATGAACGTGTGGGTGGCGTTCTACGAGCAGGCGATGGGCTTCCGCAACCTCGTTTCCTTCGACGACAAGGACATCTCCACCGAGTACTCGGCGCTGATGTCGAAGGTGATGGCGAACGGCAACGAGCGGATCAAGTTCCCGATCAACGAGCCGGCGCCGGGGAAGAAGAAGTCGCAGGTGGACGAGTACCTCGACTTCTACCGGGGGCCGGGAGTGCAGCACGTCGCCATCGCGACCGACGACATCGTGCGGACCGTCTCCGCGCTGCAGGCGCGCGGCGTGGAGTTCCTCAAGGTGCCCCCGTCGTACTACGAGACGGTCCTCGACCGCGTCGGGAGGATTGACGAGGACCTGGCGCCGCTGCGCGAGCTGGGCGTCCTGATCGACCGGGACGACGAGGGGTACCTGCTGCAGATCTTCAGCAAGCCGGTGGAGGACCGCCCGACGCTGTTCTACGAGATCATCCAGCGGAAGGGCGCGCGCAGCTTCGGGAAGGGGAACTTCAAGGCGCTGTTCGAGGCGCTCGAGCGCGAGCAGGACGCGCGCGGCAACCTCTAGCCGGGTGGCGTCCATGGGGGCCGGGCGCCGGGTTGAGAATGGCGGCGGAGGGGGCGAAGTTACGGGCGCTTCCCGGGCGCCGTAGCCAAGTGGTAAGGCAGAGGTCTGCAAAACCTCGATTCGGCGGTTCAAATCCGCCCGGCGCCTCTCGGCCAAGGTCCCACCTGCTGGGGCCTTGGCCGCTTCTGCGGATTGGCTCAGCTGACGGGCGCAGCCGAGGATCGCAAGTTGCGCGGTGTTCTGTTGTTGTGCCCCTTTCGCTATACAAGACCAAGCGCTATATAACGTTCGTCGACGAAGGTTATATTGTCCTCTGCCCTATATAAGAAGCGAGAGGTTCCGAATGGACGCCTCTAGCACACGCGCGGGTCGATACGTTCGACAGCCCGAGGGGTTCGACGCCTTCGTGCCCGCCCCGTATCCGCCCGTCGACATCCAACTCGTCGACAACCGCATGCTGGAGCTACTGACTCGCGCAGACCGGGAACTGGGTCGTTTGGTCGGTGCCGCAGAAATCCTACCGAATCCCGACCTCTTCGTTCTGATGTACGTGCGACGCGAGGCTGTGTTGTCCAGCCAAATTGAGGGCACGCAGGCCTCCCTGATGGACGTTCTTGAGTACGAAGCGGCCCGACGTGCGGGTGACCGTCGGGTGGATGTGGACGAAGTCTCGAACTACGTAGCCGCGCTCCGCCTAGGACTGCGCCGAGTCAAGGAACTGCCACTTTCCCTGCGCCTGATTCGCGAGATCCACGAACGGTTGATGAAGGGCGTACGGGGCGGTGAGATAGCCAAGACCCCAGGCGAATTCCGGCGCTCCCAGAACTGGGTGGGCGGCGCATCTCCCGCGACGGCGAGGTACGTGCCGCCTCCCGTGCACGAGATGGAGCGAGCGCTAGACGTCTTCGAGAAGGCGCTGCATGAAGAGGGTGGCTATCCACTGCTAGTGAGAGTCGGTCTCGCACACGCGCAGTTCGAGACCATCCATCCTTTTCTGGATGGCAACGGACGCATGGGGCGCCTCCTCGTCACCTTCCTCCTTTGTCGGTACGGCGTTCTCAGCGAGCCGTTGCTGTACCTGTCCATCTACTTCAAGGAACACCGGCAGGAGTACTACGATCGGCTGCAGGCTGTGCGCGATAGGGGAGACTGGGAAGGCTGGCTGGCATTCTTCCTCGAGGGAGTGGCTGTGGTCGCGGCCGAGGCAACCAGTACCGCGCGGCGGATCGTCACGCTGCGCGAAGAGCTGAGAGAGCGCATCACGGCCCAGCTCACGCGCCGCTCGGGTACGGCCCTGCGCCTTCTAGACAGGCTCTTCAAGGAACCCGTCGTGTCCGTCAAGTCGGTAGAGAGGTTGGTCGAGTACTCGCAGCCCGCAGCCGGTGCATTGATCCAAGCGATGGAGGGAGCCGGAATCCTCGCGGAGCTGACCGGCCGCCAGAGAGGACGGGTTTGGGAATTCCGGCCATATCTTCGTCTCTTCGGTGAGCGTGGGCTCCGCCAGTAGGCCTGAGCCCCAGCCCGACGTCAGATGTGCGCGCAGCCTACGGTTTGCCAGGATTGAGTGCGAGACGTGAGCTGCTGATGTGGTTACCGAGGTTGACCTGCAGCACTACCATTCGGCGGTTCAAGTCCGCCCGGCGCCTCTCGGCCTAAGCCCTGTACGATTGAGGCTTAGGCCGTTCTGCAGATTGGCTCAGCGCTCACGCGACAACGCGCTGTGACCAGTTATGTGGCGGTCCGGCAGTAGCACGCTCGCCTCTTCCGCGCAATCCTCAACTTCTCGACAGTTGGCGGGCCCGCGAGCGGATTGGAGTGCCCCCGAGGCCCCGGCACGCGGCCTGACCCCCTTTGGCTTCGCACGAGTGTGGCTATTCGGCCTCGTCACCGCGCGCAGTATTTCCGAAGTTGCGCGCACTTCTGACGCTCTGCCTAGCCGTCTCACCCTCGGCGCGGCATATCCGCCCGTGAAGGGGCGTACGACGATCTGGTGCTGGCCGTCGCAATCGGCTGCTGGTGGGCGACGCGACGATCGGCCAGTAGCACGGCGAGCACGTTCGCGTGGGCGCGCTGAATCCTCGCTGACAGCTACGCCGCAGCATCCGAGCGGCGGCGAAGCCGGCGTAGGGTTTCCGCCAACAACAATCACGACGGTTCACGTTGTAATCGCCACGAGTTGTGCGGCGTCTCAGAAGAAGCCGCAGTTATGATTGCCGCACGCCACCAACACTAGCACAGTCCCAACGATGAACGACGCGAGGAAGAGGAGGATCCCGCCGGCCGCGAATCCCCCTCCTCCGGCGCCGTGCCGGTCCGCGCTGCTGGCTGCCGGCCCACGCCATTGCTCGATGGCGCGCACCTCCGCGACCGGGATGCGCACGGGAGTGTCCCTCCTGAACGGATCTCTCCACCCGAGCAGGGTGTCGCCCGCCAGGTGGGGAAAGGTGAGCATCACGTGCGAGCCGTCGGCGAGGGTGACGCGCACTTCCTCCGGGTGCGCTCTGGCGAATGTAGCCGGCGGGGGCGGCAGCGGCTTCCACCCCGGGGTGGTCGCGCAGCCGGTGGCGGCGGCGAGGGTGAGGCTGAGCGCCCACCTCGCAATGTGATGGTGCATGGCGGCCACCTCTAGAAGCTGACCGACGCGCCGAGGCCGAGGCGGCCGCCGGGCAACGGCCCGAGGCCGACGCGGAGGCTGCTCGGTGGCACCTGCTCCCAACTGGCGCCGGGGACGAGGAGCGTTCCGATGAGGGCTCCGGCGGCCCCTGACAGAGCGGGGATGATGATGGCCTCTGAGAGGCACTCAGAGAGCTTGTCGAGCCCACACGTCATGTGACGGACGATCACCAACCCAACGGCCATTCCGCCGATACCACCCAACGCGCCGCTCCACGAGAGGGTGGGTACTTCGAGCCGCGTCACTGCCCCGAGGGACACGGCCGACAGGATTGTGTCGGCCAACTGGTAGCCCGCGAACTGTCCCCGTGATGCGACGCGGGCGAATACGATCGAGTCTCCCCGCACGGCGAAGAACGACGCGCGTGTCCGGTCGAGCCCGGCGGTCGGGGCCGTCACGCGGACTGATTGCCAGGGGCGGAGTTGCGCCTCGGAGCCATTGTATGCGAGCGCGCATGCTGAGAGGAATAGCGCGAGAGGAAGCACGACGACGGTGCGGATGTGCATGGTGGCCACCTCTAGAAGCTGAGCGCCGCGCCGAGGCCCAGGCGGCCAGCGCTCAGCGGCGTGACGCCCACACGCACCCTCTGCAGCCCGCTCATCGGCACCTCCTCCCAACGCTCCGTCTGGTGAAGCCCGATCGCGACTCCGAGCAGCGTCGTGGACGCGAACGCAATGCCCATTCTCACGGGGTGAGGGCAGCTGATTGCCAGCACCGAACCTCCGCCACTGCAACCAACTACGAATGCGGCGAAGACTCCTGCGAGAGAACCGCCAAGGGTCCCTATCAGGGTATGCCTATGGAAGCCGCGGCTCACCTCCAGCCGGCCGACCGCGCCAAGGGGCAGCGCGACGCGCGGCGGGGCGACGCTCAGTGGGGCCGAGACGGAACGGGGCTCTCGTTGCTCGAAGACGATGCTGTCTTCCGTGAGCGCCACGAGCGACGCGATCCGGACGTAGTCGTCCGACGCCGGCACGAACACGCGGACGCGCCCGCCTGGCACGAGCAACTGAGCGAGAGTGGGCTTCGGCGTCGGCGGCTGGTAGACGAACGCGCAGCCGGAGAGGAGGAGCGCGAGAGGAAGCACGACGACGGTGCGGATGTGCATGGTGGCCACCTCTAGAAGCTGAGCGCCGCGCCAAACCCCAGTCGACCCGAAGGCGTCACCATCGCGGCGGGGTGCAGGCCACCCGGCCGTACGTCCACCCATCTCCCCCGTGCGCTGGCCCCTCCCGCCACGAGGCCCACGAGGTACCCGGCGCAGGTGCCGAGCAAGGCCACGCCGACGGTCTGGACGCTCCGCGACGGGTACAACCAGCACCCGAACATCTCATGGGACGTGCAGGGCGACCACGTGGCGTATCCCACGATGCCTCCGAGGCCCGCCCCGACGGCCATCCCGATGACACCGCCCATGTGCGCCGCGCGGCTCTCCTGGGGCTCCCGACCCAGGCTGACCTCCAGCCGTTCGATGGCCTGCAGCGCCACCGCCGAGGGGAGCGGCTGACCGGCCCACTTGCGCACGGCGAGCAGGCTGTCGGCGGAGACGCCCCGTACGGTGACCACCTCACGGACCATGCCTTCCGAGCGGGCGGTGAGCCGAGCCTTGGCGCCCCGGACCAGCAGCGTGTCGGAGCCCTGCTGGGCGGCCAGCGGTCCGGCGAGCGCGAGCAGGCTAAGGAGCACGAGTTGGGGTCTCATGAGGGCTGCCTCCGTGGACGCTGGCCGACGCTATACCGCCCGCGTCAAGACGGCGTCAAGGGGGGAGCGAGTTCCAGCGAGGCCCACAGGCCGCGTGCTGGGGGTATCGCTGGGGGTGTCGGCGAGATGATGGCGGGGCTGCGACGGTGCAACACGCTGTGGTCTCTGGCGTCCTGTGAATGCGTGTGATACCCCGCGCCTCCGCTAGGCGGGGCGGCCACGGAGCCGCCCCGGTCGCTCTAGCGTCACGCCCACTCGTGTGATCCCGCCTGACCCCCTCTGCGCGAGCGAGGCCATGCGACAGGCCCGCTTCTCTGCGCGCGGCACTTCCGGAGTTGGCAGCGGCAGCGCCCGCCCTCGATGCAGTCTGACGAGGTGGAGTTGCCCTTGCCACGCCACCCGGCTTCCGGGTCCTAGCGTCTTCCTAACACCCCCGTCGCCTCTTCTAAGCCCGCCCTAACGCCACGCGCGGTATCCTCGCCAGCTACCTGGAGGCAGGGGATGCGCGACGCGATCTATATCCTGGTGACCGTGGCCTTCTTCGGGCTAATGATCCGCTACGTCGAGTGGTGCCAGCGGCTCGGGCAGGGCGGAGCCGAAGGCGAGGAGCGGCCATGAGCCTCGAGTCCCTCGTCGCGGGGATCCTGGCGGCCCTGGTGCTCGTGTACCTCGTCTACACGCTCGTGCGCCCCGAGAGGTTCTGAGGGTGCTCGATCGCATGAGCGGGGGCGTGGCCCCGTGACGGCGAACGGCTGGCTCCAGATCCTCCTCTTCGGCTTGGGTGTCCTCGCCGCCACGAAGCCGCTGGGGGTCTATCTCCTCAGGGTCTACGACGGCTCGTTCCGTTTCCTGGCCCCGGTCGAGCGCCTCGTCTACCGCGCCTGCGGCGTGGACCCCGAGGAGGACCAGCACTGGACGCGCTACGCGGCCGGGGTGCTGCTCTTCAGCGCGGTCTCGATGCTGGTGACATACCTCGCCCTCCGGCTCCAGGCGCACCTGCCGCTGAATCCGTTCCAGCGGGCGGCGGTGCCCGACCGGCAGGCGTTCGAGACCGCCGCCTCGTTCACGACGAACACCAACTGGCAGTCATACTCCGGCGAGACGGTGATGTCGTACCTCTCGCAAATGACGCAGTTGACGTTCCACAACTTCACCTCCGCCGCCACGGGCGTCGCCGTGGCCGTGGCGCTCGCCCGGGGGCTCTCGCGCCGCTCGGCGGGCCGCATCGGCAACTTCTGGACGGACCTCGTCCGCGGGACGCTGTACGTCTTCCTGCCGCTGTCGTTCATCCTGGCACTGTTCTTCGTGCAGCAGGGCGTGATCCAGAACTTCCACGCCTACGTCACCGCCACCACGGTGGAAGGCGTGAAGCAGGTCCTGGCGATGGGGCCGGTGGCCAGCCAGGAGGCGATCAAGCAGTTGGGCACCAACGGCGGCGGCTTCTTCAACGCCAACGCGGCGCACCCGTTCGAGAATCCGACGCCGTGGACGAACCTCCTCTCTATGCTCGCCATCTTCGCCATCCCTGCCAGCCTCACCTACACCTTCGGCCGCATGGTGAGGAACCAGCGCCACGGCTGGGCGCTGTGGGCGGCGATGGCCGTGCTCTTCGTCGGTGGCGTGGCGACGGCGTACTGGGCCGAGGCGCGCGGGAACCCGATCCACGCGGCGCGCGGGGTGGACGTCGTCGCCTCCGCGGGGAACCCCGGCGGCAACATGGAAGGGAAGGAGGTGCGGTTCGGGATCGCGAACTCAGCGCTCTACGCGACCGTCACCACCGACGCCTCCTGTGGCGCCGTCAACAGCATGCACGACTCCTTCACGCCCATCGGCGGGATGGTGCCGCTGGTGAACATCCAGCTGGGCGAGCTGATCTTCGGCGGCGTGGGGTCGGGGCTCTACGGGATGCTGGTGATGGCGATCCTCACCGTCTTCATCGCCGGGCTGATGGTGGGCCGGACGCCGGAGTACCTGGGGAAGAAGATCCAGAGCCGGGAAGTCCGGATGGCCATGCTCTACGTCCTGATCTTCCCGGCGGTGATCCTCCTCTTCACCGCCGCGTCGGTGGTGCTCCCCGCCGGCCTTAAGGGCCCGGGCAACGCTGGGCCGCACGGCCTCTCCGAGATCCTCTACGCCTTCAGCTCGGTGACCGGCAACAACGGCAGCGCCTTCGCCGGCCTGACCGGGACCACCGACTACTACAACACCCTGCTCGGCCTCGGGACGCTGTTCGGTCGGTTCGCGATGATGGTGCCGGCCCTCGCGCTCGCGGGGTTCCTCTCCGAGCGGCGGAGCGTCCCCGAGTCGGCGGGGACCTTCCCCGTCACCACGCCACTCTTCGTCGTGCTGCTCATCGGGGTGATCCTGATCGTGGGCGCCCTCACTTTCTTCCCGGCGCTCGCGCTCGGCCCGCTGGTGGAGCATCTGCTGATGGGCGCGGGAAGGCTCTTCTAGATGGCAGCCCTCACGCGGCGCCTCTTCGACCCGCCGATCGTCCGCCGGGCGATGCGGGACGCGTTCCGGAAGCTCGACCCCCGCCACATGGTCCGGAACCCGGTGATGTTCGTGGTGCTCCTCGGGAGTGTGCTGACCACGCTGGTGCTGGTCCGGGACGTCGCCCTGGGGCGCGGCGCGATCGGCTTCACGCTGCAGATCGCCCTCTGGCTCTGGTTCACCGTGCTGTTCGCGAACTTCGCGGAGGCCATGGCGGAAGGGCGCGGCAAGGCGCAGGCCGATGCGCTGCGGCGGACGCGGACCCTCTCCATGGCGAAGCTGCTCCGCGACCCCAGCGACCGCACGAAGACCGAGGTGGTGTCGGCGGACCGGCTCCGCAAGGGGGACATAGTGCTCGTCGTGCCGGGGGACCTGATCCCCGGCGACGGCGATGTGATCGAAGGCGTGGCGTCGGTGGACGAGTCGGCGGTCACGGGCGAATCGGCCCCGGTGATCCGCGAGTCGGGGGGCGACCGCTCCGCCGTCACGGGCGGCACCAAGGTGCTCTCGGACTTCCTGGTCGTCCGCGTCAGTGCGAACCCCGGCGAGACGTTCCTCGACCACATGATCGGCCTGGTGGAGGGCGCCAAGCGCCAGAAGACCCCCAACGAAATCGCCCTGATCATCCTCCTGTCGGGGCTGACCATCGTCTTCCTGCTTGCGGTGGTGACGCTGCAGCCGTTCGCGATCTACTCCGGCGGGCCGGTGCCGATCCCGATCCTCGTCGCGCTCCTCGTCTGCCTCATCCCCACGACCATCGGCGGCCTCCTCTCGGCCATCGGCATCGCGGGGATGGACCGGATGATCCAGCACAACGTCATCGCGATGAGCGGCCGCGCGGTGGAGGCCGCGGGGGACGTCAACACGCTCCTCCTCGACAAGACCGGCACCATCACCCTCGGCAACCGGCAGGCTGCGGCCTTCATCCCTGCCGAGGGCGTGTCGGTCGAGGCGCTCGCCGACGCCGCGCAGCTCGCCTCGCTGGCCGACGAGACGCCGGAAGGCCGGAGCATCGTGGTCCTCGCGAAGACGGCGCACGGCCTCCGCGAGCGGGAGATCCACGGCCTCGGCGCGACGTTCATCCCCTTCAGCGCCCATACCCGCATCAGCGGCGTGAACTTCGACGGCCGCCGCGTCCGCAAGGGCGCGGCCGACGCGATCGAGGCGTTCGTCGCGGAGCAGGGGGGCGCCGTGCCCGCGTCCGTCCGCGCCTCGGCCGACAGGATCGCGCGTGAGGGCGGTACGCCGCTGGTGGTGGCCGACGGGCCGCGTGCCCTCGGAGTCATCCACCTCAAGGATATCGTGAAGGGGGGCATCAAGGAGCGCTTCGCCGAGCTCCGCCGGATGGGGATCAAGACGATCATGATCACTGGCGACAACCCCCTCACCGCCGCCGCCGTCGCCGCCGAAGCGGGCGTGGACGACTTCCTCGCTCAGGCCCGCCCCGAGGACAAGATGGCGCTGATCAAGCGCGAGCAGGCGGGCGGCCGGCTGGTGGCGATGACCGGCGACGGGACCAACGACGCCCCCGCGCTCGCGCAGGCCGACGTCGCCGTCGCCATGCACTCCGGCACGCAGGCGGCGAAGGAGGCCGGGAACCTCATCGACCTCGACTCCAATCCCACCAAGCTCATCGAGGTGGTGCAGATCGGGAAACAGCTGCTGATCACCCGCGGGGCACTGACGACCTTCTCGATCGCCAACGATGTCGCCAAGTACTTCGCGATCATCCCGGCGATGTTCGTGGCGACCTATCCCGCGCTGCAGGCCCTCAACGTCATGCGGCTGCACTCGGCGCAGTCGGCGATCCTCGCTAGCGTGATCTTCAACGCCCTGATCATCATCGCGCTCATCCCCCTCGCCCTGCGGGGCGTGAGGTGGCGCCCCGCGCCGGCGGGCGCGATCCTGCGGCGCAACCTGTGGATCTACGGCGTCGGCGGCATCCTGATCCCGTTCGCGGGGATCAAGGCCATCGACCTGTTGATCACCGCCCTCCGCCTGGTGTGATGATGCTCAAGAACCAACTCCGTCCCGCGCTCGTCGTGACCGCCGTCCTGATGGTGCTCACCGGCCTCGTGTACCCGGGGCTCGTCACGGCCGCGGCGCAGGCGCTGTTCCCACGTCAAGCCAACGGCTCGTTGGTCGTCGTCAACGGACAGGTGATCGGGAGCGCGCTGATCGGGCAATCCTTCGCCGGCGCGCGGTACTTCCATCCGCGCCCGTCGGCGGCGGGAGCGGGCTATGACGACACGCTCTCGGCGGGCACTAACCTCGGACCCACCAGCGCCAAACTCGCCGACACGCTCATTGCGCCGGCGGTGGACAGCGCGGTGCGGTTGGATGGTGCGGTGAAAGGGCGGATCCCGTCGGACCTGGTGACGTCGTCGGGGTCGGGGCTCGATCCGCACATCTCCCCGGCCAGCGCGGCACTGCAGGTGGCCCGGGTGGCACGCGAGCGCGGCCTGGATACCGCGCTCGTTCAGCGGCTGGTCGCCGGCCGCACCGAACAGAGGCAGTTCGGCGTGCTCGGCGAGGCGCGCGTGAACGTCCTGCTCCTGAACCTGGAGCTCGACAGCCTCACCCCCACCAGAGGTCGTTGATGCGTGTCATGCTCGTCGTTCTGTGCATCGGGGGCCTGGCGGTGATGGCTCCCGCCGCCACTGCCCAGAGCCGCGCTGCGGCGGGGGCGTCCGCCCAGGCGCCCGCCCCCGCGGACAGCGCGCCGGCCAAGGCGCCGTTCGGCTTCGCCGACTTTACGTGGCTCCAGGGCAATCCCCGCCAGACCTCGTCGGTGCTCGATTCGAAGTACTTCACGGGCGAGTTCCGGCTCGACGCGTCGTACATCGGCGATTTCAACCACCCGCAGGACCACACCCTGGTCGGGACGAGCGAGAGCGGGAGGACCGCCGAGATCCAGGTCCAGCAACTCGGGATCGGCGGCGACTTCCACACCGAGCACGCCCGCGGCCGGCTGATGACGCAGTTCGGGATGTACTCGACGATGACGCCGCGCAACGATGCCAGTCCCTCCCGCGGCCAGTGGAACATGGCCGATGCGTACCGCTACATCTCGGAGGCGTACGGCGGCTACCACTGGAACAAGTGGAGCGGGATCAACCTGGACGCCGGCATCTTCATGTCGTACGTCGGCCTCTTCGGCTACTACAACTTCGATAACTGGGCGTACCAGCCGTCGTATGTCTCGTCCAACACGCCGTGGTTCTTCAACGGGCTCAGGCTCCAGATCTTCCCGAGCGACAAGCTCAAGATCGAGCCGTGGCTGGTGAACGGATGGCAGTCGTACGGCATGTTCAACGAGAGCCCGGGTCTCGGCATGCAGGTCCTGTGGCGGCCGACGGGGTCTCTCTCCGTGCTCTCCAACAACTACTACGGCTCCGACTGGCTCGGCATTCCGGGGCGTGCGCGGGTGCACAGCGACAACAGCATCCAGGTCAAGTACTTCGACCATCCCAATGGCTTCCCCGACAAGGGTGCGTTCTCGCTCACTGTGGACGCGGGGTGCGAGAACGGTGGCGGCGTCAGCTGCACCGGCACGTCGCTGGGCCCGAAGCAGAACTTCCTCGGGTTCATGTTCTACAACCGCCTCTGGTTCGCGAAGGACCTCTATGCGCTGACGGTGGGCGGCGGCGCGATGACGAACCCGGGCCGCTACCTGGTGCTCATGCCGCCGATCAACGGCGCGACGGCGTTCTCGGGAACGCCCTACTTCACGGAGAACCCCGGGGACAAGTTCACGGCGTGGGACGCCTCGGTCACGTTCGACTACATGCCCGACCAGTTCGTGACCTTCCGCGCCGAGTTCGACCATCGCCATGCCAGCGTGCCGTACTTCGCCGGACCAGGGGGCGTCACGCCTCCTGGCGGCAACACCGGCGCGCCGGGCTCGAACGTCCCCGGCTGGACACCCGACTTGCGCCAGTCGGAGAACCGGATCAACTGCGCGGTGCTCGTGAAGTTCTGAGAATCGCGGTAGCTTAGGGGCGTGCCCCCTCAGGACGACGGCCGGCCCGACCCCGAGGCTCTCCTCGCGCAGGTGCGTGCGGAGGAGCGGCGGGCGTCGCGCGGACGCCTCAGGATCTTCTTCGGCGCCGCCCCCGGCGTGGGGAAGACCTACGCGATGCTGGAGGCGGCCCGCGCCCGCGCGCGGGAGGGGGTGGACGTGGTGGTCGGCGTCATCGAGACGCACGGCCGCCCCGAGACCGCGGCGCTCCTCGAGGGCCTCCCGGCCCTGCCCAAGCGCGGCCTCGAGTACCGCGGCATCGCGCTGCAGGAGTTCGACCTCGACGCCGCCCTGGCGCGGCGCCCCGGCCTCTTGCTGGTGGATGAGCTCGCCCACACGAACGCCCCCGGCTCGCGCCACGCCAAGCGCTGGCAGGACGTCGAGGATCTGCTCGACGCCGGCATCAGCGTCTACACCACCCTGAACGTCCAGCACATCGAGAGCCTGAACGACGTGGTGGCCCGGATCACCGGGATCACCGTCCGCGAGACGCTGCCCGACGCGGTCTTCGACCAGGCCGACGAACTTGAGCTCGCCGACCTCGCCGCCGAGGACCTTCTCGCCCGCCTCCGCCAGGGCAAGGTGTACGTCCCGGAGCAGGCGGCGGCAGCGGTGGAGCGGTTCTTCCGGAAGGGCAATCTCATCGCGCTGCGGGAGCTGACGCTGCGCCGCGCGGCCGAGCGGGTGGACGCCCAGATGCGCGGCTACATGGCGGAGGCCGGGATCCACGCCACCTGGCCGGCGGCCGACCGGCTCCTCGTCTGCATCGGGCCGAATCCCGACGGCGCCCGCTTGGTGCGCGCGGGGAAGCGGATGGCGGCTGGCCTCAAGTGCGAGTGGCGGGTCGTCTACGTCGAGCGGCCGGGCCAGGCCGTCTCGGCCGACGAGCGCGACGCGCTGGTCGCCAACCTGCAGCTGGCGCAGTCGCTCGGCGCCCAGACCGCCGCCCTCGCCGGCCAGGACGCCGCCGAGGAGATTCTGGCGTACGCCCGCGACCAGAACGTCACCAAGATCGTCGTGGGGAAGCCGACCCACCCGCGCTGGCGGGACGCCATCTTCGGGTCGCTCCTCGACCGGCTGATCCGCGGCAGCGGTGACGTGGACGTCTACGTGATCACGGGCGACGCGGAGGCGCCGGCGCGCCGGCGCGCCGCCGCCGGGCAGCGCTCGCCGCTGGCGGAGTACGCGTGGGCCGGGCTCGTTCTCGCAGTCTGTACCGCGCTTTCATTCGGCCTGATCCGCATCGCGTCGGTGACCGACGTGGCGATGGTTTACCTCCTCGGCGTGGGCTTCGTCGCTTCCCGCTTTGGACGGGGCCCATCCGTCGCCGCAGCGGTGGGGAGCATAGCGTTCTTCGATTTCTTCTTCGTCCCGCCGTTCTACACCTTCGCGGTCTCCGATGCGCGCTACGTCCTGACCTTCGCGGTGATGCTGTTCATCGCCCTGGTGATCAGCGCGCTCACCTTCCGGCTCCGTGCCCAGGCGGAGACGGCGCGGGAGCGCGAGCGGCGCACCGGCGCCCTGTACGCGATGACCCGCGACCTGGCCGTGACGCGCGGCCGCAGCGACGTGACGGCGGTGGCGAGCCGGCACCTCGCCGCCAGCTTCGGCGCCCAGGTGCAGATTCTCCTCCCCGACGAGGCGGGGCGCGTGGAGATCCCCGTCGGGGTGCCGCCGGCGTTCCCGTTGGACGAGAAGGAGCGCAGCGTCGCCCAGTGGGTCTTCGAGCGCGGCCGCCCCGCTGGGGCGGGCACGGACACCCTCCCGGCGGCGCTCGCGCGGTACGTGCCGCTGGCGGGCTCGCTCGGCGCCGTGGGGGTGGCGGGGGTGCGGGTGGCCGACGCGAAGCGGTTTCAGGACCCCGGCCACGAGGAACTGCTGGAGACCTTCGTGGGACAGGCGGCGCTCGCGCTGGAGCGCGTGATCCTCGCCGAGCGCGCCCAGCAGGAGCAGGTGGAGGTTCAGGCGGAGCGGCTGCGCACCGCGCTCCTCAGCTCTCTCTCGCACGACATGCGCACGCCCCTCGGGGCCATCACCGGCGCCGCGAGCAGCCTCCTCGCGGACGGCGGCGCCGGCGGGGCGCTGGCGGAGCCCGCGCGGCGCGATCTCCTCAACTCGATCCTCACCGAGTCCCAGCGGATGAACCGGCTCATCGGCAACCTGCTGGACATGATCCGCGTGGAGACGGGGGCGCTGGAGGTCCAGCGCGACTGGCAGCCGCTGGAGGAGGTCGTGGGCGTCGCGCTGATCCGGCTCGACGAGCGGCTCCGCGAGCATCCGGTCGAGGTGCGGCTCCCGCCCGACCTGCCCCTGGCGCTGCTCGACGGCCTCCTCATCGAGCAGGTCTTCGTCAATCTCCTCGAGAACGCGGTGAAGTACACCCCCGCCGGCACGCCGATCGAGATCTCGGCATCCGTCCGGGACGGCGCCATCGTGGTGGACGTGGCAGACCGCGGGCCCGGCTTCCCGCCGGGCGAGGAGGGGCGGATCTTCGAGAAGTTCTACCGCGTGTCGGGTGCGGCGGGGGCGGGAGGCGTGGGGCTGGGCCTCACCATCTGCCGGGGAATCGTCACCGCGCACGGCGGGCGCATCTGGGCCGAGAACCGCGCCGGCGGGGGTGCGGTCTTCCACTTCACCCTGCCGCTCGTGGGCACACCGCCGTCCGGCATGCCGGTGGAGAGCGACGATGGCTGAAGGCGAGGCCGCGACGGCGCCGCTGGTGCTGGTCATCGAGGACGAGCCGCCGATGCAGCACTTCCTGCGGACGGCGCTCGAGAGCCACGACTTCCGCTACGTCGGGGCCGGGAGCGCGCGCGAGGGGCTGGCGCAGGCGACGGGCCGCAATCCCGACGTCATCCTCCTCGACCTCGGCCTCCCCGACCTCGACGGTCTCGAGCTCACCCGCCGCATTCGCGAGTGGTCGAGCACCCCCATCATCGTCATCTCGGCACGGGGCAAGGAGCAGGACAAGGTGGCTGCCCTCGACGCCGGCGCCGATGACTACCTCACCAAGCCCTTCGGGCTGGAGGAACTGCTGGCCCGGTTGCGGGTCGCCCTGCGCCACGCAGCGCGCGCGGCCGGAGCGCCCGAGGAGCCGGTCTTCGAGCTGGGCGAGCTGAAGGTGGACCTGGCCCACCGCCGCGTCTTCGTCGCGGGGGCGGAGGTGCACCTCACCCCCACCGAGTACAAGCTCCTGACGGTGCTCGTCCATCACGCCGGCAAGGTGCTCACGCACCGGCAGCTGCTGAAGGACGTGTGGGGCGTGCACGGGGCGGAGCAGACGGCGAACCTCCGCGTCTACATGACCCAGCTCCGGCACAAGCTGGAGCGCGCACCCGCCCAGCCTCGTTACCTCCTCACTGAGCCCGGCGTCGGGTACCGGCTGAAGACTGACTGACCGCCTGGATCCTGTTCAGGGGGGCGCGAAACCGGAAACACAGCAGGACGTTGTACGCGCTGGGAGTTCCGAGCGTCGGCTGCCGGACTCCAGCGTCACCGTTGCCCGGGTATGTGGGGAGAAAGGGACCCCGACCTACTGTGGCGCGTGAGCGCGGAAGAAGCCGGCCACGTCGAACCCCGTCGGATCCACTTCGTGGTAGTCGCGGTTGCCAGAGAATCGCCCCGTCGTGGGGAAGTGCGGTGGCGGGGCCTGCGCCGCACACTGGTCGTAGGTGTAGCGCTTGACGTAGCCTGTGCCGTTCGTGGTGCCGACGGCGCCGCGGGTTCTCTGAATGAGTCCGCCGGCCTTGTATAGGCACCCGCGCCCCACCGGGGTCGTCCCGCACGGCTCGGCCGCCGTCGGACCCGCGTCGTAGTTCTCCACCTCGAACGAGTTGAGCGTCAGCAGCACGCCATGGACGAACTCGTCCGGCGTGGCCGCGTAGGTCTTGTACTCGCCGGAGGCCCCCCACGGCTGCGGCGTATTGAGGGCGTTGTCCGACATGTAAATGCTCCCTGACGAGACGAGGCCGAGCATGTCCGCCGCAAGGCACCGCACCGAGCCCGGCGGGATCGCGTACTTGAGGTCGTCGGCGATGATGACGTTGTCGCTGGCGGCGAGGGTGACCCGACCGTGCACCACGCCGCTCACGACCACCCGCCCGTTGACGAAGATGACGCTCGTGAAGTTGGGGTTGAACCGGCGGGACAGCGGCCACAGGTACTGCGCCTCCAGCGTCCGGGCGGCCAGGCTCGTGTCCACGATCTTGGATGCCGCGTTCTTGAGGCCGGCAATCACGGTGGGGCCGGGCGTGGTGGTGTACCGCATCCAGTAGCCCATGCTGTCCGCCGGGGCGAATGTGTTCCTTCCCGATACCACGGCGAGGTGATCGTCGCCGCCGAGGAAGCAGCGTGAGTTGGTCACCTGGAGCGACTGCGCCGCGGCGGTGCCGTGGTCGGTGGCGTGCGTGATGCTGCCGCCCGGAATCCGGTTGGCCGAGTTGAGATGGTAGGCCGCGGAGTAGAAGGTCGCGACGCCGTTCACGGTGTGGAAATCGCCGCAGTTCCGCGACGTGTTCGCCCGGCTGGGAGCCGTCCCCGTCACGTAGTCCGCCTGCGCCACGCCGCTATCCACGTACACCCGGAAGAACCCCTCGTCCGGCCCTGTGGCCCGGCCGTCGCCGTCGAGGTCGAGTGCAAGGAACTCGATTCGCAGGCGCGCCTGCGTGTTCGTCCCGCCGGTCGGCGCAGTGAACGACATCCCGCCCTGTGCGGCGTAGGTGGCCAGCTTGGAGAGGTCGGCCACCGTCGGCAGGGGAATGGCAGCACCGTGCTGGACGTACCCCCGGTCGAAAGTCGCGTACTGGATGCCGCTGATGGTGCCGGTGACCTCGACCTTGTCATGGAAACGGGCGCCGCTGCTGTAGATGCACAGGTCGCTATTCGTGTACACCGGGCCAAGGACCTGGTCGCCATTGCCGAAGCAAATGCCATTTCCCTGGCTACTGGTGAAGTTCTCGTACTGGCCGAAGGACTCGCGCGCCAGCTCGCCGCGCCGCACGAGCACCGGCCCGCTCCAGTCCCTGATGACGGAGACGATGCTGACCGCAGTACCCCCCTGGCTGTTGGACGGGCGGGTCGGACCGAGGTAGATGCTCCGCGTGAAGCCGGGGATGGGATTGCCGCTCGCGTCGCTCACTGCCTGGTCTGCCTGGAGCGCTACGTACCCCGAGTCGGGGAAGAGCGTCGGCGTCTCGTTCAAGGCCGTGCGGGCGATTTCGATGCCGGCGTCGGCGGTACGGCGCAGTGCGGGCTTCGTCTTCCAGGAGTACCACGCGCTGCGCGCGGCAGGCCGGCCAAGAAGAGCGACGCCAAGGACGAGCAGAGTGAGGCCCGCGACATACCAGCGGATGCGCCGGCGCGCCTCGTGACCGAGCAGGATCAGAGCGCGGTTCCAGACCGGCGTTGGCAGCGCGTACCGGCGCAGGTCCTTCGACACGCCCGCGGGCTGGGACGTTGGCGAACCCAGGCGCTCGAGGAAGGCCGACAACTCCGCCGCATCCTTCCACCGCTCCCCAGGCTCCTTGGCCAGGCAGCGGTTGACGGCGATGGCCAGGTCTTCGGGGATGTCCAGTCGACCGGCTGCCACCGACGGCGCTCGCGTGCTCACGTGCTGCATGATCATCTCGGGAACCGACGACGCCGTGAACGGAGGCTTGCCCGTCAGCAGTTCGAAGCCCACCACTCCCAGCGAGTACACGTCCGACCGCGCGTCGATCTCCTTCGACCCCGTCGCCTGCTCCGGGCTCATGTACGCCGGCGTGCCGATGATCATCCCCGTGCCCGTCAGGCCCGTCTGCGTGCCCGCCGTGGACTTCGCGATCCCGAAGTCCATCACCAGCACCCGCCGCTCCTTCCCCTCCAGCATCAGGTTCTCAGGCTTGATGTCCCGATGCACGATCCCCGCCTCGTGCGCCACCGCCAGGGCCGCCGCCGTCTCCTTCAGGATCCGGCGCACCTCGTCCGCAGGCAGCGCCCCCTCGCGAGTCAGCCGCTCCCGCAGGCTCTCGCCCTCCACTAGGGGCATCACGTAGTACACAAGGTCTTCGTGCTCCCCTACCGCGTAGATGGGGATCACCCCAGGGTGTCGCAGCTTCGCCACCGCCTGTGCCTCTCGCTGGAACCGCTCAATCAGCGCCCGCGAGGCCACCAGCTCGGGGTGCAGTACCTTCACGGCCACCCTGCGCTGCAGCTTCCGGTCGGTCGCTGCCCACACCTCGGCGAAGCCGCCGCTGCCGATGCGCTGCTCGACGACGTAGTCGGGACCCACGGCGGCCTGGATCTCCCGCTGGCGCTCGGCGGTCAGGTCCGGTGCTGACTCGGCGGCGGTGGTGGTGCCGCCGCCGCTGATCTGGGTGGGGGTTGCGGCGCCGCATCGCGGACAGAACTGCGCGTCGGGCGGGAGGGGGGTCTGGCAGGACGTGCAGACCCCGGACGGAGCAGTCATGCGGCGAATTGAGCAGTCCCGGCGAGAGGCGTCAAGCGAAGGGTGCCGGCGGGACGTCAGTCCGCAACTCCTACCCCGTGCGGGGTCCAACCACCCTCCGCGAAGGGGTTCCAACCTTCCAGACCTCCGCGGCGTCCCTAGATTGAATGCATCCTCCCGGGAGAGAGCTTCCATGGTCCGCACGTCCGTCCGCTTCGCGACCGCCCGCCTGGCCACCGTCCTCCTCGCCGCGCTCGCCGCGGCGCCCGCCCTCCGCGCCCAAGGCCCGGCGCCACGGCCGATGATCAACATGGATTCGCTCTACACGAAACAGGAGGCGCGCATCCCGATGCGGGACGGGGTGCACCTCTTCACCGCCGTCTACGTCCCCAAGGACACGACCCGGCTCCATCCGATCGTGATGACGCGCACGCCGTACAGCGTCAGCCCTTACGGTGCGGACGCCTTCCCCGGCTTCTTCCGCGGCTTCGGGAGCCTGCAACTGCTCGCCTACCTCCGGGCGGGCTACATCTTCGTCTTCCAGGACGTGCGCGGGCGGTGGATGTCCGAGGGCACGTTCATGGACGTCCGCCCGTACATCGAGAACAAGCACTCGAACCAGGACGTGGACGAGTCGAGCGACACCTACGACACCGTCGAGTGGCTCATCCACAACGTGCGCGGCAACAACGGGCGCGTCGGCGTGCGCGGCACGTCGTACCCCGGCTTCTACGCCTCGATGGCCGCCATCGACGCGCACCCGGCAATCAAGGTCGTCTCCCCCCAAGCGCCGGTGACCGAGTGGATGGGCGGCGACGACTTCATGCACAACGGCGCGCTGCTGCTGCCGCACGCCTTCGACTTCTACTGGGGCTTCGGCTGGCCACGGCCCCAGCCGACCACGCACGACTTCCACCCCGTCAACTTCGGCACGCCTGACGGCTACGTGTTCTTCCTCAAGCTCGGCCCCATCGCCAACGCGAACCTGCGCTTCTTCCACGACAGCGTCTCTTTCTGGGACTCGATCGCCGCGCACCCCACGTGGGACGCCTTCTGGGCGGCACGCAGCGTCCGGCCGCACCTCAAGAACCTCCACCCCGCGATGCTCTGGGTCGGCGGTTGGTTCGACACGGAGAACTCGTGGGGCGCGCTCCACGCCTACGCCGCCGCCAAGGCGCAGAGCCCCGGCGCGGTGAACCGGCTGGTGATGGGCCCATGGTCGCACGGCCAGTGGAACGGCGGGACCGCCGACTCCCTCGGCGCCGTGGGGTGGGGCTTCCTGACGGCGCAGGTCTACACCGACAGCATCGAGGTGCCGTTCTTCAACTACTACCTCCTCGACTCGATGCCCGCGCCGCGCACCTACGAGGCCGCGGTATTCAACACCGGCGCCAACGTCTGGCGCTTCCTCGACGCCTGGCCACCGCGGGGCACGACCGCGCGGAGCCTCTACCTCCAGGCCGGCGGTGGCCTCGCCTTCACCGCGCCGGCGCAGCACGGCCGCCTCTTCGACGAGTACGTGAGCGACCCGGCGAAACCGGTGCCGTACACCGCCGCCATCACCCACTGGTACCAGGGCGGGTTCATGGTGGAGGATCAGCGCTTCGCCGCGCGCCGCCCCGACGTGCTGGTGTACCAGACGCCGGTCCTCGACTCGGCCGTGACCGTCGCGGGCCCCGTGGACGTGGCGTTCAGCGTCTCCACGAGCGGCACCGACTGCGACTGGATCGTGAAGGTGATCGACGTCTTCCCCGACAGCGGGGCGGGAACCAACCCGCGCGCCCCGAACGTGATGGCAGGCTACGAGATGCTGGTGCGGGGGGACGTGCTGCGGGGGAAGTTCCGGAACTCGATGAGCCGGCCGGAGCCCTTCGTGCCGAACGCCGTGACGCCGATCCATTACCGGATGAACGACATCTTCCACACCTTCCGGCCGGGCCACCGCATCATGGTGCAGGTCCAGAGCACGTGGTTCCCGATGATCGACCGGAATCCCGGCCGCTTCATGGACATCTGGCACGCCACCGACGCCGACTTCCACAAGACCACGCAGCGCGTCTTCCGCTCGGCGGAGTACCCGTCGCACGTCGTGCTGCCGGTGCTGACGGGCGCACCGTAAGGCGGCGCACAATGAAGCGCACGTAAGACGGCGCACCGCAGAAACTCGAAGCGCCCGGCCGGGTTCGGTCGGGCGCTTCGTGCGCCGTTCTTCGTGCGCATGTCTTCGTGCGCCGCTTCTCCGTGCGCTACGGGTTCGCCGGCCGGATGTCGAGTTCCGAAACGAGCGCGCGCTCCGGCAGCTCTAGGGCATCCAGCGTCGCCTTCGCGACGTCCTCCGGGAGGAGGATCCGGCCCCGGTTCGGGTCGAAGGGCGTGTCGCCGTCGAAGAAGGCGGTGTTCACCGAGCCGGGGCAGACCGCCATCACCCGCACGCCCACCTTCCGCACCTCGAGCATCAGCGACCTCGAGAAGCCGAGGACGCCGTGCTTCGACGCGGAGTAGGCGGCCCCCTCGGCGATGCCGTTGAGGGCGGCGAGGGAGGCGATGTTCACGATTATTCCGTGCCCCTTTGCCGCCATCGAGGGGAGGAATGCGCGCGTGACGAGGAAGAGCCCGCGGAGGTTCGTGTCCATCACCTCGTCCCACGCCAGGAGGGTCATCTCCCCCAGCGGCGCGAACCGCCCGACGCCCGCGTTGTTGATGAGGATGGTCGGGGTCCCCAGCTCGTCCCGCACCCGCTCCGCGAACGCCGCCACCGACGACTCGTCGCGCACGTCGCACACCGCGCCGAGTGCCGTGTGGCTGCCGCCGCGCAGCCCGGCGGCGTGCCGCTCGACGTCCTGGGCATCCCGCGCGCAGAACGCCACCGCCGCGCCGCGGCGCGCGAGGTCCACGGTGAGGGCCTTGCCGATCCCGCGCGTCCCGCCGGTGACGACCGCAACCTGCTCGTGCCAGTCCATGGGGCCCAGAATATCCGCCTTGGCCCTAAGGCGCGCCAGACGGCCCCGGGCCGCCGCCAGCCGGCGGGGCTGACCTGCCCGGGCACCGGTACCTCTCGCCCCGCGCTGCGGCTCTGGCCCGTGGGTCTCAAGTCCCGTGAGGGGAAGGAAATACGAATTATTCACTCGTAAATCAGAGATGGCTCACCGGGCCCGCAGCGGGCCCGCCGGGCACCACCACCAGAGAAGGGCGGGGGCGTCTGGCTCGGTTGGCAGGGGCGGGACCGGCCGGCGCACCTCCAACGAACTGCCGACGTGCGCGTACTACAGCAAGACGCGCGGCCCAACCTCGAGCGGGCCGCGGGCGCCATCGGCGTGCGCGCGCACGCCGGCAACGGCGCCTCGATGGGCCCTGACAGATGCCCGTCGCCGACGCTCGAGGGGGTCACCCGTACGTCGTCCCCTTCCGAAAGGCCAGTCGCCCGCCATGCGTAAGCGCTTCCTGCTATCCGCTCTCGTGCTCCTTTGTGTTGCCGCCACGCCGGCGGCAGCCCAGGGCTACCACGTCACGCACACCTACACCCTCGGCGGCGACGGGGGCTGGGACTACATCGCCCTCGACACGATGGACCACCGGTTGTTCATCGCCCGCCAGGACCGGATCATGGTCGTCAACCCGGAGACCGGCGCGCTCCTGGGCCAGATCCCGGGCCTCGCCCGAGCGCACGGTGTCGCGTTCGACTACGTCAACGGGTTCGGGTTCGCCACGTCGGGCGCCGACTCCGCCGTGACGATGTTCGATCTGCAGACGCTGGCCGTGCAGGGGAAGATCACGGCCGCGGTGGACGACGACGCGGTGCTCTACGACGCCGTTTCGCAGCACATCTTCACGATGAATGGCGACGCGAACTCGGTGTCGGTCATCGACCCGGTGTCGGGCCGGCGCCTCGGCACCATCGATCTGGGCGGCAAGCCGGAGTACGGCGTGAGCGCCGGCAACGGCAAGCTGTACGTGAACATCGAGGACCGCTCGGAGGTGGTCGAGGTGGACGCGGCGGAGATGAGCGTCGCGCGGCGCTGGTCCATCGCGCCCTGCGAGTCGCCGACGGGGCTCGCCATCGACGTGGCGCATCACCGGCTGTTCAGTGGCTGCCGGAGCGGCGCGATGGCGATCTCCGACTATCGCGCCGGCCGCCTCGTGGCCACGGTGCCGATCGGGCAGGGCGTGGACGCCTGCCGGTTCGACGCGGCGCGGCAGCTGGCCTTCGCCTCGAACGGCGACGGGACGAT
>Ga0209777_10002103_pt1 | contig 26962 bp, 24 predicted proteins | sample FrelakmetHBP12HB_FD_187147 | JGI IMG/M metagenome (GOLD analysis project Ga0209777, IMG submission 187147) | Freshwater lake sediment microbial communities from the University of Notre Dame, USA, for methane emissions studies -HBP12 HB (SPAdes)... | ecosystem: Environmental > Aquatic >...
CCGAGTGCGAGTCTTTATCCCGCGTTGCGACGGCAGTCGCCTCCGGCCGGCGGATCCCTCCGCGCCTACCCCCCTGGATGGCGACGGGACCGTATTCTCGACTGGTCGCCAGACGAACGGGGCCCACCGAATATTCAATCCGCTCACCGACAATGATCCAAGCCATGATCCGATCCTGGTTCACGTAGCCGAGATCGGCCGCATCTTGAGGCGGAAGAACAGGCCCGGAAGCGCTTCACGATGGGAAGCGCGCCGAGTCATTCATCGAGGATGTCGTTCTGCAGATCCGGCATCTTCTGGGCATCAAGATTCGGATGCCGTTCCGCTTCGAGTCTCGTCTGGTCACGAAGTGAGACCTTCGGCTCCGCATGGTCTGTTGCCGCAAGAAGGTGTTCCATCCATCGAGGCTCCGAACTGCGCTGTCAAGGGCGTCAGACTCCTGATCGATCAGGTCTAGCGTTCCCTGGAATCGAGGAAATGGACCGTGGCTCCACCTGGAATGATGGAGCGGATCCACGCCTGCGCGGACGCATTCGCGCGTTCGAAGGATGGACGTAGGAGAACGAGGTCGCAGACAAGCGTGCCATCCCGGTCCCAGCGCGGGTTCCGCAACCCCGGGATCGTTTCGAACGGGTTCAAACCGGGAGGATCGAGACTACCGGCGGCCCGGAGCGCGGCGAGGGCCTCACCCGGCGATGTCGGTCCGGGACTCGCGATTGTCCCCTGGATCCTGAACTGCGTGAGCATCCGGCCTGCCTCCCGAAGCGCGGTGCAGGCGACGCGATTGTCGGCCGCCGCGTCGCGCGGCGGACGTCCCGCCAGAAGGGCCCAATAGGCGCGATTGTTCCGGAAACCGACGAGCGCGTCGAGCCGGGGCTCGCCGGCAAGTCCCGCGATCGCGAGGCCTGCACAATCCGCGCCGCCCTCGCGGGCGCAGGCCGCTTCGTCGAGGCAGCAGTGCGCGAGGGATTCGGGGAGGGTCGCCATCCGTACGATCAGGTCGCGCTCCGGTAACGCGAACGTCTCCCCCGCAAACATCTCGGGGTCGCACAACGCCAGCAGAGCTTTCGAAGTCTCCCCGCGCCGCAGAGCCGGTCTCGATCGGAGCACGGCCAGCATCCCATTCGCCGCCTCATTCCACACAGCGGCGAAGCTGGGCGTCTCCGCCATGGGCGCGGACTTCGTCGTGGCGACGGCTGCCCGGTGCAGGACGATTGCCCGGTGCAACATTGCCCTGCCATACAGGAAGAAGGATGCGCGGGCGAGTCCCTCCGCCGTGGAGTCGGCGGCAGCGTCCCGCACGAGCCGCAGGCCTTCCCGCGCGGCTTCGAGATCGCTGCGAAACGCGGATTCCTGGATGGAATCACCCGCGGTCGGGTCGATCTCGGCAACACGACAGGCTTCGCGAAGTCGCTCGAGCCCGCGCGTCGACGTTTCCTGTGCGCGACAAGGTCCGGCGAGGAGCAAGGCGGCCGCGACGGGCACGATCCACCGGGACTCCACCCTTCGATGAGAAGGCCGCAACGCGCCCGTCATCCGGGCCAGCTCATGTCGAACACGGCCTCGCACTCCTCTTCCCAGAATGCGCGCTTCTCCTCCTCGGACGCGCCCTTGCGGAGCCGGCCCAGCGCGGAAGCGAGATCGAAGAATCCCGCGCCCGGCAAACGCGTCGACTGGTTGACGACGACGGCCGTCAAGAGGGGTCGGCCGCCGCCGACCATGGACTCGCTGATCTCCCCGAGAAGCCGGCCCGCTTCCCTCCCCGCGTGGTTGCCGGATCGCAATCCCATGGCATTGAAGACCTCTCCGTAGGAGACCATCCTCATCTCGGTGGCCGCGCGGGCCAGGAGATCGAACACCGCTTGGTACTGCGTCGACCCGGAGTACTTCTGCCGGACGATGGCCATAATCCACTCCCCTCCTTCCTCAACGGACGATCAGGACGCGCCGCGCGTCCATTCCGTCTTCCCGATCCGCGCGGAGCCAGTATGCCCCGTTGCACAAGCCGCTCAGGTCCAGCCGTCCGTCGCGGTCCGGCGCGACCGTGCGGACCCGGCGTCCCTCCGCATCGAAGACGGCGAAACGGGTCGCGCACGGAGTGCGATCGCCCGCACAGACCACACGGACCTCGTCCCTTGCCGGATTGGGAGCGATGGCCAGTGAGCGCCGGGTCGGGACCTCCGTGCTCACGTTCGCGTCCCAGTCCGCCGGGAGGGCAAAGTCAGCGGGCAGCGGGTTGTTCCCATCGAGGCCGTCCCGCGACCATGGCGGCAGCACCGGATCGGCGCACTCCGAGGACGGCGAGCAATAGATGCAGAAGGGGGAGAGCGCCGGGTCGCCGAAGAAGTACGTGGAAGCGTCCCCACAGGAGGACGTGCGGGTTTCGAACGCGTCGATGGGATACACGGCATACGGATCTCCTTCGCGAAGCTGGGTTCCGGTGCCATCGAACTCGTTTCCGGTGCTCATGACGGTCGCCTCGACCCGATCGCCGCTCCAGATGCTCACACGGGGCGCCCTCGATGGGTTGCGGTTCCAGTCCCGTTTCCAGACGGAGCCGCCCGTCACGCCGGGAAAGAGGCCGACGCCGCCGTCCTTGCCGAAGACGTCGCGATTCTGCCCGCTGTGGGCGCTGAAACAGGCGCAGTACGGGACGATCCTCCCCCGGTCGAGCCCGGCGACAATGTATAACCATTCCCAGTCGTGTTCGTGCGTGAATCCCTTCCACTCGATTCCGATCAGCCCGACGTGGGTCCAGTTTCGCGGATAGTAGAAGTCGTAGCAGATGACCCAGCAGACCTTCCCCTCCGAATCACGCTGCTGGTGGACCGTCCCGTAGCAACGCGCCGACGGTGTGATCGCCGGGGACGCGAAGTTGTCCTCGATGTTGGAGTCATCGAATGTGTAGTTGACGGGGTATTCCGTGCGACATCCGCCCGGTCCCGCCCCGCGGCTCTCGAAATACAAAACCGGCTGAAAGCGGACGAGGAGGGAATCGTCCGGCGAGGACAAGGGCCCCGCGGATAGGGCCGCCGCCGCGAGCGCGTGAACTGCCATCGCGCCGATCGTCACCGGACGATCTCCACGGTCCGGCAGTGGACGGCGACAGACGTCCGGATCCGTAGGAAATAGACGCCGGCGACCGGCTTGCGCCCCCCGTCATCCATCGGTTTCCAGAGAACGCAGTCGGCGTCCGCGGTTCCACCTGACCGTGCGACCCCCCGAAGCCATGAAGCGACGCGGCGCCCCGTGAGGTCGTACAACTCGATGCGGGTGATCGGTCCTTCGGTCGCGCGGCAGGCAACGGACCAGGCATCCGTGGCGGGGTTCGGCGCGACGGTGATCCCCGAGGGGTCGCGCGCCGGCGATCGCGCATCCTTGGACCGCGTGTCGGATGGACCCGAGGCGTCCACGTGGAGCGAGCGCACCCCGACCGCGCCGTCGCCGTCCGGCCGGATCTCGAAGAGCGCCGGGCGCTCGGGCGGAACGGCGAGCGTGACCTCCCGCTGCGCCCAGTCCGCGTTCGACGGGGGTAGGGTCTGCGAGTCGAACACATGACCCGTGAGCGGATCGACCACGGCCAGGCGAAGCGGTACGTTCCCCTTGATCTCGAGGCGCAGCCGCAGGAACGGATCTTCCGGCGGAGCGCGTCCGAGAAGTCGGCTGACACCGGTCGGGCGGACCTGCTCGGCAGTCATCCATAGGGCGGCGGGGCCATCGCAACGGACGATGCTCCCCCGGGCCTCCTCGTTCTGGCAACTCGCCGGCCATGTTGCGGTCCACCCGTCGGGTCGGCCGTCTCCGTTCTCGTCGGTCGAGAGATCCGTGTCCAGCAGGGGCGGGGCCGGCCCCGGCGTGATCCGGACCTCGTCGAGATAGCCTGCGAATGCCCCGCCGGGCGCGTCCGGTTCATTCTCGGGATGGACGTGGTGACGGCCGCCGGCGCCGCCGCCCGCGGCGCCATCCTCCGTGCGCTCGGGATCATCCGGCCGCCGCGCATCCTCATAGCGAACGTAGATCGCGCGAATGCGCTCGCCCGCCCACCTGTCCAGCCGCACGGCGATCCGATGCCACCGTCCGAGTGAATACGCGTAGCGCGCCGGATCGGCCGGGAGTCCCGCGTCATCGATCATCTCGCGGCTCAAGATTCGACCGCTCGCCGTCACGGCGTCGAGCGCAAGCCGCCCTCGCCCTCGCGGATCGGTCTCCTGCCGCACCCAGTAGCTCAGCGACGCCCCGGGACCCACGCGCAGATTGCACGAGAAGATCCGCCATGCGGCGGCGCGCCGTCCCACACCCGGAGCATGCGCGCCCGCGATGCGCAGCATCCGCCCGCCGCCCACCGAGAAGACGGGCGGCTCTGCCGCCTCGCCGCAGGATGGCGCGTGCACGCCCCCATCGACAACGCGAGCGATCGCGCACGCTTCGTCGAAGCCACCGCACGTCCACTCGTTGTCGTGAATGATCACGTTCTGCCCGGGCCACGCGCCCGCCGCCTCGAAGCTGCCATCGAGGCGGATCTGTTCAAGTCCCAGGCGCGGGACAAGGAGCGGGTCGCCAAGGAGGTTCCCCATCCGGACCGAGGCCGCGCTCCGCGCCCCGCGCGTCGACTCTCGCAGGAGATTCGCGCGGATGCCCGCGTGGATGGCCCCGAGCGTGGCCCCGTCGCGCATCGCGATCCGCCGGAGCAGCTGCCCCGCGAGCTCGCAGTCATCGAAGAACTCGGTGATATGGGACTGCGCAAGCACCGCGATCGCCCCGCGCCCGGGTTCGCGGACCCACATCTCGGCCGGGGAATCGAACTCGGGGAAGTGACCATCCTCGTCGAACGCCCCGTTCAGGCACGTATGGAAGATCGCGATCGGAAGTTTCCCGGCGGTCGGCATCTCGCTGGGGATGAGCCATGGTTGCCGCGCTCCGGGCGGCGCGGTGAGCATATGGGCAATGTCGGTCGGGCCCGTGTTGTTCCCGAAGACGTCGAGGAGCCCGACCCCCCGGGCGAGCCGCGTCTGGAAATCGTTCAGCGCCCGCACGCGGTTCGCCTGATCCGAGAGGGGCATGTATGCCGACGCGTATTGCGCATCGACGGTGAGCCCGCAGTCCGCCCGTGCGATCTCGATCAGAGACTCAGCCGCACGGCGGCGGTCGCTGTTGTCCCGATTGACGTTCGCATCGCCGACCGCGATGAGGCAGTTCGGGAGCGCCGGCTGCGAGCGATATGCGGCGAGCTTCGCGACGTACGCGGACAGCTCGTCCGGAGCGCGGGCAGGGATCCGTCCGACGATCAGCCCCGGGGCGAGATCGGGAGTGCCCGGGAGGTCACCATAGGCGTAGTCCTCGGCGAATGTATCGTCATACCAGCCGAACAGATCGTGGTCGTAGAACACGTGCACCGTCGGGAGCCGATCGTTCTCGGGCTGATCCTCGCTCGCCGTGCCGATCAAGATCACGGCGAGCGGACACGTGCGGAAGCTCTCGCAGGCATCGATGATCGCGGAGCGGATCGCATCGCACGTGGCGATTCCATCGCCGCCGTAGGTTTGCACGATCCGGCCGAGGCTGGTGTACGCCGGTCGAAACCCGCGCGACCGGAGGTCCCCGAGAAGCACCCCAACCGATGCGGCAAGATCATCCACCGCGATCACGAGGACATCGCCGTCCCGCTCGTCCCAGATCGGTTCGTCCATGCGCGCGCCGGAGTCGACGATTCGCATAGCCCCGCAGTCGAGAGGAACGAGATCCGGGCCCGCGAGTCTCGCGGCGCCTGCGGGCAAGAGCGCGGGGAGGCGAAGGCGGACCCGCGCCCGCGCGGATCGGCTGAGCGGCGTCAGGGCGTGCGCGGCTCCGCCCGAATCCAGAATGCACAAGGACGGGAGGCGGTCGAGATCCGCGCCGAGGAGCGTGACCGTGCCTTCGGGCGCCAGCACCCGCGGCGATAGCGCTTGAACGCGGGCGTCGCGCACGGCGCCGTCCTGCGGGACTCCGCCGAGGATGCCGATCGCCGGCGGCGGATCGAACAGCAACGTATCGTCCCCCATCGGCGAACGCAGAACGGCCCAGCTCATCGTGACGCGAATCGGTCTCTCCCCGCCGCCGACGGCGATGCGAACCGGGACACGGATCGTGCCCGACATCTCCGAGGCCGTCGCAAGGCCGATGGTTCCCGGCGGGCATCCGCGCCCGTCCTCCGGCGGATCGCACGTCCAGGTGTCTCGGCCGCCGGGGGGACGGCGCCCCTCGATCTCGATCCGGAGTGGAACCGAGCCGTTCGCATCGGATCCCGCGAGTCCAAACACCCCTCCGGTCACCCGCACGCACCCGGGAAACGCGATCTCGAGCCACGCGGGCGCCGGCGCGGCGGGGAAACGGGAGAGGTCGGCCGCTCCCCCGCCGGGCGTGACCCATGCAATGGTCGGGGCGCCCGCGGTTGCACTTCCACTCAGCAAGGCTGCGACCGCAATCCATCCAGGCAAGAGACACGCGAGACGCTTTCGCGTGCCGAGGCCGGAAAGCACGGTTCGGGCCGGCGGCAATACCGCGGAAAATCAGGGGCCGCGCGCGGTGGGCGTCGACGTCCGGACACGGGACCGTCCGATCAACGTCGGCGCGGGATCCGCTCCGGCGCCCTTGAGGGGCGCCCCGGACGGGTGCGCGTTGACCCGATCCCGGCGGCATCCTAGTGTCATGCGCGAAGACTGAAACCGATGCGGGCGCGCGGGGTTCTTAGCCGCGCTCAACGGAGGGGTGATGCTCGTGAAGTTCCTGCTCTGGCTCATTCTCCTGGTGGTCTGCTGGCCGCTCGCGCTTCTGGCCTTGATCCTCTATCCGATCGTCTGGCTGATCCTTCTTCCATTGCGGCTCGTCGGCATCACGCTCGAGGCGGTGTTCGCGTTGTTGAAAGCGATCCTGTTCCTGCCTGCACGGATCCTTCGCGGGCCGGGTGGCAGCTAGTCCGGATCGCGAGGACGTCTGACCGTGCATCGCCGCAACGCAAACCTTCGGGGCCCCACGGGTCTCGCAATGGCGCTTCTGGTCGGTTGGATCGGGATCGCCCGCGCGGAGGACGCTTTCCACCCGCCGAACGTGGCGACCGGGCTCGTGCTCGGGTTGAACGTCTCCGAGGTTTCGGGCCGGTACTACAGCGACGACGCGTGGCGGGAGGCGGATGCCGCGCTCGGCTACCGGTTCGGCCTTTCGTTCCGGGTTCCGCGGGAGAGCGCCGTCGCATTCGACACCGGGTTCCTGATCGATCGGAAAGGGAGCAAATGGGGTAACGAGACCCTCTCGCTCACCTACCTCACGCTCCCGGCCGCGTTGGAACTTGGGTTGGGATCGTGCGGCCGGCTCCGTCCGTATGCGAAGGCGGGTGCGGAGGGCGGGATCCTCGTGAGCTCGACAATCCAGGCACGCGGATCGCTCCCCTCGCACAAGGACTATGGCTCCTTCGATCTCGCCCTACTTGCGGGGGGCGGAATCGCGCTCCCGCTGGGCGGCGCGATCGGGACGATCGAGATCTCCTACGTCCACGGAGTGCACGACATCATTGGATCGACCTTTCGCATGGTCTGCCCTCCGGAGCGGTACGGCATGCCCGGTCCCTGCGGGGGCGGGTGGCCGATCCACCGGCACAATCGCATGATCGCAGTCACGGCGGGAATCCGGGGCGGCGGAACCGCGCGGCACGCGGCTGGCCCACCCGTGACACGCGATCTCGGCGCGCGCTCTCTCGAGGTGCGACCGCGCATCGGGATCGAGATCGGGCTCAACGCCGCCAGCGTGAGCGGTTGCTACGAGTTCAGACCTTCTCTCTACGGTCCGGCCAAGCCCGCGTTCCGAAGCGGAGCCCGGGTGGGGATTCAGGTGGACGTCCCGCAGGGACCGATCCTCTCGATCGCGACCGGCATCTATCTCGATCGCAGGGGGAGCCGGTGGGATGGAGGCGGCGAGCAGGCCGCGAGGCTCACGCTCGACTACGTCGAGATCCCGCTCAACATTCGCTTTCGGTTCTCGCCTTCGGGCGGGCAAGGTCCCTTCCCGTACCTGAAAGTCGGTCCCGAGCTCGGGATCCTGCTCGGCGCGAGGACCATCTCGTGGGGATCGGCGGCCGGCGAGGTGAGCGTGAAGGGTCTCACACAGACGTTTGATCTGGGGTTCTCGGTCGGAGGCGGCTTCGATTTCCCGTTCGCCCTGCGGGTCGCTTTCACCGAATTGAGTTACTTTCAAGGATTCCGGAACACCTACGCGACCCCGATCTGCCCGGACTGCACCGGCCCTCGGATCAGCGACTCAAAAAGCCGCGTCTTCCGCTTGAGCGGGGGTGTGCGAATCTGACGGCGCGCTGAGACGGAATCCGGACTCCCACTCCCCCGGGCCGCGCCCTTGAGACACCCCCACCCGGCCTGTATCCTCGGCCTCGGCAACACCCTGGAGGGACGATTGAACGAGAAGCTCGCGATCGACGGCGGACAACCGGTCCGCGAGAAGTTCCTGATCTTCGGCAGTCCGGACATCCGCGAACCGGAAATCCAGGAGGTCGTCGACGCCCTCCGCGGCGGATGGCCCGGCACGGGCCCGCGGGTCGCGCGCTTCGAGGAGGAGTTCCGCACCTACGTCGGCGCGCGCCACGCGGTCGCGCTCTCTTCCTGCACGGCGGGCCTCCACCTCTCGCTGATCGCCCTCGGCGTGAAGCCCGGGGACGAGGTCATCACGACCCCGCTCACGTTCGTCGCGACGGCGAACTCGATCCTCCACGTCGGGGGCCGGGTCGTGTTCGCGGACTGCGACCGCGCCACGATGAACATCGACCCAGCGGCGATCGCGGCGCGCATCACGCCCGCGACGCGCGTGATCCTCCCGGTCCACTTCGCGGGGCGGCCGTGCGACATGACCGCGATCGAGGCCCTCGCCCGCCCGCACGGGATCCGTATTCTCGAGGACGCCGCCCACGCGGTCGAAGCGGCGCACCGGGGCCGCCGCATCGGCACGATCGGCGATTGCACGGCCTTCTCGTTCTACGTCAACAAGAACATGATCACGGTCGAGGGCGGGATGGTCACGACCGACGACGAATCGATCGCCGCGTGGGTCAAGGTCGCCGGCCTCCACGGGATGTCGAAGGACGCATGGAAGCGTTTCGGCGACTCGGGATATCGGCACTATTTCGTCCACTTCCCGGGCTTCAAGTACAACATGACCGACATGCAGGCCGCGATCGGGATCCATCAGCTCGCGCGCGTCGAAGAAGGATGGCGCAGGCGTCGCGAGATCTGGGCGCGATACATGGCGGCGTTCACGGATCTCCCCTTGATCCTCCCGGCGTCGATCGACCCGGAGGACCGGCACGCGTACCACCTCTTCACGATCCTGGTCGATCTCGATCACGTGACCGTTTCGCGCGATCGCGTCCTCGAGGCGTTGCAGGCCGAGAACGTCGGGACCGGCGTCCACTACACGGCGGTCCACCTGCATCCGTACTACCGCGAGACGTTCGGCTACGCGCCGGGCGATTTCCCGAACGCGGAGTTCATCGCCGACCGTACGATCTCGATCCCGTTCTCGACGAAGCTCTCCGACGCGGACGTCGAGGACGTGATCCGGGCGGTCCGCAAGGTCCTCCGCGCGTATGCGCGGTAGAGAGGGGCGCGCCGCCGGAATGTTCGAACGCACCCGGACCCACCTGCGCCACGGCATCATCTGGGCGACGCGCGGCGCCACCGGGTCCGCCCAACCGCCCTTCGACGCGCAGATCGAGATCACGAACCGGTGCAATCTCGGCTGCCGCACCTGCACGCGGATGAAGCTCCCTTCCCTCGGCGACATGACTTACGAGGACTTCCTCCGCGTGCTGGAAGCCCTCGGGCCGCTCAGGCGCCTGTGGCTCTCGGGGCAGGGCGAGCCGCTCCTGCATCGAGATCTCGGCCGCATGATCCAAGCGTGCGCGGATCGCGGGGTGCGCGAGACGATCGTTCACACGAACGCGATGCTCCTCTCGGGGGGGATCGCCGAGAACCTGGCGTCGAGCCCGCTGGGCGAGCTGCGGATCTCGATCGACGGTGGCACTGCGGCGGACATCGAGTACATGCGGGACGGCGCTTCGATGGACAAGATCCTCGCGAACGCGCGCGCCTTCGCGGCCCGCACCGCGGGCGCCTCGATCCGGACGGTGTTCTACACGGTCCTGAACCGGCACAGCGCCGGGACCGCGCACCTCCTGCCGGGGCTCGCGGCCTCGTGCGGCATCCGCAGCCTGTACATGGTCGAGACCGTCCCGTTTCGCGACGAATCGACCGAGCGGGAGATCTACGACCGCCGCGAGTACCAGTTCGCGTCCCTCCCGGACGGGGAGCGCGACGCGACGCTCGCGCGGGTTCGGGACGAGGCCCGCCGGCACGGCGTGACCGTCCAGCTCGACCTCAAGTGGTACCGGAAGCGGTGCTTCGAGCCGTTCCAGAAGATCTATGTCGATTTCGAGGGGAACGTGACCCCCTGCTGCCGGATCCACAACGAGGTCTTCGTCGGGAATATCCTGCGAGACGGCATGGCCGGTTCGTGGTATGGAAAGGCCATGGAAGAATGGCGGAGGGACCTGCTGCGCCGGGCCGGCCATCGCAGGATCTGCATCGAGCGGTGCAACCTGGGGATCGGCGCGGACCGGAGGCGGAACGGATGAGCGCGAACCCCTTCCACAGCCCGTTCGGAATCCTTTCGAAGAACTGGCTCGTCTGGAGGATCGGGCGCCGCCACGTCTCGAGCGTGGCCCACCTGGCGCACGGCGTGATGATCGACATCGGCTGCGGGGAACAGCCCTTCCGCGCGGTCTTCGACGGCCGCGTCTCGCGGATCTGGGGGCTGGACCACCTCCACACGCTGCACCCGAACGAGACGATCGAGGTCTTCGGGACCGCGCTCGATCTCCCCTTCCGGTCCGCCGCCTTCGATACGGCGATCTGCTTCCAGGTGCTCGAGCACGTCCCCGAGCCGCTGCGTTTGCTCGAGGAGGCGCGGCGGGTGCTCAAGCCTGGATCGCACCTGATCCTCACCGCTCCTCATATCTGGAACGTGCACGAGCAGCCCCACGACTACTTCCGCTACACCGAGTTCGGGTTGAAGCACCTGTTCCGGAAGGCGGGGTTCGAGGTCGTCGAGGTCCGTCCGATGGCCGGCTATTTCGTCACGGCCGCGGCGCGGCTCTGCTACTTCATCGCCCACTTCGACCGCTGGGGCCTGCAGATCTTGACGCGTCCCGCGTTCTTCCTCGTGCAGTCGATCGGGTGGCTCTTCGACCGGATCTACTACGACACGACGGAGACATGGAACTACCTCGCGGTGGGGCGGGTCCCCGACGGCAACGCCCCGGACCGACGATGAGATGATCCCGTCGATCCACAAGGACGGGCGGATCTGGCTCGCCGCCGGGATCGCGATCCATGCCGTCTTCGTCGCCTCGCTCGTTCTGCAATTCCTGAATCCCCTGTTCATCGAAACCGAGCACGCGTACGGACAGGCGGGCGACTACTTCGGGATCTACCAGGCGGGGGACGATCTCGTCCACGGCCGCTCGATCTACAGCCCGCAGGACTACAAGCAGGAGACGGACCGGCGGGTCCCGTACTACTACTTCTTCCGGTATCTCCCCCCGACCGCGTATTTCGCGGCTCTCGCGAGCATCGCCCTGCCGCCGTGGCCCGCGTACGTCGTATGGGTGATCCTGAACGAGATCCTGATCCTCCTGCTGGCGTGGTGGATCCTGCGCCTTCCCGCGCATTCCGCACGAGATAGAAGAGTTTACGCCGCGCTGTGGCTCGGCTACTTCCCGTTCTACCTCGAGCAATGGATGGGGCAGTTCTCCCTTCTGATGGCGGCGTTCCTCTGGATCCTGATGCGGGAAGGGCTCCCGGATCGAAGCGGCGGCGCGGGATGCGAGCGCCCGCCGCGCGGGGCGCCGTTCTGGGCGTGGGCGGGATCCGTGGGGCTCAAGAGCTTCCCGGCGCTCTTCGCGCTCCCGTACGCGATGCGGCGCTGGTGGCGCCCGATCTTCCTCTGCGCGGGCGCGGTCGTCGCGGCGAGCGCGCCGTATTTCGCGATCCATCCCCCGGACGTGCGGCAGTTCCTAACGCTCAACTTCCGACCGCTCCCGCCCTCCGTGCACGGCGGGACCTTGGGGCTAAGCGCGTTCACGCGACTCCTCGGCTGGAGTCTGCCGCAATCGTTCGCGGCGCACCGCTTCATCCTCGGGAAGCTCGACGTCTACGGGGGAAACATCCCGATCTTCATCGTGAACCTGCTGCTCGTGGGATCCAGCGCATGGGCGACGTGGAAATACGGCCGCAAGGGCGAGATGAACCTCCAGCTCGCCCTCTGGACGTTCACGTTCTTCCTGATCTTCTCGGACGTGTGGGAATACCACTACGTGATGCTGCTTCCGGCAGTAACGGCGATCGGTCTATCGAGCCGATCGTGGTGGGTCTTGTGGATGGGGGTCCTGCTTGCGCTGCCGACCCCCTACGTCCTGTTCGCGCGTCCCGACCACTCCCTGCCGGCCTGGGCCGGCCTGCTCAATCACGCGAGCAAGCCTCTGCCGACGATCGCCCTCTATCTCTGGACGTTACGTGCGCTCGCGCGATCGGCGCTCGGGACCGCCACGGGCGCGCATATGCCGGCGGCGGCGGCTATGCCTTCGGTTGGTCTTCCGGCTTCTTCGTCTGGTCGGCAGGCGGCGGCGGGGGCGGCGACTGATCCTTCAACCCGCTCTTGAACTCGCCGATCCCGCGCCCCAGTGATCGCGCGAGCTCCGGAATCCGCTTGGCTCCGAAGAGGATCACGACGATCAGCAAGATGATCAGGACCTCACGAAAACCCAGGTTGCCCATTGGACCCCTATCTTTCCGGGCTGGTCAGCCCAACTCCGAATGCGGGCAGCGTGTCGGGGAAGTCGCTGCCGAGGATCAGAAGGACGTCCGCCTCCGGGATCTTCGCCCTCTGGCGAATCACCTGTCCGACCCCGAGCTGCCGTTTCAGGAACGCCGCGATCCTGTTCGCTGCTTCCTCGTGGCTCGACCGGATCACGACCAGCGTCTGGCCGTAGTCCGACCGATCCGCGTTGGTGGTCTCGAAGACGTCGAACCCCGACCGCCGCATCCAGCGGCCGACCTTCGCCCCGAGCCCGGGCCGCCCGCAACCGTTCCAGATCACCAGCGTCGGCGAAGCGGCGTCCGGCACGATGTCGTGCGCAGGGGCCGGAAGATCGAGCGACGCCGGACGCGGCTTGACCGGCCCGTTCGAATCACGGGACGTCTCCGCGCGTCCAAGATAGATGCTGACCCCGAAGAACGTGATCAGCAAGAGAAGGCAAAGCGTCATGAGCGTGCGGCCGGCGCCACCGCCGCCGCCCCGCTTCCGTCCGCGCGTGCGACGCTTCATCGTTCCTCCCCTGACGCCGGCGCGGAGGACAACCGCTCGCGCGCCCGCGAATAGGTCCGGGCAATCGTCTCGTGGAGGAGCTTCAGATCCGCCAGGAGCGGAAGGAAGTTCGTGTCCCCCACCCATCTCGGGATGACGCGCAGGGCCAGGTGCTCCCCCGGCTGTCCTGAGTTGTAGCCCAAGTTCATCCCTTGCGGATGATACGTCTCCTCGATGAGGGACGCACCCAGCCTCGCGAGGCCCCACAGGTCCCGCCTCTCGGCGTCATCCAGGTCCGAGTGGCGCAGGACGTGGCGGACCGGATGGACCGCCAGCTGCCCGGAGTTGTACGGCGTCTGGTCGGCGACAAGGATCGCCCGGCCCCGATGGACAAGTACCGGAAAGGCGGGCGGATCCTCTTCCCCCCTGCCGAGATCGCAGGTCGGACAATCGACCGTCCCGTCGCGCTCGCGCGCGGCCAAGATCGCCTCGGCGGCGGCAAGCTGCGCGGGAGTGTTGATCCCCGAGATCTCGAGCGGATCGGGCAGCGAATACGTCCCGACGCGGCGCCCCGCAGCGCGCAGGTTCCGAACCGTGTCGGTCAGGTACAGCTCCTTCTGCTTGTTGTCGTCCGTGAGCCCCGCGAGCGCCTCGATCAGGGCCGGCGTCTCGAAGGCGTAGATCCCTGAGTTGATCTCGTCGATCCCCTTCTGCTCCACGCTCAGGTCTTTGTCCTCGATGATCGCCGCGAGCGAGCCGTCCGCCGCGCGGATGATTCGACCGTAGCCGTGCGGATCGGGCACGCGTGACGTCAGCACCGTCGCGGCGTTGCGCTGGTGGACGTGCTCCTCCATCAGCTCGAGGAGTGTGGGCCGGCGCAGGAGCGGGACATCGCCGTAGAGGATCAGGGTCGAGCCGTCGTGCCCACGCAGGAAGGGGTCCGCCTGCTGCACGGCATGCCCGGTCCCGCGCTGCGGCTGCTGGAGGAGCCAGGTCACGTCCCACGCTTCGTGCGCCGCGCGCACCCGCTCGTGCTGGTGCCCGATCACGACCGCCGTTTTCTCGATCGGAAGGCGGGATGCGGTCCGGAGGACATGCGCGAGGAGGGGCTCGCCGCGCAGGGGATGCAGGACCTTCGCGAGGTCCGAGTTCATCCGCGTGCCTTGCCCCGCCGCGAGGATGACCGCCCGCCAGTTCATCATCTATCTCCTTGCCCCGCCCTTTGCCCTGCGTTCCGTGGCGAGAACGTTGTCGATCAACCGCACCCTCCCCAGATGATAGGCCAGCGCGAGGAGGATCGGCCTCCCCCGCGCGGGCGGCCCGAGCGTCTCGGCGTCGACCGCGCGCGCGTAGTCGAGCCGACCCGGCCCGGCGGCCAGCCGGCGGCGAAGCCACGCCTCTGCCGCGCGCGGGCTCATCCCGCGCGCGCGCAGGCGGGACGCGGCCTCACGCAGCGCGGCGTAGAGATGCGGCGCCCAGGCGCGCTCGTCCGCCGTCATGTACGCGTTCCGGCTGGAGAGGGCGAGACCGTCCGGCTCGCGCACGGTCGGACAGACGACGACGCGCACACCGCAGTCGAGGTCCGCGACCATGCGGCGGAGGACGACCGCCTGCTGTGCGTCCTTCCGGCCGAGGTAAAGGCGGTCCGGCTCGATCGCCCCGAGCAGCTTCGCCACGACGGTGGCGACCCCCTCGAAATGGCCGGGCCGCCGCTCCCCCTCCATCGGCGCGCTCGTCCGCGGGACGGCGACGCGCGTCTCGAATCCCGGCGGGTACATCGTCCGCTCGAACGGGACGTAGAGGAGATCGACCTTCTCCGCGCGGAGGACAGCCAGATCGGCGCCGATCGGCCGCGGATACCGCGCGAGATCCTCGCGCGGGCCGAACTGGAGCGGGTTTACGAAGATGCTCGCGACCACGCGGTCGCAATCGCGCCGGGCCCGTTCGAGAAGCGACCGATGCCCCGCGTGCAACGCCCCCATCGTCGGGACGAAACCGATCGAGTCGCCTTCCGCTCGCCACGCGCGCACGATCGCGCGCGCGCGGGCCGGGGTGCGGGCAACCCTCACGCCTTCGGCCCCGCTTTCTTCCCGTCGCCGAACGAGTGCTCCGGCCCCGGGAAGGAGCCCCCCTCGACCTCGCGCTTGTATGCGCGCGCGGCCGTCTCGATCGCCTTGCCGATCTCCGCGAATCGCTTCACGAATCGCGGCCGGAACTCCTCGTACAGCCCGAGCATGTCGTGCAGCACGAGGACCTGCCCATCGCAGGCGGGTCCCGCGCCGATTCCGATCGTCGGGATCGGGACGGCCGCCGTGATCCGCCCGGCCAGCGCCGCCGGAACGCTCTCGAGGACCAGCGCGAAGCACCCCGCGCCGGCGAGTCCCTCTGCCTCTTCCACCAGCCGATCTCCAGCCCCTCCGCGCCCCTGCACGTGATACCCGCCCATCTGGAGAACCGATTGCGGCGTAAGGCCCAGATGTCCCATCACCGGGATCCCGGCCGCCGTCATCGCGACGATCGCGTCCCGGTTGCGGTCCCCTCCCTCGATCTTCACCGCGTCGGCGCCGGTCTCCTTGATGACGCGGATCGCCGCCTCCATCGTCTTCTCGACGCTCACCTGGAACGTCCCGAACGGCATGTCGACGACGACGAAGGCGCGGGGATGTGCGCGCATCACTGCCTTCGCGTGATGGATCATCTCGTCGAGCCCCACCGGAATCGTGCTCTCGTATCCGAGGACGACGTTGCCGAGGCTGTCCCCCACGAGCAGGATGTCGACGCCGCATCGATCAAGGATCCGCGCCGTCGGGAAGTCGTAGCAGGTCAGGACGACGATCTTCTTCGTCCCCTTCCACGCGCGGATCTCGCGCGTCGTGATTCTGGGTTCGTCCATCAACGTCCTCCTCCGATCGGAGAATAGTAGAGCGTCCCGGTGGTCTGCTCGCGGATCCTGCGGACCAGGTCGTCCAGATCGTCGGGATTCGAAACGAAATCGATCGCATCCGTGTTGACGACGAGGAGCGGCGCTTCCTCGAAGTGGAAGAAGAACCGGTTGTACGATTCGCTCAGCTCTTTCAAGTAGTCGGGATCAATCCCGCGCTCGAAGTCGCGCCCCCTCTGATCGATCCGCTGCAGCAAGGTATCGAGGCTCGCCTGCAGGTACACCACGCGGTCGGGGCGGGGCAGCTCCCGCTCGAGGAGCGGCCAGATCTCGTCGTAGAGCGCCATCTCGGACTCGTCGAGATTCAGGAGGGCGAAGATCCGGTCCTTCCGGAAGAGATAGTCGCAGACCGTGCGGCGTTCGAAGAGATCGGGCTGGTTGAGAGATCTCTGCTGCCGGTATCGCGACAGCAGGAAGAAGAGCTGGCACTGAAAGGCATGGCGGCGGCGATCCCGGTAGAAGTTCGCCAGGAACGGGTTTTCCTCGACCTCCTCGAGGACGAGACGCGCCTGGAGGCGCTCGGCGAGCCGGCGCGCGAGCGTGCTCTTGCCGACGCCGATGACCCCTTCAATGGCGATGAATGTCGGATCGTTTCGCGCCGGATTCGGCACCGCTCTCCTCCCCCGTACCGCCAACGCGCAGGGACCCGAACAGCCGGGCCTCGCTCGGATCGGGATTCAGGATGATCAGCATCTCCGCCGCGGTGAGTCCTGTCAACGGGTGGCGCCAGTTCGGGGCGATCTCGCACAGGGGAACGAGCACGAACGCCCTTTCCGCGATCCTGGGATGCGGCAGGACGAGATCGGCCTCGTCGGAGATCGCTCCGCCCAGATCGAGGAGGTCCAGATCGATCGTCCGCGGGCCCCATCGTTCGCCGCCGCGGACGCGCCCGGCTTCCGTCTCGATCGCGAGGAGGGCCGTGAGCAGGGCGCGGGACGCAAGAGGAGTCTCGAAGAGGACGGCGGCGTTCAGGTATTCGGGCTGCGGCACGCCGCCCCACGGCGGGGTTTCGTAGACATGGCTGGCGCGGGGGCTCCCGGGCGCGGCGCATGTCGACCGGATCCGCGCCGCCGCCGTCTCGAGGTTCAACACGCGATCGCCCAGGTTTGATCCGAGGGCGACAACGGCCGTCGTCACGGCCGCCGGCGCTCCAGCTCGACCTCGACGCAGCTCATGTTCGCATCGAACGGAAGGTTCGTCTTTCGTACGCGGACGATTGTCCTCTCGATCGAGAACTCGGCGAGGATCATGGCGGCGATCTCGCCCGCGAGCGCCTCGATCAGGTGGAACTTCCGCCCCTGCGCGATCTCCTGGATCCGGCGGTAGACCTTCGCGTAGTCGGCCGTCCGGTGGACGTCATCCGTCGCCGCCGCAGCCGAGAGATCGAGAAACAGCTCGACGTCCAGGGTGACCTTCTGGACCCACTCCTTCTCGATCTCCGCGACCCCCAGTCTCGGAAAGACCGTGATGTCGCGCATGCGGATGACGTCCATCGCCGTCTATTAGCGACCGCCGCCCGGGCCGGGATTCTTCCTCTCGGCTTCGGGCTTCTCGGTGATGATCGCCTCCGTCGTCAGAATCAGGCTGGCGATCGAGGCGGCGTTCTGCAGGGCGGACCGGGCCACCTTCGTCGGATCCACGATCCCCGCTTTCACCAGATCCTCGACCTCGCCGCTCTCGGCGTTGAACCCGACCACCGGCCGTACGGACGCCTTGATCTTGCCGACGATCGTCGTCCCTTCGAACCCTGCGTTCGACGCGATCGTCCGCGCGGGCTCCTCGAGGGCAGTTCGGATGATGTCGACGCCGACCTTCTCCGCCTCGGTCAGATCGGTCAAGGCATCGAGGGCCTTCTGCGATCGCAGGAAAGCGGTCCCGCCTCCCGGGATGATCCCTTCCTCGACCGCGGCGCGCGTCGCGGACACCGCGTCCTCGACCCTTCCCTTGCGCTCCTTCATCTCGAGCTCGGTCGGCGCGCCGACGCGGATCACCGCGATCCCGCCGGTCAGCCTCGCCAGGCGCTCCTGGAGCTTCTCGCGGTCGTAGTCCGACTTCGTGTCATCGATCTGCTTGCGGATCTGACCCGCCCGCTCCTTGATCGCCGTCGCCTTCCCGAGCCCCCCGACGATCGTCGTGTTGTCCTTGTCGATCACGATGCGCTTCGCCTGCCCGAGCATCTGCGGCGTCGCGTTCTCGAGCTTCGTCCCGGTCTCCTCGGTGATGACGCAGCCGCCCGTCAGCGTCGCGATGTCCTCGAGCATCGCCTTCCGCCGGTCGCCGAATCCGGGCGCCTTGACCGCGCACGCGGTCAGGATCCCGCGGAGACGGTTGACGACGATCGTCGCCAGGGCCTCCCCGTCCATCTCCTCGGCGATGATGAGGAGCGGCCGGCTGGCCTGCACGATCTTCTCGAGGAGCGGGAGGAGATCCTTCAGGCTGGAGATCTTCTTGTCGTGAATCAGGATGTAGGCGTTCTCGAGAACGACCTCCATCTTCTCCGGATCGGTCACGAAGTACGGGGAAAGGTACCCGCGATCGAAGCGCATCCCCTCGACGACGTCGAGGGTCGTGTCGGTCCCCTTCGCCTCCTCGACGGTGATGACGCCTTCCTTGCCGACCTTCTCCATCGCGTCGGCGATCAGGCCGCCGATCGTGCGGTCGTTGTTCGCGCTGATCGACGCGACCGCGGCGATCTCCTCGCGCGTCCGGATCGGCTTCGAGAGCTTCTTCAACTCCTCGATCACCGCATCGGTCGCCCGGTCGATCCCGCGCTTCAGCTGCATCGGATTGTAACCGGCGGTGACGGACTTCAAGCCCTGGGTCACGATCGAGCAGGCGAGAACCGTCGCGGTCGTCGTCCCATCGCCGGCGACGTCCTGGGTCTTCTGCGCGACCTCGCGGATCAGCTGCGCCCCCATGTTCTCATAGGGGTCCCTGAGCTCGATCTCCTTCGCGATCGTCACGCCGTCGTTCGTGATGACCGGACTGCCCCACTTCTTGTCGAGGACGACGTTGCGCCCCTTGGGTCCGAGGGTGACGCGAACCGCCGCAGCGATCTGATCGACCCCGCTGCGCAGCGCGTCGCGTGCCGCCGCGTCGAACTTCAGCATCTTCGCCATCTCGTGTTCCCTCCAGCCTCCCGTCGCATTCTAGAGGACGGCAAGTATCTCCGTTTCGCGCAAGACCATGTAATCCTGGCCGTCGAGACGGACCTCGGTCCCGCTCCACTTGCCGAACAGGACGCGGTCCCCCGCCTTGACGTGCATCGGCTGCCGCTGTCCTTTCTCATCGATCTTGCCGTCCCCGACCGCCTCGACGATCCCCTGCTGCGGCTTCTCCTTGGCGGTATCAGGGATCACGATCGATCCGACCTTCTCGTCCGCCGGGACGTAGCGGATCAGCACCCGATCTCCGATTGGCTTCAATTTCATCTTTGACTGAACCTCCTCTGTAAGACCGACCCCGGCCTGGCCTCGTGGGCCGACCGGGGCTGTTGGCAGTCCACTTAGGTGAGCGCCAGTCCGAGTCTAGGAAGGGTGGGACCGGCGCCTCAAGGCTTTTTTCGGCGTCCGCGAGGCGCCCCCAGGGGGCCGGGTCGCGCGGGACGCGCGGCCCGCGGTCCGCGCCCACGTCCTCTCGTCGATCAACCGGATCCCGTGCAGCGTCAGCCCGGGCTCGACGTGGCCGAGGAGACGGCAGAGCGGGGCGATCACCGGGGCGAGGCCCCCGGTTGCGATCACGGTCGGGCGGATCGCCAGGTCCTTCCCGATGCGCGCGACGATCCCGTCGATCATCGCCGCGGCCCCGAACAGGACCCCGGACTGGATGCTCTCCTCCGTCGTCCGCCCGACGGTCTGCCGGGGCGGGCGCAGCTCGACCCGCGCGAGGCGCGCCGCGCGGCGGAACAGTTCCTCGGCGCTCGTCACGATCCCGGGGGCGATCACGCCTCCCGCGTAGCGCGGTCCCGGCAGGACGACGTCGAAGGTCGTCGCGGTCCCGAGGTCGACGACGATCGCCGGGAGCTTGAACATCGCGGCCGCCGCGACCGCATCCGCGATCCGGTCGGCGCCGACCGAGGAGGGATCGACGACGTCGATCTCGAGGTCGAGGGGGAGCGCCGCGCTCACGATGACGGGGTGGGCCCCCAGGTGCCGCTCCGCATACTCCTCGTACGGTCCGGTGAGCGCGGGCACGACCGAAGCGATCGCAACGCGGCGCGATTCGCGGAGGCCGCCGATGTACGGCCGCAGCAGGGGTTCGAGAAGCGGAAGGAGCTCGTCCGCAGTGCGCCCCGCCTGTGAGGTCAGACGATAGAGGGAATGGAGCGTCTCATTCTCGAACACGCCGATGACGATCTGCGTGTTGCCGATATCGATGGCGAGAAGCCACGGCCGGTCCAGGGACATCGAATCCTCCTCACTCATCCGTCTCGTTCAGGATCGCAAATCTCGACTTCTCCTTCTTCCCACGCCAGATCGCTTTTGAAACCAGCACGCTCGAGAAGTAGAGGACCAGAACTGGCACGCCGAGGACGAGCTGGGCGATCATCACGTCTCCCGGCGTGATGATCGCGGTCAGCACGAACGTCACGACGACCGCGTGGCGCCAGCGCTTCAACAGGAAGCTCGGGGTCACGATCTCGATCATGCTCAGGATCGCGACCACGACCGGAAGCTCGAAGAGGATGCCGCTCGCGAAGGACATCGTCACGATGAAGTCGAGCAGGTAGCTCACGGCGATCTGCGGGCGGATGTGCGCCGTCCCCATTCCCACGAGAAGGTGCAACACGGTCGGCGTGACGTAGAAGTAGCTGAACGCCACGCCCCCGTAGAAGAGAAGGACCGACCAGAAGACGAGAGGCCCGACGGTCTTCCGCTCCTTGTGCATCAGCCCCGGCACCACGAAGGCCCAGATCTGCCAGAGGAGCACCGGGGCAGAGGCGACGATCCCGATCAGGAAAGCGATCTTCAGGCGCGCGTTGAACGCTTCCATCGGGGAGAGGAAGGTCGCCTGGCCGATCGAGTTGACGACGATCATCTCGAGGAGCCTGCCGGAAAGGAGGTAGGCGACGAGGGTCGCCAGGAGAACCACCCCGATCGAGCGCAGGAAGACGCGGCGCAGCTCTTCCAGGTGATCCCAGAAGGGCATCTCCCGGTCTTCCTTCCGGAAGATCCCCCGCGTTCTATCGATCCAGGAAGGCATCGAAATGATTGAGCTCCGGCCTGAACTTCGGCCCGTAATTCGCAGTTTCGCAGACGCTTATGATGTCTGTGCTACGCGCCAGCCTCGGACGGGGCGGACGCCCTGTCGACCGCCGGCGCGCGCAGACCCTCGCCCGGCCCGACGGTCTCCCCCGCCTGCGCAGGCCGAGGTCCCTCGCCGCCGCTCCCGTCGAGCCCCAGCTCCACCTCCACGTCCGTGAGCTTGACCGAGACGATCTTGGAGATGCCGGGGACCGGCATCGTGACCCCGTAGAGGCGGTCCGCCGCCTCCATCGTACGCTTGTTGTGCGTGATCACGACGAACTGCGTCTTCTCGGCGAAGTGGCGGAGCATCTGCACGAAGCGCCCGATGTTCGCGTCGTCGAGCGGCGCGTCCAACTCGTCCAGGACGCAGAACGGGCTCGGCTTCACGAGGTAGATCCCGAAGAGCAGGGCGATCGCGGTCAGCGCGCGCTCGCCGGTGGACAGGAGGCGCACAGCCTCGAGCTTCTTCCCGCGCGGCCGGGCGAAGATCTCGATCTCCCCTTCGAGCGGATCGTCGCCGAGCAGGCGCACGTCTGCCTCCCCGCCCGGGAACAGCTGCTCGAACGTGATACGGAAGTTCTCGCGGGCCGCATCGAACGTTTCCCGGAACATCTGCCCGGCCGTTTCGTTGATCTGCCGGATCGTCTCGAGGAGGTCCTTCTGCGCCCGGCGCAGGTCCTCCTGCTGCGTGCGGTGGAAGAGGAGGCGCTCCTTCTGCCGCGCGTACTCCTCGGATGCGACGAAGTTGACGGCGCCGAGCGAGGCGATCGTCCGGCGCAGATCCTCGATCCGCGCGCGCACGCTCTCCTCGGGCTCCTCCGGCTGCGGCGGCGGCAGTGTTCCCGGTCCGGCCGGCGTCCCCTCGGCGGAGCGAACCGCTGCGGCCGACTGCGCGGCGGCGACGATACGACTCGCCTCCTCCATGAGGTCGATTCTGAACTCCGAACGGAGCCGATCGCGCAACCGCTCCATCTCGGAACGGATCTCGATCTCGCGGACCTGGTCCCCGTGGAGCCTTTCCTGCAGTCCGTTCAGCTGCCCGCGGACCTCGCGGATATCGTGCTCCTGCACGGCCAGGAGGGATTGGTCCTCGTCGCGCTCGCGGCGCCGCGCATCGAGCCGTTCTTCGGCGCCGGCGAGCTGCGTCCCAATCTCGGCCGCGCGCGCAGCCAGCGTGGCGCGCTGTGCGATCGCGTCCTCGCGCAGGCGGACTGCCTCGTCTCGCTCCGCACCCCACTGCACGACCGCGGCGGCGATCCGGTCCGCCTCCTCCCGATCGCGGGCGATCGCAGTGTCGAGTTCTCGGAGGGCGTTCTCGACGCGCATCGCGTCGGTTTTCTTGCCCGAGAGGTCGCGCAACGCAGAATCGCGGCGCGCGCTTGCCCCCTCCTCGGCGGCTTTCGCCTGCCGGTGGCGCTCCTCGGCTTCCTGCCCGCTCGTGTCCGAGTCGCCGAGCCGGCGCTCGAGATCGCTTCGATCCGCGACGAGCCGAGCGATCCTCCCGTCGAGCTCGCTCAGTTCCTCTGTCGCCCTCTCCTCCTCTTCCAGGATCAGGCCGCGCTCGACGCGCTTCTCGGACATCTCGCGGTCCGCGCGGGTCTGACGCATCGTGAGCGACGCGCCTTCGGCGGCCATCTCCTGCAATCGCGTGACGAGCGAGGCGATCTCGGTCTCGCGCCCGCCGAGCCGCCGCGAGACCTCCGTCTCCTCATCCGTGATCTTCGCCAGTGTTTCCTCTAGCCGCGGGATCTCGCGCATCCGCTCGATGATCTCGCGATCCTCCTCGCGTCCGCCCGCGGCGCGGATCCACCCCTCGGTCGCGAAAATCTCCCCCTCCGGGCTCAGATGCCGCAGGGCCGGACCCGCCAATGCATCATCGCCTCGGCGGGCGGCCGCGGCGGCGCGCGCGCCGTCCCGCGTGTCCGCAAGGTGGACGCGGCTTTCGAGGAAGCGGATCAGGGGCGCGAGCTCGGCGGGGCCCTTGAGCGGCGACTCCTTCCATCCGCCCGCGGGCGCGGTCTTGCCCCCACCGGCGCGGCCCTCGTTCTCCCGCAGCGGAAAGAACACGACGCCCCCCTGCCCCTCTCCCTTCAGGAGATCGAGGGCGCGGCAGGCGGCATCCTCGTCCTCGACGACGACCCACTGGACCGCATCGGCGAGGAGGGCCTCGGCGACCGGTTCGGGCAGCCAGTCCGCCGCGGCGACGAGCTCGCCGACGACGCCGTGGATCCCTTCGAGCGCGCCCCGACGTTCGAGGAGCGAGCGGATCGGCACGTCGAATCCATCGTGGCGCGCCTTCTGTTCGCGCATCAGCGCGAGGCGGCTCTCGATCGATGCGCGCCGCCGCGCGAGGTCCTCGCGGCGCTGCCGCAGTTCCTCGCGATCGGCCTCGGCGATCGTGCGCTCCTCGTGAGCCGACTGCTGCTCGTCGGCCAAGGCGGCGAGCCGCGCGTTCACCACGGACAGGTCCTGCTCGAGGATCTGCATCCCCTCGCCCAGCTCGGCGCTCTTTCGGCGAAGCCCGTCCTGCCGCTCGAGGAGGAAGCTGCGACGCAAGACGTGCTGCTCCTCCTGCGACCTCAGATTCTCCAGCTCCTTCGAGTCCTTCGTGCGGACGAGGAGCTGCTCCATCTGGATCTGTGCGGTGCGCGCCGCCTCGGTGCGCGCCGTGCGCAGGTCCTCCTCCGCGATCGCGAAGCGGGATTCGGCCGCCTCGGCCAGGGCGCGCGCCTCGCCCATCTGCGCCTCGATCCGCGTCCTCTCCGGAAGGGATTCCTCGATCCTGCGCCGCATGGCCGACTCGCGCACCGATTCTTCCTCGATGCGCCGGATCAGGTCCTGCTCGCGCTGCTCCCAGCCCTGGATGCGCGTGGCGAGAATCGAATCCTCGCGGCGGTTCGAGCCGTCTTCCTGAATCAGATCCTCGCGCAGACGCCGCGCCTCATCGAGGAGGCGCTCGCGCTCGATCAGACGGAGGCGGCGCGACTCTAAATCTGCTTCGCGGCCGGCAAGGTCCGCGGAAAGCCTCTCGCGCTCGTCGGACCACTGGTCGCGTTCGCTGGCCGTGTCGACCCGGCGCCGCTCGAGGTCGAACCACTGTCGCAGCGCCAGACCCACCTCAAGGTCCTTGAGCTGCACAAGCACCCGCTCGTAACGGCGAGCCTTGCCGACCTGACGCGCGAGGGAGCGCACCTCGCGCTCGATCTCGCGGACGATGTCGTCGATCCTCGTCAGGTCCTGCTCGGTCGCCTCGAGCTTGCGCGAGGCTTCCTTGCGCTGGATCTTGTAGCGGCTGATCCCGGCGGCCTCCTCGAAGAAGAGACGGCGCTGCTCGTCGTGGTCGCTCAGGACGGCGTCGACCATCTCGCGCTCGATGACCGAGTAGCCATGCGTCCCGAGGCCGGTCCCGAGGAAGAGGTTGCGGATGTCCTTCAGGCGACACGGGAGCTGGTTGATGAGGAAATCGCTGTCCCCGGAACGATAGACGCGCCGGGCGATCGCGACCTCGGAATGATCCATCGGCAGGGCGTGGTCCTCGTTGTCGACGATCAGGCTCACCTCGGCGAACCCCGAGGGCTTCATCGTCCCGGATCCTTTGAAGATCACATCGAGGATGTTCTCGCCGCGCAGATTGCGGACGTTCCCCTCGCCCAAGACCCAGCGGACTGCGTCCGAGACGTTGCTCTTGCCGCATCCGTTCGGGCCGACGATTCCCGTGATCCCTTCGCCGAGCGGGACCTCGGTCCGGTTGCAGAACGATTTGAAGCCGTGGAGCATGATGCTCTTCAGTCGCACGTTGTCTCCTCCATGTCCTCAGATGTCGGCGAACGATCCTTTCGACGCGGCAGCCCGACGATCCGGCTGTCGATGATTCCCTCCGTCACTCCCCGGTCACTCGCGCGGTTGCGCCGCGTCCCCCGTGGCGAAGGATCTGCGCGAACGCAATCAGGCCCGCCTCGCGCAGGTGCTCCGCCTCCCTCCCGGCGGTAAGCGAATCGGGGAACGCGCCGACGACCACGCGATACCATACCCCACGCTCGGGAATCATGACGGAGATGATCTGCGGAACAACCCCGAGTCCCCGGAGACGGCCGGCCTCGGTCTGCGCCTGCGGGGCCTGCGGAAACGAACCCACGTGAACGACGAACGTGTCGGCCCAGGCGGGGGCGGGCGCGGGGCCGGCCGCGGGGGAAGCGATCGATCCGGACGGGACGGGCGCCGGGCCGGGCCCGGGCCCGGGTCCGGGCACTCCGAGTTGCGATGGCGGCGTCCTCGCCGTCCCCGGGCGGGTCGAGTCTTCCACGAACGGGGGGGTGATCAATCGCCCCGCGCTTTCGTCGATGGGGTTCCGTTCGATCAGAGAAAGCGGCGGAGGCTCCCCGGGCGGAGCGCCGGGGCGCCCGCGCGTCATGAACCTTCCGATGTCGGCGCGGAACCAGTACGCGGCCCCCGTAACAACCAGGACGGCCGCGATCCAGAGGGCCACGCGAAGAACGCCGCCACGCCGTTCCTCGGGGCGCCACGATGCGACGAGAGGGACCGGCTCATCCCCGGATCGGACCCCCTCGCTCACATCCGCCACGATGATCGGCGGACTCGCGGGAGGCGAGGATGGAGGCACAGGCGGAGGCGCGGGCGACGTCGACTCGGCTGCGGGAGGGTTCGCTCCGACTGCGGGAGCCTTCACCTCGGATCCAGCCAGCACTCGCTCCCACCTTTCGATCGTCGGCAGGCTGCCGCTCGGGACCGGCCCCATCGTGATCACCCCGATGAGCGGCGCTCCCGGCCCTTGCAACGTCCGGGATGCCGCCAGCAGCTCGGACCGAAGGTGGTCGCGGATCGCCGCCACGAGGATCACCCCGTCCGCCGCCGCGCGATAGCGCTCCGTCGTCTCGAACCCCTCCGGCATCGCGCGCGCGATCACCAGCATCCATCGCAGCGGATCGTCCGGCGGATCCCCCGCCGGCGCGCCCGGCGTCGGGAGCACGAGCTGCACCCCTTGCAGATCGCTCGTCCACCCGCCTGCGTCCCCCACGCCGAACGCGGCCAGCTTCGAGACGACTGCCCGCGGGAGACGGAGTCCGGCACCGCTCGCGAAACCCTGCAGCGGATGGGTCCCATCGAGAACGGCGAGGTACGCGAGACGCCCGGTCGACGCCACGTGCTCGGCGATCCCAACCGCCCATCCGATGTGCTCGAGCGTCGCCTGCGGCGCAGTGACCCAGAGGACCTGCGGGAGCACCGGCGACGCGAGCCGCATCCGATGGAAGAGATGCGCGCCGAGGACGCTCTCGACCGCGTGCTCGGAGAGACGCCGCCCGGCGTGCGGAACGGCGCTCGCCGACGATGCGGCGACGAGGAGCGGCGCTCCGAGTTC
>Ga0209777_10002104_pt1 | contig 26956 bp, 23 predicted proteins | sample FrelakmetHBP12HB_FD_187147 | JGI IMG/M metagenome (GOLD analysis project Ga0209777, IMG submission 187147) | Freshwater lake sediment microbial communities from the University of Notre Dame, USA, for methane emissions studies -HBP12 HB (SPAdes)... | ecosystem: Environmental > Aquatic >...
CCAATCAGAACATTGATTTTTCCATTGAAGAATACATGCCTCTGGTTGGACATAGCTCAAAAAACATTCTTCGCTTGATTGGACAAATGAAAGGACTAGAATTCTCCGATCAAATTATTGATCTAAAGAATGCCAGATACAAAATTCTGCAAAAGCAAGGAGTCTCGCCCATCCAGTCAATGGTTAACTTTGTTCGTCATTTATCTGAAAGCAAGCAAGAACTCGGATTGAAGTTGGGTCTTGCGTCTTCTGCCTCAAAAGAGGAAATTTTGATTAATCTGGAACAAATCGGCTTAAAAAAAGCTTTCGATGTGATTCTTTCCGGATCTGATGATTTGGACGATTATGTAGATCTTGAAGGTAAAAATAAGCCTAAGCCCTACATCTACCTTGAAGCCGCCAAACGACTGAACCTATCACCAAAACTCTGTCTTGTTTTTGAAGATACGACAGCAGGAATAAATGCCGCCGCAGATGCCGGAATGATTCCCATTGCTATTCCCAATCGATTTACTCTCGATCAAGACTTCTCAAAAGCATCCCTCATCCTTTTTTCCCATGAAGAGTTGCCTTCTCTTCAAGTTTTTCAACAATAAGGAAGGCTTCGTTTGAATTTTTGCAGAGCTTTCAAGCCCTTTTCGATCTGATTCTCTTCTTCGGAAAAAGCAAAGCGAACATACCCCTCCATACCAAATCCGATTCCCGGCACAAGCGCCACATGTGCTTCAGCCAGGATCTTATCGCACTCCTTCATCGAATCTTTTCCAATCGGGGCAAAATAATAGAGTGTCGAAAGAATCGGCCGAATATGAGTCTGGAATAATTGGTTGTAGGTTTGAAAAAAAAGTTTTCTACGTCGATCCATGGCTTGTCGGACATAAGAAGACACCTCGTCGGCATGCCGCAGCGCGCCCAAAGCGGCTTGCTGGCTAATCAAAGAGGTTCCCGAGGTGCTTTGGCTTTGCAAGGCGATTATATTTGTAATTACTTCCGCAGGTCCGAAAGCAAACCCCACCCGCCATCCGGCCATCGCGAAGTTTTTGGAACAGCTTTCGATAACAATCACTCGAGATCGATGTTCGGGAAATGAAGAGCAAGAAACAAACTCGGCGTTATCAAAAACAATTTCGCTGTAAACCTCATCAGAAATCACCATGAGGTTCGCCTCTTTGGCCACATTTAAGATTTCGGAGATCTCTTGACGAGTATACAGAACTCCCGTTGGGTTGCAGGCATTATTCAACAACAGAACGCGTGTTTTGGGGGTAATGCGAGATAGCATTTCACTTGGCGTGATTTTCCAATTTGTTGTTTCCGAGGCGGATAAAATAATGGGCTGTCCGTTGGCCAGGAGAACCATCTCCGGATAAGAAACCCAATACGGAGCCGGAACGAGAACCTCTTCACCTTGGGCGAATAAAATCTGGAGGGCTGCATAAATCCCGAACTTCCCGCCGCAGCTTACGACCGTTTCCTTTATTCCGAATTGAGAGCCATATCGTCGATTCATCCAATCGGCGGCGGCTTGACGAAGCTCCGTCATTCCGGCAAACGGTGCATAGGGACTCATTTTCTCAACAATCGCCCTCTCTGCAAATTCGAGAATCACAGGGTGATTGGGGAGAATAGGATCTCCTGTGCCAAAGTTAAACACCTCGATTCCATTTTTGCGCATTTGATGCGCTGCCGCTTGAATGACTCCGGTCGCCGATGGTGTTAATTGCCTCATTCCTCTCTCCCCAAATAATCCATAAATTTGTCAGTGTGCGCTGAATTTATGTTTTATTACATTTCGCTATTTCTTTGCGACGGGAGCGTTCCATTAGGGAGACGTAGCATTTCTTGCTTCGTATAGAAGATCACAAGGTGAAAAATTTCCTCCACCATGCGCTCGTTGATTTGCTGCTCTTGGGCTAAGCGTCGAATCTCCGCTTTCATCCACGCCTCTCTTTCTAAATCCAAAATCGGCATCCGGTTATTCTTTTTCACCAACGCGATCTGTTTCGCCACGTCCAGCCGCTGCTTCAATAGTTTGATCCATTCACGATCGATTGCATCGATTTGGTCTCTTAATTTTGACAAGCTCATAAACTCCTTCCGATGGCTACCGCAACTTTTCTCAAGTCGGGAATCAGAGCAACCAATTCTTTGGGCAAAAGAGCTTGCTTGCCATCGCATTTTGCTTTTGCCGGCTCATCATGAACCTCTATTAACAATCCATCGGCGCCAACGGCAATCGCCGCTTTCGCAAGAGAAGGAATAATATCTTTTCGCCCGGCTGCGTGGCTGGGATCAACAATCACCGGTAGGTGCGTGAGCTGTTTTAAAACGGGAATGCTGCTTAAATCCAGCGTGCAGCGCGTTGCATTTTCAAAAGTGCGGATCCCTCGCTCACACAAAATCACCTCGTGATTTCCGTGGGCCATAATATATTCCGCGCTCATCAGCCATTCTTCAATCGTGGCGCAAATGCCTCGCTTGAGAATCACGGGTTTGCCGCATTTTCCGATTTCTTTAAGTAAGCTGAAGTTTTGCATATTGCGCGCACCAATGCGGAGAATATCAACGTGCTCCGCAACAAGAGACACATCGCGCACGTCCAAAACTTCCGTCTCAATGAGCATTTTATGCTCTTTTTGCCCTTCGCGATGAAGCTTGAGCCCTTCCTCGCCCAACCCCTGAAAGCTATAGGGAGACGTACGCGGTTTGTAGGCGGAGCCTCGTAAAATCGACACTCCGCCGCGACTCAGCACTTTTGCTATCCGAGACAGCTGCTCCGCGCTTTCGATGGCGCACGGCCCCGCCATCAAAATCACGCGCTCCGCCCCAATTTCTATTCCACCCACGCGGATCACCGTTTTTTCCGGCCTGGTTGCTATGCTGGTTAAATGATATCGATCCATCATTGTGAACTAATCCATTTCGTAACGATTTCTACATGGTCTGTCCCCGGAAATAACCAATAGAGAGCAGAGTCTTGAATGACCCAGCCTGAAGAGAGTAGTTGTCGTGCATCGCGCTGAAAGCTTTTAAAAGAACAGCTGATATAAATAAGCGTTTTCGCTTTTGCGCTTTGAAGAGACTCTAAAAGCGCCGGTTCAAGCCCTTTTCGGGGAGGATCGACGAGGATGAGCTCCGCTTCTTCAAAATAATCGCCGGCTTTTGCCGCGTCGGCTTGGATGTATTGAATGGGATTTAATCGCTGCTTGGACACTGTTTGTTGAAACGAGAGATAAGCATAGGGGTTTTCTTCGATTAAACATGCGCTTTGCCAAAGGGCCGCCAAGTGAAGAGAAATCGCGCCAACTCCGGCATAAACCTCTAGCAGTCGTACGTTTTCAGGCGTCCACTCTTCAGTTTTTTCTAATATGCGATCGAATAATGACAGATTGGCTTGTGCAAACGCGCCCGGATGAAAAGCGGCTTTACATCGCCCCATTTTCTGCCACATCCACGCTTCTCCGAAACAGTGGTGCCACTCGTTTCCCAAAATCTGGTTCGTAGATGATGGCTGAACATTAATCCAGATCGAGTGCCATCGATTAGAGCCGTTCCAAAGAACCTGTGCCAGCTTTTCAATCGCCTCTTTTTCTCGACAGACCAGAACGAGCTGTACTTGCCCCGACTCGCGGCAAACAAAAAATTGAGCGTACCGTAAATCTCCGCTTCGTTGTGCCTCATTGTAAGGCGTCACTCGCTGCTGAATGATTGCTTCTCGCAATATTTTAACCGCCTCGTTAATCGAGGGGTGGTTGGCGGGGCAGTCGGATGTATCGACAACCTCGTGAGTGCCTTCTCGGAAAAGGCCGATCAGAGGCGCGTCCGAGGTTCCTCGAATAGCCAGCTTCGCCTTCATCCGCCAGCCGGTTTTGTCCCCGACAATTAAAGGAACCGTGCGCCCCAAAAAATCGCAGATGGAAGAATAGCTCGGAGGAATTTCTCTCTCGAAGCCAAGACTGCAGCCGCTACAATTTAAACATGTGGAAAAGTCTTTCATAACCTGTTCATGAGTTGTCGATAACTATGTTGATGAATCCGCTTTTGTTGAAAACCTGGGGTTTTGAACAAATGGGAGAGAAGTTATCAACAAGCATCTTTCCCTGCGATTTCCCCTATCTTATCAACATTTCCACATCACTAGAAGACGAAGAATAATATTTAATATATTTTCTTTTATCTGTTGGGTCGCTCTCTAAAGATCGGCTCTCTTAAAAAAACGTTCTTTCGAACGGCTCAGACAGGTATAATCGTTGCCATGAAATCATTAACGGCAAAGGATTTTTTTTCATTAGAGACGTTTGCCCATAAGGCTCTTTGGCAAAATGAAGAGTTCGTTTGGCAGGCTCTTTCTCGAATGGATGACTATTTTCAAGAATTTCCTTTTGATTTAGGCCTATTAAAGGCTCCTTCTGATGTTCACCTTGACCGGCCAGAACAAATCTTTATTGGAGAAGGGACGGTTATCGAGCACGGCGTCTATATTCAAGGCCCCTGCATTTTAGGCCCGGGCTGTATCATCCGCCATGGAGCTTATTTGCGCGGGGGTGTTATTTGCGGAAAAAATTGCGTAATTGGTCATGCATCGGAGATCAAGCATTCGATATTTTTTAATGGGGCTCAAGCCGCCCACCTCGTTTATGTCGGGGATTCGATTCTGGGTAATCGAGTCAATCTGGGCGCTGGCGTTAAATGCGCGAATCTACGGCTTGATCGCCAGGAAGTGAAGATTTCGTTCAATGGGGACAAAATCGGCACAGGCTTAAAAAAAATGGGCGCGATCTTGGGCGATGGCTGTCAAATCGGCTGCAATACTGTCATTAACCCGGGAACTCTTGTAGGTACTGAATGCGCAGCATATCCCTTAACGAACCTTCACGGAGTGATTCCCTCGCGCACACGAATTAAAAACACGCAAAGCCAACTCGATCTGACGCCTCTTGAAGTGTCTATTTTAGAACGGCTGAGGTGATCGATGCTTCTTTCCTTAAAAGCGTACCAAACGAGAATTGATCAAGAGCTGGCGGATGCCGTTGTTCTAATGGGCGATCCAAGCCCTTTGCGTGACGCGTGCTCGTATTCTTTGCTAAACGGAGGAAAGAGGTTGCGCCCGACGCTTGTCTATCTCATAGCGGACGCAATGGGCCTTCAGCGCGATGTGTCGTCTGCAGCTCTGAGCGTCGAATATTTTCATACGGCTTCGTTGATCGCAGATGATTTGCCCTGCATGGATAATGATGACATGCGGCGCAACAAGCCGTCGCTTCATAAAGTTTTTGGAGAAACAACGGCCCTTCTCGCAAGCTATACGCTCGTTGCCGCGGGCTATGGCGCTATTTACGACGCGAGCCGCGCTCTTAAAAAACAGCTTCCCGACAAAGAGACTCAGATCGATGCGATTACGATGAGCTGTTTGGAAACGGTTACCCAATGCGCGGGTTTACGCGGAGCGACCCATGGACAATTCCTCGACCTCTACCCTCCCGATCAATCTCTCGAGACGATTCTCACCATTATTTATCGCAAAACGGCAACGCTCTTTGAAATTTCTTTTGTATTAGGGTGGCTTTTTGGCGGCGGTTGTCAGAAGCGGCTTGATGAGGTCAAACAATGCGCAAGACACCTCGGCGTGGTTTTTCAAATAGCCGACGATGTTCAAGACTTCGTGCAGGATAAAAAATCGACGAGCATCAACATTGCCCGCGTTTTGGGGCTAGAAAAAGCACGTGAACGATTCAATGAAGAAATGCAGGGATTGATTCAATCCCTGCGATCTCTCGGTCTTTGGACAAAGCCGTTTCGCCAGATCAGCAAACAGCTTTTGCGCTCCATTTAGAAACTCTCTCAGGTCATGGCTTCGACAGGAACTTCCTGTTTTTTATTGAGCTCGGGTTTTTCAGCCACTCGCGCGTAGATCGCTTGTTCGATTTCCGTGCAGAGCTTGCTGTTGGCTTTTAGCTCTTCGCGAACGGTTTCACGACCCTGGCCGAGACGATGCGTCTGATAACTGAACCAGGCGCCCTTTTTCTCGATCAAGCCTAGATCAACGCCGACATCGATAATTGAGCCGATGTGAGAGATTCCGTCGTTAAAGAGAAGGTCGAATTCGGCGGCACGGAATGGAGGCGCGCATTTATTTTTGACAACCTTCACTTTTACTCGTGAGCCGATATCGGTTGTGTTGTCTGCGCTTTTCAACCCGCCGATACGTCGGATGTCCATACGGATCGAAGCGTAGAATTTTAAAGCGCGGCCGCCGGTCGTTGTTTCCGGATTGCCGAACATCACACCGATTTTTTCGCGGATCTGGTTGATGAAGATGGCGCAGGTATTGCTTCTTGCCAAAGTTGCGGTCAGTTTTCGCATTGCTTGCGACATCATTCGCGCTTGCAGCCCCATATGTTGATCGCCGATCTCTCCCTCCAGTTCGCTTTTGGGTACGAGCGCAGCGACAGAGTCGACAACGATGACGTCAACCGCATTAGAGCGGGCCAGCATTTCAGCGATGTTGAGAGCTTCTTCGCCATTATCCGGCTGTGAAATCATCAAATCGTCGATATTTACGCCGATACGCGCGGCATAAGTCGGGTCGAGCGCGTGTTCGGCGTCGATGTACGCGGCCAGACCGCCAGTCTTTTGCGCATTTGCGACGATGTGAGTGGCGAGCGTCGATTTGCCGGACGATTCGGGGCCGTAAATTTCGATGATCCGGCCGCGAGGCACACCACCGATTCCTAAGGCCAGATCGAGAGCGATCGCGCCGGTTTTAATGACGCTCATTCCGTGGGAGGTCGAATGTTTGCCTAAAGTCATGATTGCCCCATCGCCAAATTGCTTTTGGATGTGGGAAATCGCGAGTTCGAGCGCTTTTTTCTTACCAGCTTCAGCTGCAGACTGATTCATAGAAAACCTCTGATTAATCATGTGCTCTTTTCAGCATGGTTGGGATTAGGGCTTCTCGTCAAGATTTCTGAAAATTATGGTTTTTTTCTTTTTTTGCGATATGGTGGCAAAAAAGAGAAATGAGGTTTTGGATGATTTTAACAGGAGATGTCGGAGCGACCGTCACGCGGCTTGCTCTGTATGAAGAAGGAAGAGAGCTGCGAAAGGTGGCGGAAGAACATTATCTCAGTCAAAACTATTCCAATCTTCTTCCGATCGTCCAAGCTTTTTTAAAACAGCATCGCAAACAGAAGCCGGCTCGCGCCGCTTTTGGTATTGCAGGACCTGTAAGAAAAGGGCAATGCCAGGCGACGAATCTCTCCTGGTTTGTCGACGCCAAAGAACTTGAAAGAGAACTGCAAATTTCTCCCATCTCTCTCATAAATGATTTAGAGGCGAATGCCTGGGGGATACGAGCGTTAAAACCTCACGATCTCTGTCTGCTGCATGCGGGAGAGTCAAAGCTTTCCGGCAACGCGGCGCTTATCGCAGCCGGAACGGGGCTCGGAGAGGCCGGGTTATATTGGGATGGCCGCCAACACCATCCTTTTGCCAGCGAAGGAGGACATGCCGATTTTGGGCCGCGAAATGATCTGGAAATGGAGTTGTTGCGCTATCTTAAAAAAATTTACGACCACGTATCGTACGAAAGAATTATTTCAGGTCCCGGGCTTTATCATATCTACCAATTTCTTATCTTTTCCGGAATGGAGAGCGCATCGAAAGAGGTTCAGAGGGAAATGACGCAAAAAGATCCTCCGGCAGTCATTTCAGATTGGGGCCGCCATAACCGCGATCCGGCTTGCGCAAGAGCTGTCGAATGGTTTCTTTCTCTCTATGGAGCTGAGGCCGGAAATCTGGCGCTAAAAATGATGGCCCTGGGTGGTTTATATGTCAGCGGCAAGATCGCGAGAATATTTTTAGAGAACATGAAAAAGGGCGGATTTATTCAGTCTTTTATTGATAAAGGACGCTTCTCTCCGCTTTTGAAAACCATTTCGGTTTATATGATTCTGAACGAAGAAGCACCTTTATTGGGAGCGGCTGAATACGCGCGAGTACATTAAAAACTACTAGCCTGTCGAATTGTTAATCCGACAGGCTAAAAAAGCTTTTCACAAGACCTAGAAATCGAAGCGAACTTCACCCGTTGCGCCGTGAATATAGAGATCGCCTTGGGTATGCCCCAAGAACATGCTTTGGTTCCAGAACACCTGGAATCCGTATGTTCCTAAGATATCGACGTGATAATTGTGGTTATTAAAATATGTTTCCCAGCCAAAGCCCAGCTCGATGTTCGCGTGGGGGCGTAAACAGCCAAGACGGCGTTGACGCCAGTTCGTGTCAAGTTGCGTGGGATCTGACGGGGTTTCTTCGGTTGTGTGTAAATTATAACGTGTAAAGAGGATGTCGGCCTCGGCGGAACCAATCGCTCGAATGCCATAACCGAGCAGCCAGTTTGAGCTTAAGCCAACTTCGGGACCAAGACCCCATGAATGAGATGAGTAGTTACTCTGATAGGGAACCTGGGATGATTGTGTGTAAACCGCAATATACTTTTGATTGATCCAGGCGGCTCTTCCGGCAAAAAATGGACGAAAGGTTAGCTTGGAGCCGACATAATAGGAGCGAGCCAGCATTACGTCGATGATGTTGAGATCGAGCTTCCATCTGCTTTTCCCCGAAATAATGCGTTCAGTTGAAGGCGCACCCCAAAAAGGATTAATAAGGCCGCTGGTTGGCGCTGTTGCGCGAACGCTCTGATGGCCGCTCAGCCAGGTGTACTCTGCGTAGGCGTCCCAGTTATCCTGTTCGGTAAATACGCCCAATCCAAGTTTAAAACCCGATTTGTAGTGGTAGTTCATGTTGATCGAGTTTCCGTCAATGATAACGGGGTCGTTGACTTTGTTGGATAGTCCAAGCTCGAGGTTTTCCGCACGAGGCTGCCAGAAAATATAGCCGCCGGTGGTGTAGACGTCCCAGCTGCCGCGCACATCAGTACGAGCCGTTGCATTGTATCCTGCAGTCATTTGGCTTTGGCGCAGATCGCGACCTTGCTCAAAGCTATTTAAGGGACGGCAGCTCGGAGAGGTTGCTTGCAGTGAAACAGCGCTTAACAAAGTGGCGCAAAATAAAAGATTCGATCTGGGTGACATCGGTTCCTCGAAAATTGTTTTGCCAGCAATCTTAGCTGATGAAAGCCGTCGATGTCTAGAAAAAGCAAAACAAGAGATATACGCGAGCGTCGACGAAATATATTGAATGATTAAATTCTTCTGCCATATGTAATGAGTATAAAAACGGCTCAAGCTGGAATGAGATTATGATGAAAACGATTCGATCGCTTTTTTTTATATTGTTTTGCTTTAACGCCTCTCTTTGGTCCACTCAGATTCCGGGAACCATCACGTTGCTCAATGACGCTCCATTCATTTTGACCGCGACGGTTTATACGCATAGCGGAGATTATCTGGGACAGGTGACTTTGCAGCCGGGGGAGCAGAAAAACTTTACAACCAACCTCTTTTCCACCAATCTCAGCCGGCCCGGTAATTCCGATGTTTCGATTACCCCCTATCGCGTCGTCTGGACCTGTGCCGGCGGCGGCTTCTACTCGATGTGCCAGGATGGCTCCGTTGGTTCGGTCATCCGTGCAAGCGCATGTCCCGGCCTGCTCTTCTGTTCCCCAAAAGAAGAAGAGCAAAAGCCTCAGGGTCAGCCGCCTAGCGCTAAGACTCAGAAAAAATAGGCCCTATTTTACTGCTGACTGGCCTTTGGAAGGAGAAGAGATGCAATTCTTTGTTGTTATTGTTTGTTAGTGCTTTTAAATATTTAGTTTGCAGTTTTAGTAAAAAATGTGTAATAATAATAATAAATAGGGTGGGGGTATTATGAGAGTCTCTGGCGCTTCTGCTTCTTCAGGCAGTTCTTCCTCTTCTTCCGTGTTTGATGGAGCTACGTTTGAAGATACGCTCGATGGATTATGGGAGGCGATTGAGGAATTCAAGAAAGGAAACCTGACCGATTGCAATACGAATGCGGTTATACGATCGATGCAGGCTACTTATGAATATCTTAAAGACCATCTTCCTCTGGCCACAGATACGTCAGCCGCAGCTAACCTTGCACGTACGATATGGGGGGATTTAAATTATCATAATCCTGGTTGCAAAAGCTGGGGCGAACTTTCTCAAAGCCCGGTAGGCTCAGCAACCTACCAAGAGTTAGTAAAAGACATAGAAGGCACACCGACTGTTTTGGATCAGTTTTTTAATCATATCACAAGTTATTCAACTTCCTATATGGATCGATCGCGAGCCGATCTTAAGACTGATTTACAGCAATTGCAAAAATATCTAAGTTTATATCAAACAGAAACCGACTCAGATCTTAAGAAGGCATATTTAAAGAAGATAGCTACGTTTTTAGAACAGTTCAATACCGATAGTGCTCTTTCCGGAGGAATAAAGGACGGGTATTTAACGGCATTTTCACAGTTTATTACCGCGCCGCTTGATGCGAGTGATAGCACAACCCCTCCGATTACATTAGAGTCTCTTTGTAAGAAAGTTCTTTCCGGCGACGATACGGCTTATGCAGCGTTGGCGGCAGGATTGAAAAAACTTGGTGATGATTCTTCATCAAAAGGATCTCTGAGTAGTTTTATTAGCGAGGTTCTTTATGAAGAATTCGGATGATTCTCTTCACATCGTCCACTAATTTGGATTTTGCGCTGTGTGAGGATCTCTTTAGCGCGTAATTTATTTTTTTCGACAGTGCCAATAACACTGAAAAGGGTCGTTATAGCAATAGATATACGTTTTCAGCTCTCCCTCATTACGGACGTCCCAGTTCTTGACTAAAAAAGACGCATATTCACTCATCGTTCGGTAATGGACAAAATAGGTCGGATTTTTGCTTTTCGCTCGTTTCAAATCACACGTTTCTCTGAAAAACAGTTCGCCATTATGCTTAAGCCAGAGATGAGAACGCTCAAGCAACTGTTCGACTTCCTTATCTTCAAGGTACATAAAGAGCCAGTTAACAAAGATAAAATCGTATGATTTTTCATGAAGCTGGAGCTTCATAACATCGGAACAGATCCACTCAACATTTTGACATTCTGCGTGATCTTCCCTGTTTTTTTGGACAAATTGGGAAACCAGATCGACAGTCGTTAAATGTTGTGCTTGTTGAGAAAAAAAACGTGTATACCGGCCGATTCCCGACCCAAGGTCTAAAATACGCTTACCCTTCAGATCTGGAAAATAACCAATCATCTCTCGCTGCTCGGAGGCGTGGAGATTTTGAACATCGATTTTGCGAAACATTGATGGCAGTTCAGCCTCCTGTTCTTTCCAATATTTTCGCGCTTGATTCTTTGATGCTTTCACTCTCGAACCGTTCGTATCGCATTCTCTATTTTTTCTTGTTATGCACGATCAAGCGAAGACGGTAAAGTTTTTTTTGTCAGTCTCTTTTTTTATTCGGGATCGACGATCTTGCGATTGAAATAAATCACTTTGCGAAGGAAAACGCCATCTTCGTCATAGATGGAGGCGGCTCCATTGCCGTTTGTGATGGATGAAACCGGCTCGAGCTGGTTTTTTCGATAGTATTGCCCGCGAATGAGCTCGTCGCTTTCATACTCTTCCGTGAGCATGAGCGAGCCGTCGCGATACCAGCAGCAGCAAATACCGTTGCGCTTGTTGCGGCACATTTCTCTTTGGCTCTGCAGTTGGCCGTTGGAATACCAGGTTTTCACAACGCCCTGGAGAGCGTCTTGATCCCAATAAAGGGAGATTTTCGGCATAAGGGTTTCATTGGAATCCGTTTCTCGGAGAGAATAGTACGCAATTTCTTCGCCATGTTTCTTTCCGTTTTTTAAAAAGCAGGTGGAGCGAAGTTCTCCTGAGGGGTCGAAGTTTTTGACGAGTCCTTCCACGATTCCCTTGCGAATCTCTTGCAGCTGGATCAATTGCTGCTCATGAAAGACGGCCTGAAACCCCGTTCCTTCGGTAACTTCAGAAATGATTTCTTGAGAGGGTGTCCAATAGCGGCCTGATTTCAGTTGGCCGGCCTCATATTCTTCTTCGGCGCGGCGCTCCCCTGCCGGCCAAAAAGCCGTGCTAAGCCCTTCTTTTTGTCCGTTTCGGTATTGCGTTTTTGTTTTGATCTGCCCATTTTCCCAAAACGCCAGCTCCTCTCCTTCAATGCGATCTTGTTGGTGAGGAACCGTCTTTTCGATTGCTCCCGAGGGATAGTAGTAAGTGCTGAGACCGGATAAAACGCCCTTGTCGTATTGAATGCTGGCGAGAAGGTGCCCCTCTTCGTCCCAGACGCTGGATATACCGTCGAAAAGCCACGATTCCTGTGCTCCTGGCGATAAATCCGCGCTGCCGCCGATCACCGTTGCTTCGATTTTCTGAGCTCCGCTGGCAAACCATTCGCGAAAAGAACCAAAAGCCCGCATCTCTTTTGCTTCCAGGAGCTGCCAAGTGGTTCCGTTGGGGTGGTACGTTGTGACGATGGATCTGTTTTTTCCCTCTTTTCGAAAAACACGCAGCACTTTTTGATAGGGCTGAGAGGAGAGAAAGTCAACTTTGTCATAGGTGATCAGGCGATCGGGATTGCTGATCGTTTCGGCGAGACCATTTCGATCTTGAATTTGGATCAGAACGAGATTTTCATCCGGTTTTGAGGAATGGCACGCGCAGAGAAGAAATAAAAAAGCGAGATAGAGTTTATTTTTCAGATGCATGGATGAATTCGCGTTTGAGGAGTGAGAGGTTTAGTTCATAAGAGCTGTTATTTTTTTTCGTCAAAATGAAATCACGGAGGATCAGTTGGGGGGAGCTTTGATCGGGGACATATCCTCCGATCGCAACATCTTCAATCAAGCTGAGCAAGCGCTCGAGATCGTCCGCATCAATTTCGACGGGGTGGAGCAAGCGCTCTTCGGTTTCCTTGATGCGCTTCGACGAGCGGATGTTTTCTTCCGCAAAAGAGAGGCGGTTGTCCGGTCCCTCCAAAAACTCGATGCGCTTCATCACCTCATCTCGATTTTTGCAAGCGGGATGGTTTTTCATGGCGTGGAGCTCATGGAGATTCCCTTGCAGCAGAGGCAGCGCTTCTAAACATTGGTCGATAAAGTAGGGCTCAAAATGAGAATAACGGCTCAGAAATTGTTCCCGTTCAATACGCTTTTCCAAAGCGCAGCGGCCGCGCAGGGCTGCGGCATCGAAGATCTTTTCGGTTTCCCGAAGAGCAAAGTAGCGCGGAGCGAGAAAGGCAAGCGCAAGAAAAAATGGGGACACGAGAAGGCCAAAGAAAAGCCAAACGCGATTTTTTTCAAAGAAGAAGCTGCCAATCTGTTCAAAAAACGCCATATCACTCATTCATTTTTTAAATAAAAAGACGCTCGATAGCGATCCGGAAGAACTTCCCAGGATACTTCGCGCGACGCATCAACCAACCCTAGACCTTGTAAAAGCATTTCATGAAATTTTCGAGCGTGCAAAGGGCTGTTTACTTTGAAGTCCAGCTCGACCTTAACCAAATAGGGATCTTCCATCGCTTCTAAATGAGGAAACGATACGAGTTGATAGCGGATTTGCTCAAAAAAAATGGGGTCGGATGCGAGACGGAACGACTCAACCAATGGATGCTGCGTAAGCCAATTTAAAAACCGAGCCGCCTTCGGAGCTTTCATCAAAAAACGATAATCTTTTGTGTTTTTTTCAATGAGCTTGAGCCATTGATTGACGAGAACAGTGGTTTCTCCTCCGCAGGAGAAGAGCTCAAGCCGCAAAGAGGGATCTTTTTCTGTGGTCCAAGTTTCGAGGTTGTGGACTATTTCGCACTCTCTCTTGTCCATCCACCAGGCTCCGGCTCCACAAATAAAAGCGCAGAGCAGAACGGAAGTGCTGATCAAGCCTGCGCTGCGGCGGCCGAGTTTTTGCCAATTTAGCTTAGATATCGAGGCGCCCGCGCGAAATTGAAGGGGCTGTTTGGTGTTGACGAGGTAGTCAATAGCCAGGCCGATACAGACAGCATAGCGCTGCTCTTCCGCGGTGCAGCCAATTTTTTTCTCCTCGCTCACGCATTCGCGTAAGGTTTCTAATAAAAACTCTCGAAAGCCGCAATCATCGATTTCTCCGGTAAAAATCAGAGGTCGTTGGCATTGGAATGAATGGAGCAGTTTTAAAATTTCGCGGCGAAATGAGCGGGCTTCTTCTGCGAAAACAGGATATTGGCCTGTTTTAATGGATGCAAAATCAACGGGGGGCTCTTCTTTTATTGAGGAGAGCTTTTTTCGTTCTTCATAAAAACAATTTTTTAACTGCTGTAAGCCGGAAGCGAGGGCATGCGCTTTTTGCAATAAACCGTTTTCAACCCAGATGCAGTTGGTGTTTGTCAGGCCGATATCCAAGAGAAAATAGGAAGAAACGTCGGACTCCTTCCATTTGACAAAGGCTTTTAAGGCTGCAGGGATTGCGCTTACACGCTCTGGGTCTAGCTGGATGCGATTGAATGTTTGGAGATGTGCGTTCAGTGCACTGTGCGTTGTGGAATAGGTTGTCGCTCTTTTTTCTTGCGCTTCGAATACGGAAACCGTGATTAGTTCTTCCGCTTTCAGATGCAGCTGCGCCTCGACCTGCAAGATCAGCGCTTGCCGCAGTTTGCGGCTACGCGACGGAGTAAAGATGCGCGAGCGGATCAGGAGATCATTGGAGTGGAGCCCGCTGACTAGAGCCGTTGCGCCAAAGTTAGCGAAAGGGGGCTTGAGGGCGCTCTCAATATCATTTAGCGGCTCGGGAATGCTTTGGGTTTTTAACTCGATCACGCTTAAATTACGGCGTGTCTGCCTTACAATCGCTCGATGAACGAAAACGCCGTCTAGGTGAATGCCCGCTGCTTGCATAAATAGTGAAACTTTTAATGTTTACGTAGACAGTAATTTTATCTCCGACGAGACTTTTAAGCATCTTTATTCTAAAATAGGCCCATATGATGACAAGATCTATTTTTTGCTCCATCGTTCATTTATTGTTTGTCAGTTATACAGTCATGCTGTTTTTGCGGATTCTCTCCAGCTGGTTTTCCATGGAGTGGCAGGGGCATCGATTTGTGCGCTTTTTGGCTTTCTATACCGATCCCTATCTGAACCTCTTCCGCCGCCTCATTCCGCCTATTGGCGGTATGTTGGATCTCAGTCCGATTCTGGCTTTTCTTGCATTAAAATTTCTTGAAATGTTTCTTCTCGGTGTCATTCGATGACTTTGCGCCGTCCCTTTTCGCTGGGCTCTCTCGAGCTTCCATCAAATATTTTTTGCGCTCCATTGGCAGGTTGTTCCGATCTTCCCTTTCGGCAGATGACGAGCCGCTTTCGCCCGGGATTAATTTTTTGCGAAATGATTAAAATCGAGGCGCTGATCCATAACAATTCGAAAACCTCTCGATTTCTCGACTATACTCCGGATATGCGCCCGATTGGTGCGCAGATCTGCGGCAGCAAGCCACAGATTGCGGCGGTTGCCGCTAAAATTGTCGAAGATCTCGGTTTTGATGTCATCGATCTGAACTGCGGTTGTCCGGTGGATAAAGTCGTAAAAGACGGAAGCGGATCGGGGCTGCTTAAAACCCCCGAGCTCATCGGTGAAATTGTCTCAGCGATTGTCTCGGCCGTTCGTATACCGGTGACAATTAAAATCCGCTCCGGATGGAACGATTTGGAGATTAACGCAGTGTCTGTGACGACGATCGCAGAGCAGGCGGGCGCAGCGGCGATAACGGTTCATGGACGTACCCGCGCGCAGGGATATAAAGGCCCTGCGGATTGGGAAATCATCCGCGAATGCAAACGTGCGGCGAAAACGATTCGTGTTATTGGCAATGGGGATGTCGTGGATGGCGAGAGCGCGGCTCGTATGTTTGAGCAGACGGGGTGCGATGGGGTTTTAGTGGCTCGAGGGACGTTGGGACAGCCCTGGATTATTGAGGATATTGAGCGCCATCTCTCGGGACTTCCTCCGATTCAGCGCACCCTTGATGATCTTCGATTGACTCTCATCGATCATTTTCAAAAAATCACGCAATATCAACCCGAGCGTCAAGCCGTTCTGGACATGCGCCGTGTGGGATGCTGGTATTTGAAACGCTGCATCGGAGCTAAGGCTCTTCGGATGCAGATCAATCAAGCGGCGAGTCTGGATGAGGTTTTTATGCTATTAGACACCTTTGATTGGAGCAGTTTGAGTTTACACTCCTCAGTAATCTCGAACGCTCTTTAGCCTCGCTTCGAACTCCTTCAGGAGCCGCTCCATGTTGCGCTGCGTTTCTCGAACCGGTCTTTCATCTTGCGTCTCTTGTCGTTTAAGCCGTTTTTGAGCATGTTTTTTTTCGAGCAGAACGATAAAGGCTTTTAATCCGATTGTTCGCGCTTTCAGGCCGCGTGCAGTTGTTGCGAGAAATCGATCGTCCGTGACAACTGCGATGTCGGAGGGAGTGGACGCCGTTTCCAGTTTTTCCAGGATATACTGATCTGCCGTCTGCCCTTTGTGAGAATAGGCGATGACGAGGGGGCTTTGGTAGGAGAGCCCACTCTGCTCGTCGCGTTGATGACGGCCGTCAAAAACAACCGTTCCCTCGAGATGAAGACATTTAAACTCTTTTTGCAAGGAGCGGATAATTGTTTGTCTTTGAAGTTGGAGAGAATTTTTCGATTCGCTCAGACGAAATAAAAGATTATAACCGTCGATTAGAAAATACATTATGCAACGGCCTCAATTTATTTCGACGAGAGACTCGATCGAAGGAAGGATCTTGTCAAAGGCTTTGCGGCGGTGGGAAATGCGATTTTTGACCGATTCTTCGAGCTCTGCAAAACTCTTGCTATATTCATGCTTGACGAAGAGAGGATCGTAGCCGAAACCGCCGCCGCCCTTTTCTTGAAGGAGAATTTTTCCTTCGCATGTTCCACGCGTGACTTTTTTGACACCTTGAGGAGATGCTAAAACGATCCAACATTCATAATAAGCCGCACGATCGTCGTCGAGAAGATGATGCATTGTATCGAGCAACTTTTTTCGATTGTCTGAATCTGTGGCATTTAACCCGGCGAATCGAGCGGAATGAAGCCCGGGCGCGCCGCCGAGAGCGGGGACGACCAAACCGGAATCATCAGCAATCACCCACTGTTTCAAAGCCGCTGCGGCATGCGTTGCTTTTAAAGTGGCATTTTCTTCAAAGGTGAGGCCGGTCTCTTCCGGGGGAATATACTGAGGAAAATCGACGAGGCTCAAAACGTCGATTGCAGGCACAGCTTTCAACATTGCGCGAAATTCACGGATTTTGTGAATGTTATGACTGGCAATCACAAGGGTGAGGGCTCTCGGGACAGCTCGTAAATGATTCATGCGACAAACCTCATCGGGGATCCGATCCGGTACGGACATCTCCCATAAATCAGTCTACAAGCTGCCGGATTTTTAGAGGGTGTTTAAAAATTGTGTAATAATTTTTAAACACCTTCCTATTCTTGGTCAAAATAGCTGTCGATCGCCGTGATGGTGAATTTTTCACCCTGAAATTCAAATTTTTGGTCGACCGTAAGACCTTTCATTGCTTGCGCTAGTTTTGACTGGAAGGAGAGGATATGCTTTTCCGGATCCGCGTCCCAAGGGCCAAGCAGTGTAAAGCGAAGCGATTCACCTTTTGAATCACGGCAATGAACTACAGAACCGACGCCAACTTCATCTGAAGGAACATCCTCCGGCGTTAGGATACGTGCATGCGAGATTTGATCGGATAGGAATTTCAGATCCGACTGGAGACGGTCGCGCTTTTCGAGAGCGGCTTTGAATTCCGCATTTTCTCTTAAGTCGCCCAAAGCGCGGGCGGCTTGAATTTCTCGAGCGTTTTGTACTGTTTCAGTGGTGGCGATTTCTTGAATACGCAGCTGTGTTTTTTGATATCCTTCCTGAGTTGTCCAGATGATGTTTTCATCAGAAATATGGACTCCTTTTTCCTTGCGAATGCGAGTGAGCGAAGGAAATACGACTTCTGCCAGAGAATGCAGAATTTTGATGTCGTGGTCGGTAAACGACTGGCACTTGGTGGCTAAAAGCAAATATTCCTGAATCTCCTCGAGGCTCGATTGCTGCAGAATATCTCGCACGACCTTATATCGATTCGCCGTGAGCAGTCCCACAATCTTTTTAGCCAAATCCCGCATTTGTGTTTTTTGCCCCAGATGATCGAGCAAAATCAAGAGACCTTCGAAAAAGCGGTTTTGTCCCTGAGCGTCAGAGAAAGGCGTTTTTGTCCCGGGATCGAGCAGTTTTTGAAAATACCAAACGAATACTTCCGGATAAGAGAGCGGATGGATCAGCAAATTATTGAGCTTTACTGTGAGGTCGGCTCGGGTTTGAGGCGAATCGAGTTCATGCAGTAAATAATCGCGCAGCAAATTCGACTCGATCACGAAGAAAAGATCGATGAAGATTTCTTTCCAATCCTTACGGTTTTTACGTACGAGCTGCATCATTCTTTTTTGGAAGGCAAGCACTTCGATATCGCGAATGATCTCGCCAATATTGGGCATCTTCTCGATTAAGGCGTTCATTTCTTTCAAAGCATGGGGAACGTCAAGATCTTCTTGGAAAAAGAGAATTTGCAAGCGTTGCGCGTCGCTGAGAGTCTCGTGCTCTAAAACTTCTTTGAATTTTGCATCTAGGGATGCTTTAAATTCGAAATTTTTCAACGTCTCAGGAAAATCGCGCATGAACGTATAGACCATTTGAATGGTCGCGTTAATACTCGGCTTGCTTTCGAACGCTTTGTGGAGAGCGACTTCGTGCGGTAGATCTTCATCTCGCAAACGGAAGGGCTCTTTAAGATCTTTTGGAGATTCGATTTTAGTGTCTTTTTTTGTTTTAGCTCGCGCCGCTTGCCACCAGCGATTCCAATCGGCTGCAGGAATGACGAGATCGCTTAGCTCTTCTTTGATTTCCGCGGCAGTTTTGGGGCCAAGATCGCGCAGTAATAATCGGACGAGTTCGCTTGGATTGTCTCGCGCGTCTTTTTCGAGTTGATCGGGGTTGCCGAATCGTTGCGAATAGAAGTGGTCGGCCGGAAGCGGCAACAACGTTTTAAATGCTTTTTCAAAGGTGAAGTGCTGCGGGCCAATCACATATTCGAACTCGAGCGCAAGTTCTTCCCGGATCAATGAGACATCAATGATTTCCCCCGTTCCCCAGCCGGCCGTGTGAAACACGAAGTTGCCCTTTTTCATATGCGTGAGGAGCTCAAAGTTGCGAATGCAGCCCTGGAAACGTTCTCGATTGCGTAACCCGACGAGGCGCATTTTATCAAGAAACAAAGGATCGTTCGGATAGTAATCTTTTAAATGCTGAGTGGCGAGATCGGCGAGCTCTTCGGTGTTGGTCGTTTCTAAATCGTAGATCAGCCGGAGCACGTCGTGCGAGAGTTTTGGATCTTTGATCTCACGCCAGATGGTCAACACTCTTTCGATTTGAAGACCGAAAGGTTTTACCATTTCAGAATTTTTGATTTCTTGAAGGATCAAGATCAGTTCTTCGCCATCGGGCTGGTCGCCATAGCAATATTCTTCCCAGAGTTTCAAAACGCTGGTGTAGTCGTTATTTACGATTCTCTCTCGAAAATCTTTTAAATAGCTCATCGCGGCTTCCCGATCCTTAGACATAGCTCCCTATCAAGATTTAAATTTTAGAATTGCTTAGTGCCTTTTAGTATAGAGCCTTTCCAAATAATGTTCAAAGAATCTATAAAGCTCGTGCTCAAAGACAAAGAACTTTGCCTTTTAAGATGCCTTCGCGGAGATTTTGAATCGTTTCTAATGATCATTTCGCAAAACACTGAAGTCCTTATCTTTTTAATAGTTACCGGCTTGCTCCCACGATGTAAATTTGTTGAAAATTTTTGAGGGTAAGCGAGGCTTGAAAAAGATTTTTCTGGCCACCTTCTTGCTGCTGTTGCATAAAGTCTTCTTGAATCAACATTTTTTATGAAAAAAGGCTCCTGCCTCTCTTTTTTTTTTATCGGCGGCGTTATTTTATCCACGCCCATTTATGCTCAAATGGTGAGCGGCCCCGATCCTGTCGAGGGGCTTTTTCATGATTTAGAAACAGTGCGAAAAATCGACCAGCAAATCCACGATAAATTGCCTGTATTATTTAATTATCAAGGACAGGGGGGCTACTTTACGATGCCCTCCGCGCGTATGCCGGAAGCGGGATTGATTGGGTTTGGCTATTCTTATCTTCCGCCATACAACGTTTGGAGTCTCTCTTTCCAATTTTTCGATCACATTGAAGCTGTGGGAACGTATTGGATATATCGCGGCATATTGGAGGGAAATTTTGGTCACATGGGCTTTGGCGATGATGCCGAGCGCTCGGCCAATATCAAGATTTGTTTGCTTCGGCCTGAGGATGGCTTTCCTTTTCTTCCCGATTTTTCCATTGGTTGGAATGATTTTTTTGGCTCCTGTCGTTTTAACTCTTTTTATGCAGTGGCTACCGAGGAGTTGCCTTGCTATAACTTAGAGGCCACGCTGGGTTACGGCGATGGCCGCATCAAGGGCTTTTTTGGCGGCCTGGCCTGGACGCCCTGGCGATGTTCCGAACACTTCTTAAAAGGGTTGACTCTTGCTGCAGAGTACGATGCGAATGATTACAAACACCACAAAAGCGAACATCCCTCGGGACGTCAAGTCGACTCGCGCGTCAATGTCGGGTTAAAATACCAATTGGGCAAACTTTTTCAGGTTTCTGCGAGCACCGTTCGCGGATGCGATTGGGCGGCGAGTCTTTCGATGCATTACAATTTGGGTCAATCGAAAGGTCTGTTTCCTAAAAGCTCCGATCCTTCGACTTACACTGCGCCGGTTGATACCGAACCGGTCGGCCGTCTGCGCACGGGAGAGGAGATGGCCCGCGATCTCGCCTATGCATTCCAGGAACAGGGATTTGATTTATACCGCGCGTATCTCGTTCCATGTGCTTTAGGTCTTGACTCTCTCTATCTCAAAATTGTGAATGTCCGTTACCGGGAAGAAGGGCAAGTTCGCGAGCGGATTGAGCACATTATCTCTAACCTATCGCCTTCTAACATATCGCATGTCGTCGTCGTTGTTGAAGCGGACGGAGTGGCTCTGCATGAATATCGATTTCGCCGGGTGGATTTGGTTCGTTATCAGAACGGTTATTTAGGTGATTATGAATTTCGAATCATCGCACCTTTAAAAGAGGTTGAATCGGCTCCGTCTTCCTACGACAGCGCGCTTCTCTATCAGCGGCGAAAACCGATTTGTACATTCACATTTCGACCGCGCGCGATGTCTTATTTTGGATCGAGTAAAGGAAAATTCAAAGGGCAGGTCGGTTTTTCATTTGGACCGGAGGGTTATCTTTTCGATCATTTCTACTACGCTCTCCAAGGAAGCTTTACGGTTTTTTCGATGCTGCAAAATCTAGGCAGCTGGGATATTTTAAATCCATCCCGCATCATCAATGTCCGCACGGACAACATGCTCTACCACCAGGCGCATTCTTTCCATGTGGATACCGCCTATATTCAGCGCAGTTTGAATCTCGGGTTGGGCTGGTTTACGAGGCTGGGAACCGGTTATTTTGAAACGGCATACGGCGGCGTTGCCTGGGAGGCTCTCTATTATCCGGTAAATTTCAGCTGGGCCATCGGTTTTGAAGCGGCGGTTCTTTGGAAAAGACGCTATTATGGTTTGGGATTTTTTAATAAGATCCGTAAATTGTCGCCGGAAGGAGTGGTCTGGGTTCCCTTTACCGGGTTTCAATATTTTGTCGATTTTTACTATGATTATAAGCCTCTTAACCTTGATTTTAAGCTTAGCGCCGGTCAGTTTCTTGCCAGAGATAAAGGAGCTCGTGTGGATGTCGGCCGCACCTTTCCCAGCGGGCTTCGCGTTGGCGTTTGGTATACCGTTACAAATGCGAACGACGTTGTGAACAATCAGCGTTATTACGACAAGGGCTTTTCGATTACAATGCCGCTCGATTTTTTTATGAACAAGAGCAGCCGGACGCGCGTTGGCTACGGAATGTCTGCCTGGCTGCGCGATTGCGGCGCCAAGGCGTGCACGGGGAAAGATCTCTATCACACCCTCTATTACGAACGGTATAATCCCCATCCGACCAGCTACTAAATGTAAAGCGGCTTTACTTTAGAGATCATTTTTGTTGAAGGGGCTTTTTTTTTATGGCAAGCTCAGTCTGGCATGTTTTTTAAAAAAAGTGGAGGGTCAATGGTGCATGGCATTGAAGAATTTACGGATGAGCAAACTAAGCTTTTAGAGCACTTCGTTACCAGTACGACATCGAACGTCTTTGTCTTGCGCAATCTTCCCGAAGTGATCAAGGGCGCTTTATTTTCGCGCTATTCGCGCTCCGCTCTTGGCTTGCGCTCCCTGCTCATGAAAGAATTTATTTTGAATGAGGACACTTCATTTGCCAATATTGTCGGTAAATATACTGATTCCGACTCAGCTCAAGAACAGACGAGCGCCATTCAAAAAGCGCAAAATTTTTACGATCGGATCCTGGATGGCTTTGGCGACGACTCCATCGGCGAGCTTGGCGGCGCTCATCTCGCTGTCGAGGGCGTATCTCTGCTCGCAACAAAAATGATCGAAGACAGCCGCTTAGGCGGATCGCCGCTGGAAAAATCGACGCGTTATATTTATTTCGATCAAAAAATTAACGGCCAGTATCTTTTTTATCATGAACCGGTGTTGATGACCTCGGCGTATCGAGCTCTCTATCTGACCACCTGCAACGATCTCTTTGAAACCTACAGCCGGCTCATTCCTCCTTTAACAGCGCATATTGAGCAAGGATTTCCTAAAGAGCCAACGATTTCCAAGGGAGCTTATACAGCTGCGCTGCGCGCGAAAGTTCTCGATTGCTTGCGCGGTCTGCTGCCGGCGAGCGCGATGACAAATATGGGAGTGTTTGGCAATGGTCGTTTTTTTGAGACGCTTTTGCAGAAGATGAATGCTCACAACCTCGCCGAGATGCAGGAAGTCGGTAAGAAGGCTTATCAGGAGCTGGCCAAAGTCATTCCTTCCTTTATCCGCCGAGCGGACCCGACACATAAGCACCACCAGAGGCTCAATGAATGCTATGAAACTATGCATGGTGAACTTCGGAAGATCGCTCAAAAACATTTGCCGCGAATTGCTACGCCGCTCGCTAATGGAGTCAGGCTGGTTCATTCCGATTCCGACGCGGTAGCCAAGGTGGCGGGCGCCCTTCTGTTTGCCTATGGGCATGCGGGATTACATGAGCTGCAACGATATTGCGCACAGATGAGCGCTGAAGAAATTTCGAGTCTATTTGATGCCGCCAGCGCATCTCGAGAAAATCGCCGTCATAAATCGCCGCGCGCTTTGGAGCACGCCTCTTTTACTTTTGAAATCGTTGCTGATTTTGGAGTTTATCGCGACTTACAGCGGCACCGCATTTTGACCCAAGAGCGGCAATTGCTTACTTGCAACTATGGCCATTATTTGCCGCCGGAGATCAAAGGCACGCCCATGGAGTCAGAGTATATCAATGCAATGGACCGGGCAAAAGCGGCGTATGATTCTATTGCGAGAGAGCTTCCCGAAGAGGCGCAATATGTGGTTCCGATCGCTTATAATGTCCATTGGTATTTCAATGTCAATTTGCGCTCTTTGCAATGGATCTGCGAGCTGCGTTCGATGGCGCAAGGCCATTCAACGTATCGTCAAATTGCGCAAGAAATGGCACGGCAGGTTTGTAAGGCATTTCCACAGTTTGAGCGCTTCTTTAAATTTGTCGATTTTGGCGGCTATCAGCTTGGTCGCTTAAGCGCTGAGATTCGTAAAGAAGAAAAGACGAAGGTAAGAGTGTAATTTGTTTCAGCTTCATTCTCCCTTTCAACCTTGCGGCGATCAACCCGAAGCGATTTCCAAGCTTGTTTCTGGCATCCAAGGCAATAAGAAGTCCCAAGTTCTTTTAGGCATTACCGGCTCGGGTAAAACATTCACGATGGCCAATGTGATTCAGCAGGTGCAAAAACCCGCATTGATCCTCGCCCATAATAAAACGCTCGCTGCCCAGCTCTATCAGGAGTTTAAAAACTTTTTCCCCCACAACGCGGTTGAATATTTTGTTTCCTATTACGACTACTATCAACCGGAAGCCTACATTGCCCGTACTGATACTTACATTGAAAAAGACCTCGCGATCAACGACCGGATTGAAAAGATGCGCCTGAGCGCCACTCGGTCTTTGATTGAGCGGACCGATGTGATTATTGTCGCTTCCATTTCTTGCATCTATGGCCTTGGCACGCCGGAATACTATAGCCAGATGCTTCTCACCTTGTCCGTTAAGCAGCAAGTGCGCCGCGATGACGTACTCCTGCATCTCGTGGAGCTTCACTATAAACGCAATGATATGGAACTTGCGCGAGCGAGTTTTCGCGCCCGCGGAGATGTTTTGGAAATCGTTCCTGCCTATGAAGATGATCTTGCCTACCGAATTGAATTTTTTGGCGACGACATCGAGAGGATCAGTGAGATCGATCCTCTGACCGGCAAAGTCCGCCGCCGTTTAGACAAGGTCTCTATTTTTCCGGGATCGCACTACGTCACCCCGGAAAGCGTTCGATGGCAAGCGATTCAAACGATTCGCGCCGAGCTTACCGAACGAATCCAAACATTTCAGTCGCAAAATCGACTCGTTGAGGCGCAACGCATTCGCGAGCGGACCAACTACGATCTTGAAATGATGAAAGAGATCGGTTTTTGCAAGGGGGTTGAAAATTACTCACGCCATTTTAGTAAGCGGCTTCCCGGCCAACCGCCGCCCTGTCTCATCGATTATTTTCCCGAAGATTTTCTCTTCTTCATCGACGAGTCGCACCAGACGCTTCCTCAAATGCACGCGATGTACAACGGCGATCGTTCCCGCAAGCAATCCCTCATTGAATTTGGCTTCCGTCTTCCTTCGGCATTTGATAACCGGCCTCTTAAATTTGAAGAAACTTACGCCAAATTCCGCCAGGTCATCTATGTTTCAGCTACTCCGGGATCGTGGGAAGTTCGAGAAGCTGAGGGCGATGTGGTGCAGCAAATCATCCGCCCCACAGGACTTCTCGACCCGCCGATCACTTTGCGCCCCGCTACCGGCCAGGTGGACGATTGCCTTGAAGAGATCCGTCTCGAGACGCAGGCCGGCGGCCGCATTCTCGTGACCACTCTGACTAAAAAACTCTCAGAAGATCTCTCTAAATATCTCAATGAAATTGGCGTGAAGTCGAAATATCTTCATTCGGATATCGATACGCTGGAGCGCATTCAAATCATCAAATCATTGCGTCTGGGCGAGTTTGATGTTCTTGTCGGCATTAACCTGCTTCGCGAAGGGCTGGACATTCCTGAAGTGTCGCTTGTCGTCATCCTGGACGCTGACAAAGAGGGCTTTCTTCGCTCCGAAACAGCCCTCATCCAAACTTGCGGACGAGCGTCCCGCAATGTCAACGGCCGCGTGATTCTCTATGCTGATAAAGAGACCGCAGCGATCCGGAGCGCGATGAAGATCACGGGTGAGCGCCGCCGCCATCAGCAAGAATACAATGAGCTTCATCACATCACCCCAACCACCATCAAACGCGAGATGACTCAATCGCTGGAAGAATCGTTCGGGCTTCCCGAAGAAGAGACCCTTCCCGATAAAAAACTCATTTCGCCGGCCCATGTTGACATCGCCGATCTTGAGCAGAAGATCCGTGAGTGCAAAGTCGAGATGGAGCGCGCGGCCAAAGAGCTGCGTTTTGAAGATGCCGCCCGCCTGCGCGACTCCATGCGTTATTATCAAAACCTCGAACTGCTCAAAAGCGATACGGATTAAGGAGTGTACCGAAAAGATTGCTTCGTCGCTTTTAGAGATTTTTTTGGTACACTCTCAAGTTTAAAAGATCTGGATGAAGATTGAGCACGGCTGCTACATTGATTAAATCGAACGGGACCTATGCCGAAGAATCATAAATCCACACGCTTTTTTGAGACGCCTCTTTGGAAAATCTTCGTTGGTCCTCGCTACTCCAACAGTAAATACCTATTTCTTATTTTGATTCCGAATTTGCTGGCCGCCGTTCTGGAAGGAGGAACCTTCGCATTCATTCTTCTCGCTTTTTCTGCGCTTGAAGGAAAACAAGTTCAGGATTTTCACATTCCTTCATGGTTTCCGATCACGGGTTGGCTATCGACCTTGTCAAGCATTCGGCTCTTTTATTTTTTCGTATTGTCGGCGATTGGTTTTCAAGCGTTTCGTGGGATTGTCAGTTTTGTTTCGCTTTACGGAACCTCCTTGCTCTCTTTGAAGGTTCAAACGGCGGCACAGAAACAGGTTTATCATCAAATTTTCAAATTCAGCTTCCCCTTTATTTCTCAATATAAGATCGGAGACTTAAATGAGTATGTTAAAGGGCCCTCCGTCTTAATTCCTCAACTATTTGACGCCTTGAATCGAGCGTTAGTTTCAGTTTTTATGATTATTGGGTTGAGTGTTGTATTGTTTTGGATATCTCCCAAGTTGACTTTATTAACGTTGGTTTTCTTTGGTCTTTTTGCTTTGAGCCAAAAGCTCGTAATTAAAAAAATCGGAAGGTTTTCTGAGCAATTATCTAATCATTTATTTGAGTTTAGTCATCAGACGGTCCAAGCTCTTCAGGGAATACGCCCCATTCATATTTTTCATCGACATGACTACTTACTCAATAAAGTGGCTGAGCTATTAGATCGAATTGCCCAGTGCAGTAAAAGAACATATTTTTGGAACAACATTATTCCGTCGATGAATGAGACCGTAAATGTTTTGTTGGTTGGAGGAATATTAATTATCGGTTCATACCTCTTGGCGCATAGCAATGGCGATGTGATATCCAATCTTTTGACATATGTCGAAAG
>Ga0209777_10002106_pt1 | contig 26908 bp, 26 predicted proteins | sample FrelakmetHBP12HB_FD_187147 | JGI IMG/M metagenome (GOLD analysis project Ga0209777, IMG submission 187147) | Freshwater lake sediment microbial communities from the University of Notre Dame, USA, for methane emissions studies -HBP12 HB (SPAdes)... | ecosystem: Environmental > Aquatic >...
AACCGCTTCACGTACCTTTATATTAGAAAACGGGGAAGTAGGGTCCGCGCTGTCCCACATCATGGCATGCTGGAACCGTAGCCCGAGTACATCAATTTTGAAGCCCAGCTTCTCCAGCATATTCGATGTAGCAAGCTGGAGACCTGACACCATCTCTTGTGCCTCACCCGCCTGGAAAGACATCGTTCTGACTGTTACATCCGCGATGTACTTTATGATAATCGCATCAAGATAGGGCTTGCCTTCCTGCCAGTAATTCGGGTTCTTCGTGAATTTGACGAAGTCATCCTGTTTGAAGCTATCAAAGATGAAAGGCCCGGTGCCTACCATGTGCAGCTTGGATTTCGTGTCCGCCGTAGCGGGTTTCTGCAAAGCTGTCGGTGATGCCATCAGGCCGTCAGTCCCGGCCAGGGCGGTCATGAAACCATAATCAAACCCGTCCATATTCGCCCGGATGGTATAGTCATTAAGGATATCATAGGATTTCACTACCTTCAAGGAATAAGCGCCCCAATAGTCTGAGTTAGCAGTCGCTTCTAGGTTGTATTTGACTGCTTCGGCATTAAAGGGGGTGCCATCCTGGAACTGGATACCCTTGCGCAGGAGGAAGGTGACGGATTTACCGTCGGCAGAAACGTCCCAAGATTCAGCCAGGAACCCCTTGAGAGATCCATCTAAATCCAGCCGGAGCAATGGCTCTAGGCAAGGGACAAGATCCCTGCTCAGGAAATTGCCGCCATCACACGGAGGATTAATATCGGATATAGTTGAGTCCTGAGACAAGATGAATGTGCCTCCGTATTGCTGTTCGCTGGTTGGTGTTGGAGCCGTGGTTGTTGCTGCTGCTGTGGTTGTTGCTGCTGCTGTGGTTGTTGCTGCTGCTGTGGTTGTTGCTGCTGCTGTGGTTGTTGCTGCTGCAGACGTTGGTGCTGTGGTCGCTGTCGGAGTTGATTTAGCACAGCTAATAAGAGTCAAACCAACTGCTACCACCAGGATTACCGAGAGTACAAGTAGCTTTTTCATTATTATACCTCCTTTAGTTCTTATTTGCTTTAAAAATTACTTAAAGTTATAACAGTTATCTTTCCTTGTCAATGAAAATGAACATAGTGGGAACAAGATTGCACATAATGTGTGCTTAAGACGATAAAAGCAAGTGGTCGCTTCGTGAAATATGTGATAACCTCAGTTGGGAAGAAAGTTGACAAAGGGCTTAAAGAGGTATATATTATTTTATCTTGAATAAAGAATATTAATCATGGGATTAATCCTGGCGGTATATATAGACTCGTTGGTTGAAAGGAATTTTTATCATGATAGATGAACTGGATAGTCAGATAATCTCATTAATGATAAAGAATGGTCGCCTTACTAGTAAGGTGCTGGCTAATAAGCTCAATGTTAATTCTTCAACCATAAGGCGGAGAGTGGGCCACCTTATTAAAGACGGGGCGATTCACATTATTGCTCTCCCGGAATTTTTCAAAGCAGGTTTTCCCGTGCAGGCGATAATCGGTTTGGATATTGATAAAAAGGAATTGAATAACGCTCTTCAGACTATCTGTGCCATCCAGGAATGCAAGTTTGTTTCAGTCACTTTGGGGGGATTCAATATCATGATCATCCTGTGGTGCCATTCTACTGCAGAGATTCACGTGCTGGTCCAGAAGATTACTGGCAACTTGAAGGGTGTAAAAAACTGCGAGGCGTTTATCTGTATGAATATGGCTAAAAGTATTAATCCTATGGCTAACCGTATCTACCTCTCTCAAATTGAAGAAAAGCCCCGCAATCCGCTCCCTGTCTCCAGGTAGTCCGTACATTTTAACTATCGTTTTTTTACTGCTTACCGTTCCAGCATACCCATTTACGCAATCTTTTCTTGCAATTCTTCAGCGCCCTGTTATCGATATGCTTTACGCCCTGAATAGCTTCTATAATATGTATTCTTCATACTCATACTGGCAGGGATGCCCGGCCGTTACGTACATCGCATTATCTTCAGGTACCATAATTACGGAAGCCAGTGTCTCCGCCGTAGACCCCTCCAGGGCATGATTACAGATACCATGGGGATGATTATTATGGTTGGACATGATTTCCATCATCCGCTCCAGGGTAATGTTCCCGTAGTGCTTTTCAATGAGCCTTTTTATCTGCGGTTCGCGGATATAGGTGCTCGGGGCGCCCACGTAGACCAGCTCCCCCTTCTTGAACCGCTCGGTACGATAATGGTTGGCATGAACCAGGATGTCCCTTTCGGGTTGCAGCACGTTGAAATTATCAGGTTTTGTTTCGATACCGATAATATCGCCCTCTTTACTCGCTAGGGAGTAATACATCATACTACGCCCGGCTACGCAGAAAATCCCTAGCGCATCGCCGATTCGCCTCTGTCTCATCACCTTGGGTATGACACAGCAGGCAGGTAAAGTGAATAACTGCTCCTTCGGTGGGCTCACGACGACGTTTAAGACCATCCCCAGGCCCGCTGAGTTCAAGACCAGCTCACAGGCTCCCCAGAAAACCAGTGACAGCTGTTTCAGCCCATCCGCGTGCGTTGTTTTCACTAGATCTATTGACCTGCCGCAGGTAGCGTCAAAATTCTGCCCGATGATGGTCTTGCCGTCTCGGGTGGCTTGCCCTGTGACGGCAAAAGAGGTACAGAAGGTTTTCATTTGCTTGTAATAAAAACTGAGCTCAAAGTTGCATCTTAGCAGAAAAACCTCTTCAAGGCTGACCCCCATCCCCTCCGCCTGTCCTTGGAGCATTTCCACCAGATCAGGGTCGAAACTCTTTACAGGTGAAAGATACTTCCGCATTGTCGTGATTATTTCTTCTCTAGTGGTTTTCTGTGATGTGATATATTCTTTGAAAAGCGAGTTAATTGAAGTAGCAAGACTATTGCGGCGGATAGCTCCGTACTGCTTGCCTATTTTATACATCGTGCCGCTGCATTCGATAATTTCAAGCCTTTTTCTCTTTTTCATTCTATGATCCTTATTGTTTATCCAGGAATACTATTTTTGTCTATGAAAGCTCAGCCAACTACTAAGATGTACCTGATTTTAACCTATCTGCCCTTTTTCTATCAATATCCTCGAAAGCATTGACTTGGATGATAAGAAAGTATAGGATGAAACTGCAATGGTTGGCACTTAGTTCAGAAGGTAGTTTTAAAGTTGGAACCATGGTGATTCTATTAGAGGGTGTTAGCGATGATAGATGCATTGGATCACCAAATAATTGAAAAGCTCGTCAAAGATGGCCGTAAAAATAGTAAGGAATTATCTAAAGAGCTTCACGTGGATTCTTCCACTATCAGGCGCCGAGTGCATCGGCTCATCAAGGAAGGCTTTATTTACATTATTGCCCTTCCGGAGCCAAGTAAGGCTGGCTTTCCTACGCAGGCAATTATAGGTCTTAACGTTGAAAATGTGGAGCTCGATAACAACCTTAAAATCATCAATGATATACTGGAGTGCACGTTCGTTTCCGTCACTACTGGTAGATTCAATATTATGATTATTGTCTGGTGCCATTCCACCGCAGAGATAGACAGGATAGTAAAGAAAATCCTGTCCAGCGTAAAAGGGGTAAAGAGTTACGAGACATTCATCTGCGCCAATATTGTCAAGGGCATTGATAGCCCTGATTGAGGTGCCCCAGGATATCACCTCTATTACTTAAGTCAGCATTTTCAATACTGAACTTGCTGGCCAGCGACTCCCACAACCATAGTAATCGGTTGCATCAACCGTATTTCAATATGTTGCCGGTTTCAATCATTAAATTTAATCCGGTGATTATCCCGGGGTGAATAACAAAATCAATCCACCTTCTCTATTGACGATATGTATTTTCCGCCAGTGCCTGCGGTAAAGTGGAAAATGGGACGGTCAACCTTGTTGAAGGATAGGGGGCAGTGTTCCATCCCTTTCGGGACAAAGACCAGACAACTCCTGGTGATGATATGCTTTTCACCACCAAACCATAGCTCCACTTCTCCCCCAAGATCATGGACATCATCCGGGTTGGAGCCAAAAAACGCGATTATTTCATCAAAATCATGCGTGTGAGCACCAACAGAGCTTTTACGGGGCTTATAATACCAGACAACCTCTGTATAAAACGCTCCCGGGATTTTATTGGTATCGAGCCAACCCACGTGGGTATATATCCCGGCATTCTCATCAGCCGTCACCTGTTTGCTCGCCGGGAGATTTGCCTCGGTCATGAAATATTTGTCATATTTGCCCATTTCTGTTTTTCCTCCTTAAATATAATTCCGGAAACTTGCCGGTAACGCCTTTATTTAATAAATGATAAAAGTCGGCTGGGGTTATCCACCATCATCGTATGAATTTGTGATTTTGTGATACCTTGCTGGAGCATTGCTGGTACGATGTTACGGAGGATATGAGCGTAGCCAAACCCGCCCCACGTAGTCAGCAGCACCTTAAGAAAGGTATCGTGGGAGAGAAGAATGTGCTTCAGGTAACCGTCGCTGATAAGTTGTCTCACGGCAATGATACGCTGCATCTCGCTTGGGAAGCCCATCACGCTCTCCCCGAACACGAAGGGCGGGAACAGGTGTCCGAAGGTATCGTACTCAATAAAGAAGCCAGCATCAGCGATGCGGCGGATAGTATCCGGCATAAATCCCATGATGTCGATATGGCAAATGACCGTCTTTTCTGGTCGGCCGCCGTTTTCCCGCAGGATGCGCAACACTTTCTGTATCAGCCCGGCGTCCGGGCCGGGAGGGTGTATGGTAAGCGGAGCTCCTGTCTCACGCTGGGCTTCGGCGCAGGCGCGCAATAAACGGCACTCATCCTCGCGCAGGGCGGGTGTCAATCCTATCTCGCCGATGATACCGGCACGCACTCCCGTAGCACCGATGCCTACCGTCAGATCCCGAACGATTTCGCGCTGGAGTTGTTCTTCTGTCATGGCGGTTACCTCAGGCGCATAAAGCAGCCCCTGGTAGTAGCCGGTGCCCATGATGATATTAAGGCCGGTGGCTTGAGCGAGCCGCTTGAGTCCTGCGGGATTGACGCCGCCGAAGGGTTTGGTGCTGACATCGACGACGGTATTACCCTCAGCCTGCTTGTACGCCAGGAGTTCTTTAACCAGCACCGTCTCGCCCGGCATTTGCAGGCAGTCCGCGTTGCTCAGGGCATGGGCACGCACCCAGGCGAGGTTTTCAAATGTGACCGGAGCGTAGGCTAATGCTTTGTCGGCTGGGTCGGCCGGCTCGGAGAAGAAAAAATTCCTGCCATCGGCGAAAATATGCTCGTGAGGAAGGGTAATACCCAGCGAGCCGGCATCGATTGGCCCCAGCACCGTCTGGGCCTTGGGGGAGTTTTTCGCTGCTAACATGGTTTTAGCCTTTATCTTTTATCGCCTCTTGTGCTTACTACCCTGCGGTCGTACTTGATTGTACTTTATTCTACACTTTTCAATCAATATTCTCACTACTGTCAAAGTAGAAAAGGCCTCAAGATTCAGTAATATATTTCTTAGTTTGCTTTTGTTGGATGAATCAAAAGGTCTATAATAAAATCAAGAAAATGAAGACCCGTCAGATATTTATTTAATGCAGGATTTGATTGTTAGGTATTAGTTGAAGATGTGGGGTTAGAATTAAGAAATGCAGTACGTATGAGTATGGCAGACATACAGGAGCAAGGTCTGCTATCAAAGAAGATTAACGAACTTGCCCTTAAGATTGATGGTACTCCTGTTGAAAAGCTGGTCTTGCAGCTCTACCAAGAGTTGGAAAGAGCTGGCATTTCTCTAAAGCCAAAAACCTATCTATCGGATGGGTGGGGTTGCCCTAATCGAGTCCCTGTGATTGGTATACCATTCTACTTGGTCGATTCGAAGCTATGTAGTCTCAAAAGCCAGCTGACAGGCATCGAACCCGAAGACGATACGGAAGTGATGATGATACTCCGACATGAGGCAGGCCACGCATTTAACTATGCCTACCGCCTTTACAAAAGTGTAAAGTGGCGCCAACTCTTCGGTCGATTCTCCTTGCCCTACAAAGAACAGTTTAAGGTAATCCCTTTCAGCGCCCGATTTGTGCGTCATGTTCCGGGATGGTATGTTCAGAGGCACCCCGACGATGATTTCGCTGAAACTTTTTCAGTGTGGCTCACCCCCGACTCAGATTGGCGGAAACGTTATGTAGGCACTCCTGCTTTGACTAAACTGTTATACGTTGACAAGACGGTAGGGAGGTATGTTAATAAACAGGCGATCGTGACCAGAGGTAAACTAGATATGCCCGTAGAAGAGATGACGATGACCCTCGGCGCCTGGTTCAGGAAACAGAAGAAACACCGCCGGGTTGTCCTACACCCAATTCTGAACGAAGATTTAAAAAGACTTTTTCCGGCAGCAGAGGGAAAACTCGCGGTAGATTTCCTTCGAGCCAATCGCCAACAACTGATTCGGGAACTTCACTTTTGGACAGGTATAGAACGGCAAACTCTAATTGCCTTAGTCGATGAACTTCTGGAGCGCGTCAGACTCCTTGAGCTTAAAATAGAAAATGATCAGGCGGCGACGCTGATGGTGGGCATATCGGTGTTTGTCACGACACTCATCATGAATTATCTTGATAAGGGTCAATTCATTGAAGTTTGACGTCATCATAATTGACTTTAGCTGAACTGGATGACTCGCCTGGGAAAGGTATTCTTTAATATGAGCCTGACCAGACGGTAATTGAGATTCTACGAAGTCTCGAACATTTCTAATAATTCTGAACGTCCCCAATTGAACAAGGTACCATGAACATGGAGATCTCGGTAAACTCTCCAAATGCGACTTTATACTTGTATATTACTCTTTTCAACCCCCCGCTTTCTGAGTCGGCCTGTATGGTCAGCTGTTTTTATTGCGGCAACAATTGCCTCTTTGGTGACAGGCACCGGTTCATTATGTACCGGATTATCTTTATCCATCGCAACTTCAGCGACCTTATTTATAGCGGAATCCGAAATATGCGGCAGCCCTATTTCAGCCAGCGTTGTCGGAAGGCCGATAGATTCACAAAAAGCATACACTTCATCGATGATTTCATTCTCTCTATCTGTTAGAAACAAGGATGCCAGCGTTCCAAAGGCGACTATCTCACCGTGCAGGTAGTTTTCAGTTTCTTTAAAAGCTGTAAATCCTATCTGAATGCCGTGTGCTCCCGCCAGACCGCAGCTTTCAAAACCTAGCCCGCTTAAAAGAGTATTGGCTTCAATGATGTGTTCCAGGGCCGGTATTACCATATGGACCTCACAGGCTCTTTTCGCGGCCAGTCCATAATCCATTAGCGTCTGATAACATAGTTGGGCTAGGGAATACGCTGTCATCGAACCGATATCACCGGAAAAGGTCATGTTAGCGGCATATTTCGCCTGGCATGATTCGGCTTCAAACCGCGTGGATAAGGCATCTCCCATTCCAGCCACCAGGAATCTCACCGGGGCTTCGGCAATTATTTTTGTATCTACCAATACAACCGCCGGATTGTGGGGATGTTGCATGGCTCTATCGTATGCCCCGTCCGGTGTATAAATCACAGATACCGCACTGCAAGGGGCATCGCTGGCAGCTACCGTGGGGACAATAATCAAAGACATACGCAGCTTGTTCGCCACAGCTTTAGCGGTATCTATTACCTTACCTCCGCCCATGCCGATAACAACCTCGCAATTTGTTTTGCCAACTAGTTTAGCTACTCTGCTTATTTCATCATCGCAACATTCGCCCTGGAATTTTTCCGGGAATACCTGCGCGTATATGGCTAAATCATCTTTAAAGGCGGGTAGGATTTTCCCATAAACGCTATTACTGCACAGCATAAAGGCGGTTTTACCTAACCTGGCAATTTCCGGTCCCAGCCTCTTAACGGCATCATAGCCCTGAATATAACGTCCGGGAAATATGGTTGTACTTAGCATTGGGTATTCCTCCTGTAAATAATACCAGGATTTAACTGCAAATCTGGGATGTCTTTAAATATAAAAACAAATTTAGTCTATTATTTCAGGGCAAATATCCCGCTGGATTTGATTCTTTAATGGTGCCGGCGCCGGGCATGACCACCATTTCTATATGGGGTTTCTTTACTTTCTTCCAGGTTAAAGGCCCGTGTTTCACACCTTTAGGGATAAACAATGCTGAAGTTTTATCAATAATCAGTTTCTCATCACCAACCACAAATTCAATCTCAGCACCCAATTCCTCTGGATTTTTGGGGTCGGCACCGATGTGGATGACTATTTCATCATAATTATGCGTATGGCTGTCTATATGCGGGTTGGGTTCCGGCATCTGGTATATCCAGCCGATTTCGATATACGTATCACTACCGGGCACAAGGTCATTACTCATGTAAGTCATAGTAGGATTTTGCCGTCCCTTGATTTCTTTGCCATTACCCACTTCATAGTGGGGAACTTTTACCAAGTTCTTCTTATAACTTGTTTTCGCCATATCAATGCTCCTCCTGTGAAATTTGAATACACTCTATAATAATTACATTACGACTGTGGTACAATTACTGTCAAGAAAAAATGGGAAAAGGGGATGAGAAAAAGTCTAAATCTCCCGCCCGATTTTCGCGCCAGACGCGATAGCATTAACGATTAAGCCCGGTTCAGCGCAGGAACCGATGACATAAACTTCCGGGGCTTTGCCTTCATACTTTTTGGCGATGGTAGTATCGGGGAGGTAGGGAAGGGTGACTAAAACCGTATCGGTAGAGATAGTTTTCTTTTCGCCTTCCCTGGTGGTAATGACCAATCCTTCCGCCGTTACTGCTTCAAATTTAGCTTCCAGATAACGCACGATTCCCTTTTTGTCCAGCCAGGGGATAAGGCGCATCAAATCTTCCACAGGGATGCCGTCCCCCAGCGTTTTCCCGTTTTCGACAATGGTCACTTTTCTCCCGCGCTTGATGAGGAAATCAGCGGTCTCACAGCCCATAATCAAACCACCTACAATGACCACCCTTTTCCCGATTGGCATCCAGATTTTGGTGAGTTTTTGCAGCATCTTCGGACTGAAGAACTTCATGAAAAAGCGGAGTTGTTTGTGTAGCTTTGAGCTGTGAAGGACCTTTTTGCTATCGCTACCCGGAATCTCCATTTTATTGGGTAAAGCTCCGGCGGCCAGTAAGAGGACATCCGGTTTGAAAGCTGTTATTTCCGCGGCGCCCGCCTCTTTCCCGGTGGAAACCTTAATGCCGGCTTTTGCCATCTGCTTTTTGAAATACTCGACTAATGCCAGGAAACCTTCAGCTTCAAAGTCCTTAACAATAGCTGCCGTGGGAATAAGTCCGCCCAGGCGGTTTTTCTCGTACAGTCTTACTTCATGGCCTCTTTGCGCGGCAACCAGGGCAGCTTCAAGCCCGGACGGTCCGCCGCCTATCACCATCACCCGCTTCTTTTTCTCCGCGGATTTAAGATTAAAAACGTATTCCCGTTCTTTGTTAAGAGAAGCGTTGACCATGCATTCCAGCAACTGGTTCTTATTACGGACATCGATACAATGCAGGCAGCCGGTACAGGGACGGATATCTTCCAGCCTGCCTTCGATGACCTTGTTGGGCAGTTCGGGGTCGGCGAGAAGGCGGCGGGTCATCCCTACGAAGTCCAATTTGCCAGCCCGTAAATATTCTTCTCCAATGACAGGGTCGAGCCGGCAGGCGCAGAAAACAGGTACTTTTACCACCTTTTTCACTGCTTCCACGAGCGGAACTAAAGCGCCTTTGCCGTTACGTGACCAATCCAGGTCTTTGGGCGTGTCTTCCGGCAGTTCCGGATAGAACATCTTTTCCGGCTGAATCAGGCCGTCCCGGTGATGGTAGCTGTGGGCACGGCACTGAATAGCGTCCGCCCCAGCTTCCTCCAGGTACCTGGCTATCTGCACACCTTCTTCAATGGTTGTACCTTTTGGATGGCGATACTCAACGATATTGATAAGAACGGTAACGGGGAAGTCACGACCGAGTCGTTTTTTGATTTCCCGGACGATATCGCACATAAAGCGGGAGCGGCTTTCTATCGATTGCGGGCCGTATTCATCCTCGCGCTTGTTCCAGACGCGGGAGAGGAAAGTGTTGATCTGATGGCAGGTGCCGCCGTTTATTTCCACCCCATCGAAACCGGCTTTGGCGGCGCGTTCCGCGGCTTTAGCCCAGATATCGACGTAATCCAGGACCTCGGCATGAGTCATGGCGCGGGGCACGGCAAAACCGGGGCCGGGCAGCTCCTCTTTAGTTAAAGCGGAGGCGGCTTTAGTATCCCGGATGGGGAGGAGGCCGGTGGGGTTCCACGGGCCGGCATGCTGGAATTGGATAAAAAGAGGGCAGCCGTGCTTGTGAACGACCTTTGCCAGTTCGGCATAGCAGGGTATGTACTTATCATCATCGAGGTGGAACTGGACAGGGGGATGCTGCACGCCCAGCGGGTATTCAACCCCGCAGGACTCGGATATCAATAATCCCACCCCGCCCTTGGCCATTGTTTCATAATAGCTTAAAGCCCGCTCGCCCACATAGCCATCCGGCTGGATGAAGGAAGTGCCGTTGGCGGTCTTTATCATCCGGTTACGGGTAGTTACCCGCCCGATTTGCCCTTTTTCCAGGAGTTTTTCGAAATATCGGTTGCTCATATAATACCTCTAAAACAAATATTACTTAACTAACACAAATGCAGGAGTTCCTCAACATACCTCATAGTAGGCTTAAGGACCTCGATGGAATGATTCAATAATTCCCGTTCATCGGGGGTGAGTTTCAACTCAAGGATTTGTTTTACTCCACCCTTGCCCAGGACAACGGGCACGGACATGCTGATGTTTTTACAGCCGTATTCGCTATCTATAGCAATAGAGTAGGGAATCGTTTCCCCCGTGTCCTCTACGATGGTGCGGACGACAGCTGCCATTCCCTCGGCGCTTGTCTGAACTTTTTTACCAACTAATTTTGACAAATCCGATATATCTTTCTAAAACCTACAAATATTGATCGGTAAAATTGAGTGATGAGGGTAGGAACATAATAACGAAGATTTTTACGGTTATGGCAATTATACACCTCTGGTTATAGCTAAACAAGACATTACTCATGGCAGCAGGCAGAAGGTATCATAACTGAAAATGAACTGCGGACGGTTTTCAAACAGATTCATTCAGAAGAGAGCGTTATCAAGGAACAGATGAGCCGGTTAGAAAAGTTCAGGCAGGACCCGCCACCTATGGATATGGCTACGTTTAAGAAGCTGGTCGAATTTTGGCCTTGCGAGATAATGAGTAACCTGCATGATGCTCCAGACGATGTGAGGGCAAGGTTTGCAGAGATGTTTGATCTGTTTGCTACTATACGTCCGGATGGATCCCAGGACGGTTACCACATTGATTTATCGGCCAATATCCTTCTCGAAATGGAGGGTGACAAGCCCGGCGCATATGACATGGTGTTTGGATCATCGGCATCACTGTTCCGTTGTAGTTATAGCTACCTAAAGGGGAAAGGGTACGCTTTGTCGACTGCATAAAAAGCGGAGACCATATATTCTCAGAAATTTCATTTAATGTCAAAACATAATATTGTTGTATAATATCTTTACGTCAACAGATACGGGCAAAGTTACTACCGGGATACATCACAGGCAAATCACCGAAAAATCTAGAGATAAAGGGGTATTGTATATGGATAGAGTGAAAAATAGCGTCGGCATATGGTCCTTCGGCGCTAACGCCACGCGCTTCGTGCCCGGGGGCTACCACCCGGAAGAAGGCAAGGAAGACATGCCCGCCAAGGTTCGGCGCGTGGTCGATGGCCTGGGGGAACTGGTGGACGGGTATGAATTTCACTACCCCGGCGAGGTCAATGAGGACAATGTTGAGAAAATAAAAAAAGCCCTCGGGAAGTCCGATATTTACGCCGTAGCTCTGGGGATATTCAATAACCCGAGGTATGCCCTCGGCTCCTTCATCAACCCGGACAAGAAACTCCGCCAGGAAGCGATAATGATAACCAAAAAAGGCATCGATTTAGCGGCGGAGACCGGCTCCAAGTTCATCATCTGGCCGGGCGGTGAAGGCTATAATTACACCTTCCAGATTCCTTACGAGGAGGTGTGGGGCTATTTTATCGACGCCATCGCGGAGGCGGTCGATCACGCCAACCAGCGCGGCGTGACCATGCTGCTGGAACATAAAAATTCCGAGCCAGCCATGCGTATTCTTATGCGTGACATCGGCATGACGATGTACGTCATCAACAAAGTAAAAGCCAGGGGCGTGGATACCGCCAACCTCAAGGTAAACATGGACTGGCAGCACCTGATAATGAATGGGGAAAACCTGGCGGAATACGCCTCGCTGCTGGCCAGCGAAAACCTCCTCGGGCATCAGCACGGCAACTCCGGGTGGGGCAGCTTTGATGACGACAATATGGTTGGGGCTTCATTCTTTATGCAGACCCTGGAGCTGGCCTTAGTGCTAAGGCGTTACGGCTACGGGAAGGGTGGGGAAAGAGTGGGGTATGACCTTTTCCCCTATACGGAGGACCAGGTGGCGGCTGTCAAGCGCAGTATCTACCAGTGGGAATTTATCGATTCGCTGGCGGGGAAAATCGACGATAAAGCGTTACGGCAGGCACAGGCGGCCCACGATGCCGTCGCCGCTTATGAAATCGTGTATAAGACGCTGGGACTGGACGATAAATTTATCCAGCAAGTACACGCCAGCCGAAAAAAGAAATAATATTAACCTGTCATTCTGAAGGAGTGAAACGACTGAAGAATCCGGGGGTAGCGGGGTGACAAAATCCTCTCCCCGGGATTCTTCCCCTCGACTACGCTCGGGGTCAGAATGACATATAAAAAGGCCGTAAAAAGAACTAGGGGGAGAGCGATGAAAAAATCCGGTGATAGCGCCGTAATGATTGAAAAAAAGGTAAAAGCCCTTTTATCTCAAATGACCCTGGAGGAAAAAATCGCCCAGTTGGGTAGTACCTTTGTATCGCCGCTGCTGGAAAAGGGGACATTTTCTCCCACTAAAGCCGGGGAAATATTGAAAAACGGCATCGGGCACATCAGCGCCCCGGCCATGAATTCCGGCCTGCCGCTGCGGGAGGTCACCGCGCTCAATAATGATATCCAGAAATACCTTCGGGAGAAAACCCGGCTGGGCATACCAGCCATCGTCCACGAGGAATGCCTCAACGGTTTCCGGGCTTATGGAGCGACTATTTTCCCGCAGAATATCGGGCTGGCGAGCACCTGGGAGCCGGAGCTAATCGGCCGGATTACGGATGTAATCCGTCGACAAATGCGAGCCGCCGGGATGCACCAGGGGCTGGCCCCGGTGCTGGACGTTACCCGCGACCCGCGCTGGGGAAGGGTGGAAGAAACTTTCGGGGAAGACCCGTTCCTGGTTTCCCGCATGGGCGTAGCTTATATCAAAGGCTTGCAGGGAGACGACATCAAGCAGGGCGTCGTGGCTACCACCAAGCATTTTGCCGGGCACGGCCTGCCGGAGAGTGGGCTGAACTGCGCTCCTTCCCATATCCCGCCGCGTTTGTTTAGAGAAGTGTACCTCTATCCTTTTGAGAAAGCGGTCAAGGAAGCCGGTGTACTTTCGGTAATGAACGCCTACCATGAAATCGACGGCATACCTTGCGGCGCCTCCGAGGAGCTGCTGACGGATATTTTACGGGGGGAATGGGGGTTCGACGGCGTAGTAGTTTCCGATTATTTCGCCATCGCCCAACTGGAGACCACGCACCGGATAGCGGCGGATAAAAGCGATGCCGCCGCGCTTTCTCTCCAGGCGGGCATAGATATTGAATTGCCCGGCACCAACTGCTACGGCGAGCCGCTCCTGAAAGCAGTGAAAGACGGGGCCGTGCCTTTAGCGTTGGTGGACCGGGCGGTTGCCAGGGTTTTAAGCCTGAAGTTCCGGCTCGGCCTGTTCGAGAACACCTACGCCAATCCGGAAACCATCATCAAAATAATCGATACGCCGGAGGACCGGAATCTCGCCCTGGAAGCCGCCCGCAAGTCCATCGTCCTCCTGAAAAACGATGGCAGCCTCCTGCCGCTGAAAAAGAACCTCCGCTCGATTGCCGTCATCGGCCCGAGCGCGGCCAGCCAGCGAAACCTCCTGGGAGACTACACTTTCCCGGCCCACGCCAGGTATGAAATCAAAACCGATAAAAAAACCGGCAACGTTGAGCTTGTTTTGAAAGACAAGGACAAGGATAAAGATAAGGTCGCCGCGCCCGAAGTGGTAACCATCCTTGAGGGGATTAAGGCAGCCGTCAGTAAAACCACGAAAGTCCTGTATGCCCGGGGCAGCGAGGTCAAAGACGAATCTAAAGATGGCTTCCCCGAAGCAGTGAAAGCCGCGCAGTCCGCCGATGTCGCCGTGGTGGTGGTCGGAGATTTATCCGGGTTAACCCCGGAAAATACTTCCGGAGAAATGCGCGACCGCTCCGTGCTCGGCCTGCCCGGCGTCCAGGAAGAGCTGGTAAAAGCCGTGTATGAAACAGGCACGCCCGTGGTGCTCGTACTGGCCAATGGGAGGCCGTATACCTTGAAATGGCTGGCGGAAAAAATTCCCGCTATTATCGTTGCCTGGGAGCCGGGGGAAGAAGGCGGGCGGGCGGTGGCAGACGTGCTTTTCGGGGATTATAATCCCGGGGGCAAACTGCCGGTATCTTTCCCGCGGAACGAGGGGCAGATTCCCGTTTATTATTACCGCAAGCCGTCCGGCCGGAAATCTTCCCCGTGGCAGGATTACGTCGACGGCAGCGCCGACCCGCTTTACGAGTTCGGCTATGGTTTAAGCTATACCACCTTTGTATTCAGTAACCTTACTATCAGACCAAGAAAAATTTCTGCGGACGGCACGGTGATTATAAAAATCGGCGTGACGAACACGGGGGAAAAATCCGGTGAGGAAGTAGCACAGCTTTATATCAACGATGTCCTCGCCAGCGTGACCCGGCCGGTCAAGGAGCTTAAAGCCTTCGAGCGCATTTTCTTAAAAGCCGGCGAGAAAAAGACCGTGACATTCCACGTTCCAGCTGACGGCCTCGCTTTTTATAATAAAAAGATGGAGCAGAAAGTGGAGCCAGGCGTTTTCAAGGTGATGATAGGCAATTCTTCAGCGGATATACGCGTGGAAGGCGAATTCGAGGTTATTGCATAATACCGTTCAGTATGAAAAAGAAAAGGTTGTCACTGGGCCTGGATATAAGCACGCAGGGCATCTCCGCTGTGGTGCTGGATATCGATACGGGAATTAAAGTATACGAACACTCTCTGGACTACTGCCAGGATGTGAGGCTAAATACCTCCGGTATTCGTCAAGAAGACTATATCCTCCCTCCGGAGACCGAAGGCGAGGCCAGTCAGCCTCCGGAATTGTTTTTTGCCTCACTGGACGCTATGTTCAGCGACCTCAAAAAAGTCGTGCCGATGGAAGAAATTACCGTTGTCAGTAATTCAAGCCAGCAGCACGGTCATGTTTACCTGAATAATAAGGCAGGGTCCATTTTTCATGGTTTAACCAAAGAAGAATCTGCAAAATCAGACCTGGTAAAACTCCTGAAAGGCAGCCTGGCGTATCATCGCGCTCCTATTTGGATGACTGCCAACACCGCGGAACAGGCTAAATTTATCCGGAATTATATTGGCGGCAAAGAGCGGGTAATCAAGCTATCCGGCTCGGATGTCCCATTAAGGTTTACCGGCGTGGTCATGAGAAAAATCGCCCAACAACACCCCGAGGTCTTTCGGCAGACGGAAAATATCCAGCTTATCAGCAGTCTGATATCCGCCATACTGACCGGCAACTCCAGAGCGCCGGTGGACTTTGGCAACGCCTGCGGTATGGCTCTCATGGATTATCAAGAAAAAAGCTGGTCTGATGTTCTGATTAAAGCCGTATCCGACGGTTTGCCCGGAGGCGATGGAGTTTTCTGCAATAAATTACCTCCTATCGCCGCCTCGGATAAATTACTGGGAAATATAGCGTCGTACTTCGTGCGAAAATACGGTTTTTCACCCGATTGTAAGATAGTGGCCGGCTCCGGAGATAATCCGCAGTCAAAAGTGCTGGTTGCCGGAGATTTATTGAGCCTGGGCACCAGCCTCGTCTATATGGTTACGACAGACGGAAAGACTTTTGACATGAACGGTTATGCCAACGCGATGTATGACGGCGTCGGCAGGCCGTTTATATTCGGCTGCCGGACCAATGGTGCGATGGTCTGGGACCGTCTACGAGCGATGTACGGACTAAAAAAAGAAGAATATCTTCCTGCCGAAGAAGCTTTACGGCAGGCTGTACCGGCACAGAACATGGTATTCTGGCAGCCGAGAAACGAATCCTTCCCCCTTTCCGGAAGCCTGGAAATGGTTAGAATCAGCCATGAAACACCAGGCTTGAGCAACGACTACTCCGGGCTTATTGAAACTACCCTGGCGGCGGTGTATTCTCATTCTCAAGGTTTTTCTAAAGCAACGTCCGACCCTCTTTACGTAACCGGCGGCGCCGCTAAGAGCCCCGAAATAATCCGGCGGGTGGCTGCAATATGGCGTCGGCCTGTAATACGGATCGAAGGAGGAGGGGCGGCGTTAGGGGCCGCGGTCGGCGCCGCAGGCGCCATATTAAAGTGGGATAGAAAGACAATTGACTTGAAAAATGTTATTAGTGCCACTCTTCTTAAGAGAGAGCAACCATTTCAACCTGAAGCCGAAGATATCCTGGCCTTTCACCGTCACGGCGGTTATCTGGACATTTTTGTGAGGGAAGAGGCGAAGCTGCTGGCGCTGCCGCATTCTTGATTTTCAACTACCAGTGCACGAATATAGGGATGTTTATTTGTTTGCACTATAACTCTAACAGTGGAAAAGAATCTCTGAGTATATTACCAAAGACAAGCAATCTAACCTAACGCAGATAATTCATAGACAAAACAAAGGGGTAAGGTCAATACTGGATGTCATCGAATTGATCATTGCGACCAATCGTTCACTTTCATGCGAGCGCGTTTTGGAGTGTCGATTGATTACGGAGCATCCAGGCGGCGGCACGAGCCCGCCATGCCATTCCCCAAAGCCCTTCCGTTGAGGTGGTGTCTGGACCTACTCTGAATTCATCAGCCTCTGCCGCAACGGAGTGTACGGCGAATTCGATAATCCGCTGGACAAACCCGGTTCTTTGCCTGGCGGTCAGACCGTAGCCGTCAACTATTGCCCGTAACTGGCGGGCACGGTCAGTTAATGGCGGCAGACCTTCCCTCTCGGCAATATCGTCGGAATGAAGCTTGGCATTGAGCCAACAAGCCTGGGCCAGGTCCACCAGGGGGTCCACGGGGCCTGCGAATTCCCAGTCGATCAAAGCGACGGGCATCCCTCCTCTAGCCACGATGTTCCATGGACCAACATCACAATGTCCAATAACCCGGGCATGGCTGCCCAAACCGCGACCGAACCACGGCTGCCATACAGCGTCAGGTGGAGGGTGATAAGAAGCAGTGGCGCCGTGTACAGTACGGAGTAACTGGCCTATGGCAGCTGCACCTTCTAGTGTCCAAGGGCCCGGTTGCATGAACTCTCCTTGTATAAAGGTGAGTGTCTCCAGTCCACGGTTATCGTACCCCAATCCTACTATTTTGGGAGCTCCGGTGAAACCAACTGCTTCAAGATGACGGAGCAGAGAGTGCACCGAAGACGTCCATGGGCCGGTCTGCCGGTGAACGACAGCTCCTTCCCGAAAAACTTCCTTGTTGGGCACTTTGGCCCAGCCTGTTAGTGCCTGGTAAGGGGCGGATTTTTCACCTGTGTTCACCCATTCTTTCTTCTTCTTTGCCGTCTTCATTACGGGATATGATAGCATCACAACTCAGACTTCCACAAGTTTACAGATTTTGTTAAGAATTCTTATTATAAAAGTGGGGACTTCTAACCTGCGGTGTAGGGTAGGATAAAAAAGGGGGATCATTTCTACTCCCCCTCGAATTATCGATTGATTTATCGTTCCACTGTACTAACATCGGGATGTCTGTCCTTCTATGTGTAGCTTTACAAGGTGATTTGGCAGTGGGTCAATTTGAATTTTTTTATCCTTAATAATACCAGAAATAAGTACTTTTACACTTGCCTTTAACACGTGGTAAACTGGTGAAACTTAATAAAAAAAGGAGAAAGCATGGCAAAAGACAAATATGGCAGGTATATCGTCCCGGCACCCGTTATGTTCTCGAAGATATTCCCCAAGATTACATGTCCCCAGATCAATGTCGGCAGTGAAAAACTCAATAACATCCCTTTCACCATGAACTGGTCTTATTTAACTGAGCCGTTCGTGATGGTAGAAAAATCCCATTCGCACGAGTTCGACCAGGTAATTTGTTTCATCGGCGGCGACCCCCGGGATATCCGGGAATTCGGTGGGGAAATCTGGTTTTACTTCGGGGAGGAAGAGGAAAAACACGTTATCACCAGTCCCTCGTACATCTGTGTGCCGAGCGGAATCGTGCACGCCCCGCTAATCGTCAAGAAGATAAACAAACCTGTAGTGTACATGGACTTCCCGCTCACCGGGCAATACTTGAAAAAAGAAACCGAAGCGAAGAAAAAATAGGTAATTAAGGAGTGAATAACATGATCAAGACAATCGCGTTAGCCTACCGCAAGCAGGGTATGACCCGGGCGGAATACAACAAGTACTGGCTGGAAAAACACGCCCCCCTCGCCGCCAGCAAAATCCCCAACGTCAGAAAATATGTTCAGAATCACTTCCTCGAGATACCCGGCCAGGAAATGGAAGGCGACGGCATCGTCGAAATGTGGTATGACGATGTTAAATCCTGGCAGGAATCCCGTGACGCCCTGATGAAAATGCCGGAGCTGATGAAGGACGGCATGAATTTTGCGCGCATGGCCCCCGGCAATTTTTTCTGGGTGGTGGAGGAGCACGTGGTCTTAGATAAAATGGGTAAGAAGTAGGTGAATCATGGATAGAGTTAAAGATAAGGTGGCTATCGTCACCGGCGGAGGCTCGGGAATCGGGGAGGCTACCGCTAAACTAATGGCCAGAGAGGGCGCTAGGGTCGCTATCGTGGATATCGATGACGAAAACGGTAAAAGGGTAGCCAAAGAGATCAAAGTTACCGGCGGGACCGCCGAATTCTGGCATATGAACATTGCGAATGAAAAAGAAGTAGAAAAGACCTTTGCGGAAATCAATAAAAAATTCGGCAAACTGCATATCCTGGTTAACAACGCGGGCATCGTCGGGCAGGCCGGGCCGACTCATGAACTTACCTCCGAGCAATTCGATGCGGTAATGAACGTGAACCTAAGGGGCACTTTCTTCTGCTCCAAGCATGCCATCCCCTACATACTCGAGACCGGTGGCGGCAGTGTGGTTAATGTGTCATCCATTATGGGGATGCTGGGTGGGCCGGCCCTTCCCTACAACACCTCAAAAGGCGGCATACGCAATATGACCAAGTCTGACGCGTTTCTCTATAGTCGCAAGGGAATCCGCTTCAACTCCGTGCATCCCGGCTTTATCATTACACCGCTTTTTACAAAGATGGCATCAAAGGAACCGGAAGGCCTGGAAGTAGCTATAAAACGAGAAGGAGGCAAGATACCGATGGGCCGCATGGGCAAAGCGGAAGAGATCGCCAACGGCATTCTGTTCCTCGCTTCCGATGAATCCAGTTATATCACGGGCGTCGAGCTGATTATCGACGGCGGCTGTTACATGGTCTAGCGCCGCGGTATTGGAACACAGGCACCAAAGAAAGAAAGGAAATAAGAATGAAGAAATTACTCGAAGGACGCGTAGCGGTAGTTACCGGCTCCGGCGGCGGCATCGGCCGAGCTGAGGCCATGGCAATGGCCAAACAGGGCGCCAAAGTGGTCGTTAATGACATCGGCACTTCTTATGACGGCCACGGAACAACCCATTCCATGGCGGACGGAGTGGTTAAAGAAATAAAAGCCGCCGGCGGCACCGCTGTTGCCAGTTATGGCAGCGTGGCGGTGGAAAAAGAGGCGGAGAGCATCATCCAGACCGCGATAGATAACTTCGGCCGTATCGATATCCTGGTTAACAACGCCGGCGTTATCCGCGACCCCCATGATATCTATGAAGTCACTACCGATGACTGGGAAATCACGATGAGGACTCATCTCTATCATGTATTTTTCTGCAGCCGCGCCGCCGCCAAATATATGAAAAAGCAGGGCTACGGTAGAATTATCAGCACCTCTTCCCACACCGGGTTCGGGTGGCGGGGCTTTACGTATTACAGCGCGGTCAAAGAAGGCATTGCCGGATTTACCCGCACATTAGCCCGCGACATGGTGGATTTTGGCGTTACGGCTAACGCTATCCGCCCGCTGGCCGCCTGGAGAGGCACCAAAGACCTTACTCCGGCCATGGCCATTAATAGCCCGGCAGACGTAGCGCCGCTGGTCATTTACCTTGCCAGCGAAGAAGCCGGCAACGTCACCGGCCGCATTTTCGAGGTGTGGCACGGACATGTGGGGATATTTGAAGAGCCGCCGCCCGTAAAGCAGGTGATTACAAAGGAAGGCAGTTTTACGCCTGAAGAACTGGTAAAAATGATGCCTCAGACGCTGACCAAGGGGCTTATAGCTAAAGAGTTCGCACCGACAATGAGTTTTGGCGCACCGCCAAAGAAAAAATAGAGGACAAACATTTTTTTAAAAAAGGGGGGGGCATTTTGCTCCCCCTTCGTTTTTGAATGTAGTTTATAACAAAAATACTCTAATGTTTTTTGACAAGGTACGTCATCCGGTATAAACTGAAAAAAATTACCAAACATCAGTTAAAAGAAAGGATAGGATTATGCCTATAGCCACCGCTAACGGAATCAAGATCAACTACAAGGTGGAAGGGAACGGCGATCCCCTGGTAATGATAATGGGCTTTAGCTCCCCCCGGAGCGGATGGGCGTCCCAGACACCTTTCTTTAAAAAGTACTTTAAAGTAATTACTTTTGATAACCGTGGAGTGGGGAAGTCTGATAAACCTGAAGGGCCTTATTCTATCAGGATGTTGGCAGATGATACGGTGAAATTGATGGATTACCTGGAAATTAAAAAAGCCCGCATCCTAGGTGCGTCTATGGGCGGCATGATAGCTCAAGAATTAGCTATTAACTATCCGGGGAGGGTGTCCAAGCTGGTGTTGGCTTGCACTTTCGCCGGTAAAAACGATGCCAGCGGTGATACTACCGAACAGGCTGAACTGCTAAAATTATCTCCCCAGAAAATGGCTGCAAGAATGGCCAGACTGGCGGTCAATAAACCTTTTAATCAATTCGTTATTGGCAATCTAGCTATGATAATGTCGATTTTTTCAGGGAAATCAGCCAATATCGGTATTGAAGGGCAAACAGCAGCATGTAACAGCCATAATACGCTGGACAGGTTAGCATCAATTACTACCCCGACTCTGGTAATAGTTGGAACAAAAGACCGGATCATTGAGCCGGCCTCATCTGACGTAATCGCCAAAAACATATCGGGAGCTACCCTCATTAAAGTAGAAGGAGGCTCTCACATGTTTTTTATGGAAATGAAAGCCATATTCAATCAAAAGGTATTTGATTTCTTGAAGTAAAGTACCATACATGAAAAAGTGGTCCCTGACGCTGATCACGCTCGAGTAGTTTCCAGTCATTATAATTAAAGGGTATTTTATGCAAAAAAGGGGGGCATTTTGCTCCCCCTCCTTTACTAAACTGAACTGATGATTTATCACTGCACAAACATAGAGATGTCTGATTTCTTGTACGTACGAGTGGCCGAGTGGTAAAGAGATGGTGAGTATTATACCTAAGTTACTTATTGTATGACTATCATCGGGCGGTTTTCCCTTCCAAGCGCACGTTCGTAAAGGAACGATACATCAAGTCGTAAACTGATTACCAATAATAATTTGGTGGTAGCGGGTGGATTTCCTTCGACTACGGTCAGGACAAGTGAACCGCCGACCAAGGGCTTATGAGGGCCGAGAGCGTAAGTCATCAACGTTCAAGATGGGAAACCCAAACAAGATTGAAAAAGTACTGCTTATTGTCATCCCAGCTCTACCACTTTAGTATTGATATCAACTTCTAAAAATATCCTGTAAGCTATATAATGTTGGGAACATAACATTTTAGTAGAGGTGTCACCATGGTCAGCACACGAACGTTCCGGATGCCTGTCTCAATCTTCGGGCGCGGTGCTTCCGATAATGCCGGCGCCGAACTCAAAGCGCTGGGAGCGGAGAAAGTTTTCATTGTTACCGATGAGGTCCTCTGGAAAATGGGGGCGCTAACTAAAATTGTTGCCGGTTTAAATGCCGCCGCACTGGAGTTCCAGGTCTTCGATAAGCTTCCGACCGAGCCCACGGTTGAATTCGTGGAAGAGGGTGTCAAGCTGCTTAAAGAATCCGGCTGCAATATCATCCTAGCTGTGGGCGGTGGAACGCCTATCGACACCGCCAAGGCGATTTCGGTCATGGCGCGGAACCGGGGCAAGATAGAAGACTATATAGGAGCTAACAAAATACCTAAAGCGGGCCTGCCGCTGGTAGCTATTCCGGCTACGGCCGGCACCGGCAGCGAAGTGACTATTTTCACCATAATTACCAACACCAAAACAAATGTGAAAATGCTGATTTCCAGCCCTTATTTAATGCCGAAGCTTGCGATAATCGACCCGCTGCTAACGGTTTCCATGCCCCGGGGACTGACCGCAGCGACAGGGCTGGACGCTCTTACCCATGCCATCGAAGCCTACGTATCGCGGAAGGCACAACCGATGACCGATGTCCTGGCGTTATCAGCGATGAGACTGCTCACGGCAAACCTGCCGCTGGCCTGGGCGGACGGTAAAAACCTGGAGGCACGCGAGAAGACCATGCTCGGTGCGTTTCAGGCCGGACTGGCTTTCGGGAACGCCTCGGTGGCCCTGGTACACGGGATGTCCCGGCCCATCGGCGCCTGTTTTCACGTTGCCCACGGTATGTCTAACGCGGTTCTATTGTGCACCGTAATGGAATTCAGCCTTTCTGGTAATACCCGGCGTTATGCGGAAATCGCCGCCGCTATTGGTGAAAACGTGGCGGGGCTGGATGATGTGGCGGCAGCTGAAGCGGGAGCACTGGCCGTGAAGAGAATAATTAAAAATCTCGAGATACCGCGACTCCGCGACCTGGGTATCGAAAAGACCAGATTTCACCAGTTGATACCCCAGATGATAGATGCGGCTATCGCCAGCGGCAGCCCGGATAATAATCCAAGGATAGCGACCAAAGAAGAAATGGCCGAAATTTATCGGCAGATATACTAATACAAAATATAAAGGGGAGGATAAGACCGGAATATGTCAGTTTTAAATGAGCCGATTAAGGAAGTCCTGGAGCTTAAAAATTATATCGGTGGCAAGTGGGTTAAATCGGAATCGGGCCAGACACAGGATGTGAAGAACCCGGCCACCCAAAAAACGATCGCTAAAGTGCCGATGTCCACCCGGGGCGAGATAAATGCGGCCATCACGGCAGCCAAAGAAGCGTTTCAGGAGTGGCGCCGGACACCGCCGCTGGTAAGGGTTAGGTACCTCTTCAGATTACGGGAATTACTGGAAGAGCACTTCGAGGAGCTAAGCCGGATCCAGACCATGGAGCACGGCAAGACCATCGACGAGTCGAGGGGGGAGACGAGGCGGGGTATTGAAATGGTCGAGGTGGCCACCGGGATTCCGTCCCTGATGATGGGTTATAACCTGGAAGATATCGCTTCGGGAATCGACGAATACGTCATTTACCAGCCGCTGGGAGTTTTCTCCCATATCGCCCCATTCAACTTCCCTTTTATGGTGCCGCTCTGGTTTTCCCCATTTGCCCTGGCCACCGGCAATACCTTCGTGGTAAAACCGTCACCCAGGGACCCCATCAGTCAGGTAAAGCTCGCGGAGCTTTTCGAGGAGGCCGATATACCGGCGGGTGTCTACAATCTCGTGAATGGAGGGGCGGAAGCTGCCGTGGCTTTATGTGAGAGCCCGGATGTTAAGGGGGTAACCTTTGTCGGGACATCAGCGATAGGGCGGGATGTTGTTTACAAGAAATGCGGGGAGACCGGGAAGAGGGCTATCGTCCAGGGCGCCGCCAAGAATTTCATGGTAGTCATGCAAGATGCCAACGTTGCCGCAACCATACCGGCGCTGCTGACATCATTCTTCGGTTGCACGGGGCAGCGCTGCCTTTCGGGCGCCAACCTGATAATTATCGGCGAGGATGCCTTTTACAAGAAGTTCCTGGATACATGGGCTGAAGCGGTAGCGAAGATTAAGGTGGGTTACGGGCTGGATGACTCTATCCAGATGGGCCCGATGCAGTCGGTTGACGGTAAAGAGAGGGTGCTGGGTTATATCCAAAAAGGCATCGCGGAAAAAGCCAGGCTCATCCTCGACGGCCGGAAGCCGAAAATCAACGGCGACTACCCTGATACGTGCTTTCTCGGTCCGAGCATCTTCGAGAACGTAACGCCGGACATGACGATAGGACGGGAGGAAATCTTTGGGCCGGTCTCTAGCGTGATGCGGGCTAAGGATCTTGACCAGGCTATTAAAATGATCAACGGCAGCCGGTACGGCAACGGGAACGCCATATTCACCTCGAGCGGTAAGGCGGCGCGGGAATTCCAGTATCGAGTCGAATCAGGCAACGTGGGTATCAATATCGGTATCACGGCTCCCATGGCCTTTTTCCCGTTTGGCGGTATGAAAGATTCCTTCTTCGGCGTCCTGCACGGTCAGGGGAAAGACGCCATACGTTTCTTTACTGAAAGCAAGGTTGTCATCCAGAGGTGGTTTTAGATGAAATTGAACACCACCTCGCAGGTCATCAGTTTGGCCAGGAAACTAGAGGAAGACGGGGCTGGTCATTACGAGTCTCTGGCTAGACTGCACCCGGAGGATAGTGACATATTACTTAGCTTCGCCCGGGAAAATAAGAAGAACATTACGAGAGTCGAAAGGGCGTATTACAGCGTTATTACCGACGCTCTCGAGGGGGGATTTACGTTCGATATAGACCCGGAGGCGTATGCTATCAAACCTGACGCCTTCCAAAACACAGCCTACTCCAATAACCTGAACACAGCCATCGAGATGGAAGGAAAAACCGCCAGGTTTTATGCCGTCGCCGCTGAGCAGTCGAAGTCCCTGCTCGCGGATATTCCCCGGGTATTTTTAGCCATGGCCGGGTTAAGAGATGACCGCCGGCAAAAGCTGGCAGATTTGCGGGATATCAGGAATCCGGCCAAGTAACCTGACACTGAGATCATTGTCCAGTGATGCGTATGGATACTTGATACCGTTTGCCTTTTCTATAAGGTGAAAATCACCACTGCACGAACATCGGGAAGAACTGAACACCATAGGAAGCTAAATGTGCTTATTAGTGCAGAAATCCGCGAACACAAATTGGCTGGTCAGACTCTCATACTGGCATAAGCCCATGGATAGTATAGAAGTACGCGTGTACTTGAGTAAACCTAAAAAATCATCGGCGGGATTCTGAGTTCGAATTCCCCCAAGTGGAGATAGGGGGACAATAGGCAGAACTTTTGAGATAGCTTTCAGACTAACAATTTAGTCCCGGAGCTCCCACAGTGATAATTGCAGCAATTTATCACGCTGTATGTAACGGAATAGCCATGATGTTATTCCTGCACAAACCAAGCAATTGTTTGTTATCTGTCTAGCTGATAGTGCTCTGGCTTTTAGCTAGATGGCTATTGACATCACGGAAGAAAATAGTTTATCGTTGATACCAAATATTACAGAAGGAGGATAACTTAATGCAAGCTTACTGTATGAAATGCCGCACCAAGAGGGAGATGAAAAATGCTAAGTCCGTTACCATGAAGAACGGCAAGCCAGCTACCCAGGGCGTTTGCCCTGTATGCGGAACCAAGATGTTCAGGATAGGCAAAGCCTAAGAACACAGTTCCTTGTAGTTAAAAAGGGCTGGGTGTCAGTACGATACTCAGCCCTTTTTATTATCGATTGAACAATCTGGACATTAGTGTCTTTGTCTGCACAATCTACTTAATTGTTGAGCGCTACAAGAATACACAGACACTAAGTTACCAATCATCGGCAAATTTGTTTTATAATTCCCATATTTTATCGTAACAGTACGTATTATAATATAAGCTAACTAACAATACAGGATCATTATAAGGCGAATAAATATTCGATAGGATATTTATCAAATACCTAAGGTAAAAATGGTGGCCGGTAATCTAACCCGAGGAGATCACGCGTGGTATTGCGTATCTTTTTTAGAATGGAATCGAGCTGTTTTTTTTCTTGAGATGATAGTTTATCGAATATCAGGTGAATTGAGCGTTCGGTGACTTGCTTATGATAAAGTTCACTACCTTTTTCAGTTAGTGTGACATGTGTCTTTAAGTCCCCGTTTATTTTGGTTTTCTTGACAAACCCCTTCTTCTCCATGCGGTTGATTAGTGTTGATACAGAGTTAAATTCTTTCAATGTCCAATTGGCCAGTTCTTCCAGGGTTGCAGGTTTATCTTGCCTGGAAAGCATAGTTAGCACCCTGACTTGCGGTTGAGTCATTTTGAGATGTTTAATTTCAAGCTCAATCGCACTGGTCATTATCCCGTCGGTCTGGTCGAGTAATATGTAAAGATTTACCTCAGGGTCGTTTTTCTTTGCCGTTCTTATTTTTTCTATTTCATTCTGGTTGTTTTTTTTCACATTGGACCTGTCGCAACTAACTCAATATCGGTTTATTATAACAGCTTAGACCGATTGTAGCA
>Ga0209777_10002107_pt1 | contig 26893 bp, 15 predicted proteins | sample FrelakmetHBP12HB_FD_187147 | JGI IMG/M metagenome (GOLD analysis project Ga0209777, IMG submission 187147) | Freshwater lake sediment microbial communities from the University of Notre Dame, USA, for methane emissions studies -HBP12 HB (SPAdes)... | ecosystem: Environmental > Aquatic >...
CTTGAGGTCGATCCGGTCCTCGCTGGATTTCGACCACGGCATCTCCGCCAGGTACTCCAGGTACGTGCGGACGACGTTGAAGTCCGGCGACTGGATCGGCATCGCGTCCAGGCGTGCCAGTTCCCGCTCGGCCTCCTTCTTCACGTCCTCCGGCATGCCGGCCTTGTCGAGCTGGGTCCGCAGGTCGTCGAGGAGTTGGGTCTTCTCGTCTTTCTCGCCGAGCTCTTTCTGGATCGCCTTGAGCTGCTCGCGCAGATAGTACTCGCGCTGCGTGTCCTCGATGTGGGTCCGGGCGTCGGACTGAATCTTGCTGGCCAGCTCCAGGACTTCGATCTCGCGCTGCATGAGCTCGGTGGCCTGGCGGAGGCGCGCGGCGACGCGCGGCTCCTCCAGGAGGGCCTGCTTCTTCGGGAGGTCGATGTTGATGTTGGCCGCGATGAAGTCGGCGAGTTGGCCCGGCGTGTCGATGGCGGCCACGACGGCGATCGCCTCCGAGGGCAGCCGCGGCGACAGTTCGATGATCCGCCCGATCATTTGCCGCGCCGAGACCACCAGCGCCTGCATCTCCGTCCCGTCCTCGGTCACGTCCGGCACCGGTTCGATCTGGACCCGGAAGTAGGGCGCCGTCTGAACCGCCGACGCGAACCGCACCCGCGTCAGGGCCTGGACGATGACCGTCTGGTTTCCGTCGGGCATGCGGATCAGCTTGAGGATTCGCACCGCGCAGCCGACGTGGTACATGTCGTCCCAGCCGGGATCGTCCTGGGAGCCTTCCTTCTGGGCCGACACGGCGAACAGCCGGTCGCTGATGGCGGCCTCCTGGACGAGGGCCAGGCTCTTCGGACGGCCGACCGTCAGCGGGTGAACGATCCCCGGGAAGAGGACCGCGTCGCGCAGCGGCATCATCGGCAGGACCGGCGGCAGCGGCGGTTCCTGCTCCGGCTTGGGAGGCGCCCCGTCGGCGGGCGGCTTCTGGATCTTGACCTCGTCGGGCACGGTGCAGCTCCTTGAGGAAGACGGTCTACCGGACTTGCCGGGCCTACGCGCGCTCGCGCCGCTTCGGGATGCGGATGCGCAACAGGCCTTCCTTGTGCCGGGCCGTTATGTCCTCGATGCAGGCGTCGTCGGGCAGCGCGAGGCGCCGTCCGAACCGGCCCTGCTCGATCTCCATCTGGTGGAGGCAGATCTGGTCGCGCGGAAACGGATCGGCCCGACATCCGGAGACAATCAGATAGTTGCCTTCTGTGGTTACCTCAATGTGATCCCGGCGTACGCCCGCCAGCTCCACGATCACCTCGTAGCGGTCCGGCGTCTCGCAGACGTCCATGGCGGGGACCCAATCGGGCGACCCCGAGCCGGGGGCGAAGCTGGACTTGACCATGCGGTCCATGATCTGGGCCATGTGGCGGGCCAGGTGGCCCATGTCCCGGGACGTGTGGGCGACGTGCAGGCGATGCATTCCGGCGCTCCTTTAGCCTCGCGGTACGCCCTTTATCATAGCCGCCCGGCCGCGCCGACGCAACGCACGATACGGGCAGGTCCGGGCCATTGGCGGTAGCCGTGCCTTGATCCGAGACGCGACAGTTATGGAGCGGTGCTGTTGACGTGTTTGGGCGTGGGCTGGCCGACGAAGGGGCGGCCACGGCACCGCTCCATACCCGTCGCGGCTCGGAAACGTCAACGGCCGGGCGCACCGCCCCATTGGCACCCTTTGCCTCAAGGGTGGCGACTGTATAATGGGGCGGCCAATAAGGATCGCGTTGTGCCCGAGCGGCATTTTGACATCATCGTTGTAGGCGGCGGCCATGCCGGGTGCGAGGCCGCGCTGGCGGCGGCGCGCCTGGGGGCGAGCGTCGGGCTCCTCTCGATCCGCCGCGACACGATCGCCCAGATGTCGTGCAATCCGGCAATCGGCGGCCTCGCGAAAGGACAGATCGTCCGCGAGATCGACGCCCTCGGAGGCGAGATGGCCCGTGTGGCCGACGCGACGGCCATCCAGTACCGCCTCCTCAACCGGAGCAAAGGGCCGGCGGTCCGCAGCCCCCGGGCCCAGTGCGATCGCGCGGCCTATGCCCGCACGATGCAGGAGACCCTTGCTTGCCAGACGAACCTGGCGGTCCTCGAAGAGGTCGCCTCGGAGGTCCTTGCCGAAGGTGGCCGCGCGGCAGGCGTGCGGTGCGAGAGCGGGGCCGTCGTGCGGGCCGACGCGGTCATCCTGACGACCGGGACGTTCCTCAAGGGCGTCCTCCACGTGGGGCCGAAGATGTGGCCGGGCGGCCGCATCGGGGAACCGGCAGCCGAGCACCTGTCAGGCAGCCTGGAACGATTGGGCCTGCGGATCGGCCGCCTCAAGACGGGCACGCCGCCGCGCGTCGACGCCCGGACGCTCGACTACCGCAGGCTGACCGAGCAGGCGTCGGACCCGGAGCCGATCCAGTTCACCTACGGGCCGCCTCCGCCGAGGCTCGGCAGCATCTCCTGCTGGATCACCGCCACGACGCCTGAAGTGCATGAGCTGATCCGGGCGAACCTCGACCGGGCGCCCCTCTTCACAGGGCAGATCAAGAGCGTCGGGCCGCGGTATTGCCCGAGCCTCGAGACGAAGATCGTCCGGTTCGCCGACCGGGGGAGCCACCAGATCTTCCTGGAGCCGGAGGGCCTCGCGACCGAATGGATCTACTGCAACGGCCTTTCGACGAGCCTGCCGGAGGACGTGCAGGACCGGATCGTCCACGGCATCCCGGGCCTCAAGCAGGCGGCGATCCTCCGCTACGGCTATGCCATCGAGTACGACTTCGTTCCGCCGACGCAGATCTTCCCGACGCTGGAATCGAAGAGCGTCGGCGGCCTTTACCTGGCGGGCCAGATCAACGGAACGAGCGGGTACGAGGAGGCGGCCGGGCAGGGCCTGATGGCGGGCCTCAATGCGGCACGGGCGCTCGCCGGAAAGCCGGCGATCGTCCTGCGGCGGGACCAGGCGTACATCGGCGTCATGATCGACGACCTCGTCACCAAGGGGGCCGAGGAGCCGTATCGCATGTTCACGAGCCTGGCGGAGCATCGCCTGGTGCTTCGCCAGGACAACGCGGACCGCCGCCTCATGCCGGTCGGCCGGGAGGCGGGCCTCGTGGGCGACGCGGCTTGGCGCCGGTTCGAGGAGAAGGCGCGGCAAATCGCTGAAGTGCGGGGCCTGCTCGGCCGGACGCGCTCGGGCGGACGCACGCTCGAAGACCTCCTGCGCCGGCCGGAGATGACCTGGGACAAGCTGGCGGCCGACGTGCCGGACTTGGCGGCCCTGTCGATCTCGGCGGAGGTCCGCGACCAGGTGGAGATCGAGGTGAAGTACGCCGGGTACCTCGTGCGGCAAGAGGCGCAGATCCAGCGGACGCGCGACATGGAAGACCGCCTGATCCCGCCGGGCCTCGATTACGCCCGCATCCCGCACATGCGGACGGAGGCCCGCGAGAAGTTCGCGCGGATCCGGCCGCGCTCCCTGGGCCAGGCCGCCCGGATCTCCGGGATAAGCCCGGCGGACCTGGCCACGTTGATGATCTACCTGAAGCAGTGATCGGATTGCTTTAAGCGTTCCCGCCCCTTCCGCCGATACCTTTTTCAGCGGCTCAAAGCTCGCCTATCGAGGAAGCGGAATGCCTAGCGTCCAGGATCGTCGCGGTCACGACCGTACGGCCCTGGTCTGCCCCGCCACGGTGGCGGACAAGGCGGGCCGGACGCTCCTGCGCGGGCGGACGGCCGACATCTCGCCGGGGGGCGTCCGGATCGTCGGCCCGCGACGCATCGATTTTGCCGAGGGCATCGCCTGCACCGTCCAGTTGAGCGTGCCGAACCCCGCCTCCAGCGGCGGCCCCCGGCGCTTGGTGAAGCTCAAGGGCTATGTCCGCCGCGCCTGCGACATGGGGGAATGGAAATCCATCGTGGTCGTGTTTGACAACGATCTGGCGAAGGGGCTGTTCCTGCCCGTCGGTTGATCTCACAGCCGTCCCATGAGCCGCAGGGCCACCTGGGCCGCCACCACGAGTCCCGCCGCCCACACGAGGTAGATGCCGACGGGCACGAGCGCCGCCGCTTCGAGCCGCTCGACCGCGCGGACCACCGATTCCGGCGAATCGTGAATCGCGCCTCCTCCCGCACGCACGATCTTTTCGAGCCGCTCCCGGTCGGCGCCGAACCCCGCATATTCGAGGGGCGGCGCGCCCGGCACCGCCAGGGACATGGCCCCGCCATCGGTTCCGCCCGCGTGGACCACGACCATGCCGCCGGTCGCCGCATCGCCGCCAAGGTCCGCCTCATAGATGCCCGGGGCGATCTCGGGCAGAGCGATCTCCACCGGTGCTTCGCCGCCGGTTGCGAAGACGGTGGCGGTGAATCCCGAGGCCGCCTTTTCCAGGGCCTCCGCCCGGCGCTCGACGCGGACGACGCGGTGCCCGGCGGGGGCGCCCGCTTTGGGCGCGACCAAGCGGGCCGACCAGTCGACCGGCGCGCGCGGGCCCGCCAGGTAGGCGAGCACGTCGGCCAGGTTCTGGCCCAGCCGCCCGTCGGTGAGCCACGGCCCCGTGGCCGCGCTCACGGGCCAGGGCATGGCGGCGACCTTGCCCGAGCCGCGGCGCCAGGAAGCCAGGAGCGGCGCCGGGCCGCCTGCCTTTTCGCCGGCGTCGGCCGCCCACTCGACGGCGGCGCCCTCCTTGGCTCGGGTCGCATTGAAGGCCGGCACGTCGGGCAGTGCCGCGCCAGCGCGGGGCCACACCGGCGACGCGTCGACCCAGCGGGCGGGCCGCTTCTCCTCACGCAGTCCTTCGCCGCGCACGTAGGCCATGTCGCGCAGGAACGTCTCGGCCAGCCGCGCGAGGTCGTCGGGCCGGTAAAGCCGGCCGCCCGTTCCGGCGGCCAGGGCCTCGAGCCTCGGCGCGTCGGCGTCGGCGCCGGTGGCGACGGCCGAGGCGCTGGCGCCGGCGGCCCGCAGGGCCGAGAGGAGGCGGTCGACGGCAAAGTCCTCGCTCCGCCCGTCGCTCAGCAGCAGAATGTGCCGCACGGTCCGGGGGTCCTTGGCGGCAGGCCCGAGCAGGCTGAGCGCCGCCTCGACGGCCGGCGTGATCCGTGTGCCGCCGCCGGCCTGGAGCGCCACGAGCCGCCGCTCGAGCGCGGGCCACTCCGACACGGGACAGGGCGGCGAGATGACGCGCGGCTCTCCGGCAAACGCAATGATCCCGACGCGGTCGCCCTCGCTGAGGGCCTGGCGGAGCGAGAGGATCGCCTGCTTCGCGAGCGTGAGTTTCTGGACGCTCCCGACGGTCTCGTTCATCGACCCGCTGGAGTCCACCACGAGGACGAGTTCCAGCGGCGGCCGCTCGGCCGTGCGGCTCGAGACCGGCAAGAGGCCCTCCAGAAGCGACGTGCCGTAGCCGCCGGCGCTGAAGCTCGAATCGCCGCCGAGGGCCAGCAGGCCCATCCCTCCGCGCGTGACGCGGGCCGCCAGGAGGTCCTCCGACGCGCGGCCAAGGGCCCAGGCCGGGACGTTGTCGAGCACGACGATGTCGGCGTCCGCGTCCGGCAGGCTTTGAGTCTGCGACGCCGCGGCGGCCGCGATACGGACGTCGGCGGGAGCGTGGGCGCGGAGCCATTCCAGGGCGGCGCGCGGCCGCGGACCTTCGTAGACGTAGAGCACTTCGCGGACCGCGCCGACCCGCACGAGGCACGACGCCTCGTTGTTCTCCGGCACGCGGTCGGCGCTCGAGACGGCGGTGGCGGTATAGGTGTAGAGGCCCGCCTCGGGCGGGGCGTCGTCGATGACGGCAGCCGCGCCGACCGCCGGCTCGACGCGGACGCGCAGGGGCTCCAGCGCCGCCGCGGCGCCGTCGGGCCGCGCGCGCCGCACGAGGCGGACCTCGGCGTCGGCGGCTACGGTCGAGGCGAGCCGGACCCGCAGCCGCACGGCCTGGCCGGCGGCTTGGCCGAGAGGCTCCAGCGAGACGATCCGTACGTCGGGCGGCGGCGAGAGGTCCGGCAGGAGCGCGTGGACCTGGAGGCCGCGGGCCGCCAGGGCGGTCGCGGCGCGGACGGCATCGCCTCGCGTCGCGCGGCCGTCGGAGTAGAGGACCACGAGGCCCGCCTCCGGCCCCAGGAGCGACCCGGCCCGCTGGAGGCCGGCCGCGATGTCGGTCTCGGGCGCGACCGCCTCGGCGCCGGTGTCCGGGGGGAAGGCCGAGGCGGACGCCAGGTGCGAGGCTTCAGGGGAGAGGGGATCGACGACCGTGCCGACGTTCCCGGCGAACTGGACGAGGCCGGCCCGCCCGCCGGGGAAGTCGGCGACCATCCGCGACAGGGCCCGGGCCGGGTCGGCGCGGCGCGCCAGCGTCATGCTCTTCGAGACGTCCTGGACGATCGCGACGCGGCCGGGCGCGAGGCCCGCGCTTGACGACCGTAGCGACGGCCCGGCCAGCGCCGCCACCAGCAGGCCGGCGGCCAGCGCCGAGAGGCCCGTGCGGAGCCCTCCGCCCGGCCGCCTCGCCCCCGGCCGAAGGAGGGCCGCGAAGAGGCCGATCCAGGCCGGCAGGGCGAGCGCCAGGACCCACGGGTGCGTGAAGTTCATGAGGGCGATTATAGGGGGCCATTTTCGGCAAGCAAGGGTGTGGGGGAAGGCAGGGTGGCACTGGTGGCTTGTCCACCAGTGTTCTGTTACCTCGGCGGATTCCGGCAACACTGGTGGGCAAGCCACCAGTGCCACACAACGGCAACACTGGTGGGCAAGCCACCAGTGCCACACGGCCGTGCCTTGCCCTCAGTCAATCCACTGGAAGTTCAGCACGCGCGGATGGACGAAGTTGGTGTCGCTGGGCGGGAACGCCAGACTCGGCGACCGGTCGATCAGGGCCCAGAAATGGCGCGCCCGCACGCCGCGCAGGGTCACGGTGTTGCCTCCCGGAGGGACCACGGGTTCGACCACTTCGACCGTGCCGTAGACCGAGAACGTATCGCTGCGGACCGTGGCGACGTTCGAGATGGCCGTAAACCACCAGTCGCGGTCTTCGATGTAGCCTTTGGAAACGTCGGGCGTCAAGAGCGTCCCCGCGTTGATCGGCAGGGTCGTCACCTTGGCGGGGACGATCTTGCTCCCGGCAAAGACTTTCAGGATCTTAGCCGGGGTCTGGAGAGGCTGGGGGGTGGCGCCCATCTTCCAAAGGGGTTTGGGATTGGCCGGGGTGGAGGTGATGTCCCGCAGGCCGCCGGGCGACGGCATGTTCAGGGAACTCTCCATGTTCGCCAGCGTATAGTCGGTCGCCGTGTTCAGGTTGATCTTGCCGTTGACGCGCAGCTCGGGGCCGCCGAACCGGCCCGGGTTGTTGAGCGTGGCGCCGCTCTTGGTCCACGTCTTGCACCCGCAATCGAAGTTTGAACCTGTGCCCGCGGGCCAGTCGTGCAGCACGTCCCAATAGGGGCTGTCGGTGTAGCCGTCGCCGTCGTTGTCCTTGCCGTCGTTCCAGGGGCCGCCCACGCACAAGACGTTGGCGGCCAGCGACGGATCGGTTCCGCCGACGGTAAAGGACGCCACCTGGGGCTTCCAGTTGAACTTTACGAGTGCTTCGCCGTCAGCGCCGGCAGCGATCAAGGTGGCTCTGCCGACCTTGTTCGTCCAGGGCCAGAACCAGAAATTGACTTCCACGGTGGGATCGGAACCCCCGTCACTGCCGCATCGGGAGAGGACCTGGTTCAGGTCGCCCAGGCGCGGGAACGCTTTGAACGACCGGGTGGTTCCGGTCGTGAACGTGCAGGGCTGGACGGGCGGGAGGATCCCGGTAAAGGTCGCACCGGCCTCCTGGGTATAGAAGTCGGTGAGGTGGCCAGCGGTCGCACCCGTGCCACCGTCCACGCTTGAATCGATACATTTGGGGAAACGGATGGGAATCCAGGTGAGCTGGGCGTTGGTGGCCGCCGGCACGGGCTGGCCCCAGGTCCTGAGGGCAGGGGCCGTGAGCGTGCCCACCCAATCGCCCAGGTAGAAGACCGGGGTCTGGCACGAAAGGGCCCCGCCGCACCGCTCCTCGGTTTCCATGCGCATGGGGCGGATACAGGTGATATCGCAGGTCTTGGTGGTCACGTTGAGGGCGACTTTGGCCCGTGTCACCAGTTCGGTCGTATCGATGTCGTCCAGGACGATGTAGCCGGTGCCAGGCAGGTCGCCCCTCTTGAGTTGGAGCTGGATGCAGCCGGATAAGCCCGTAGTGCTGGGGAGAGGCGTTATGGTCCCGATGATGGTAGTGAAAGTGTCAGTCGACAGGGTGCCAGTCAAGATCAGGCCACCCACGGGAGTAGCCGTGACGCACTGCTGGTAGGTCATCGTCGCGGGGAGAGAAAAGGGAGCCCCGCCTTTGGTGCCGAAGACGACCTGCATGTTGGGCGTGGGCAAGCCGCCGGTCGGCGTGAAGGCGTCGACGCCGGGCCACGGGTTATAGACCTCGACGGTCAGGGTGTACTGGGGGACCTGTTTGGTGGCGTCGTTCGGAAAGTTCGGATCCTGGACGAGCTTGCCCACTATGCGATAGGCGGAGAAGAGGGGCTGGCGGTCGGCGCCGACGTACGTATCGCTCGGCGCACCTGAAATTTTCGGAGAGTTCTTCGACGGGGAGAACGTGACGACGGGAAAACTGACGGGCGCCCTGGGTGGCTTGGATCCGCTTCGGAAACTGGTGAGGTTGGCGACGAGCTGGGCGAAGTGGGTGGCGCCGACGCCGGTGCCGTCCGAGGCCGTGAACGCCCTGCTGCAAAGCGCGTCGTAGATGAGCACGGGGGCGTCGCGGTTGATGTCGGCCTTCGGCGCGGACCAATAGGAGGTCGGCGGCGCGGAACCGTCGGGCAGCTTTCCGATACGCCCGGTGGGCGCGTTGGTCAGATGGGTCGTCGAAGCGTCGCCGGTGACCTCGGCCGTCCAACCGACGGTGGTCCACGCCAGGTGCCTCTTGAACTGGGACTGCGGTGTGCCGGCCTCCTCCATCTTGCCCGGGAACATGCCATCGAGGCGGCTGGACGTGGTGACGGGCAAGAGGGTGGTGTTCTGGCTGCGGCCCATGAGGCGAAGGCGCACTTCCTCGTCCAGCGTGAGCGGGTAGTTGGGCGTGAGGCCGGAGCCCGTCGGCGCCGCGTTCTCGGGCATCGTCTCCCCCGTCTCTGGCACCGTCGGGAGCGCGCCGGAACTGCCCCCCCACCGTCCGGGAAGGCCGGAGGCGGGACTGATGAGGAGATTTCGGAGGGTGGTGCTGTCCGGAGGAAAGACCGGGTTGATATCGCTGATGTAGTATCCGTGGCCGCGAGAGGCATTGTAGGGCGTCCACCCGGGGGCATCCGCAGCGCCCAGGTTGCCGTGGGCGTTCAGGTTCAGGAGCGCCCCGTGGTCGAGGATCGTCAGGCTCACGCGCACCAGGTACTGCTCGTACGGGAACGACAGTTCGGGGATCCAGACGCCGTAGCCGTTGGCGGGGATCGTGACGGCCGGAGTGGGGAACGCGAGGTTATTGGGCCCTTTCAGGTCTATGGTAGAGTCGTCAGGCCAGTGGGTATAGTTGGTGCCGAAGTTCGTGATGCCGTAGGCCGTCGCCGTCTTCGAAGTGGCTCCGAAAGACATGTTCATTAGTGCCGTCGAGGCGGCCGGATCGACGATCGGGTCGGAGAGCCAGGGGTCGTAAGCCGTGGTCGGGCCGGGGCAGTCGTAGGCCGGCGGGGCATCCTGTGTTGGCGGCATCAGGCTGTACGCGAGCGTGAGGTACTTGGTGTACCAGACGTCGTTGACGAGGGTGGCGGCGACGTAGTCGACGGCCCCGTCGGCGGCGAGGATCATCTGCGTGTTCATGGCAAAGCTGGAGGCGGCGGACCGGTCGATGGAGCTCATCGTGACGAACGTGATCCCCACGACCGCCAGGATGGCCAAGAGGCCCAGCACGACGATGAGCACCGACCCGCGACGTCCCATAGGCGATCCAGCCTTTGCCTGGGGCACAGCCGCCCTCGGCCGTGCGTCCTTCCCCCTGCCTGCGCGCCCGACTGTGGCACCGCCGCCCTCGGCGGTGCACGGTCTCAGGCATGCCGCACCGCCGAGGGCGGCGGTGCCACATACACCGGGTTTCTGAAACAGGTTCTAAAGCCCCTGGGGGACAAGCCCCCGCGCTACGGATCCCCGAGCCAGTAGACTTCCTGCATGCCGTAGCCCTGGAACCGTTTCTGGCCCGAGGGGAGGGGCTCCAGCGTGTCCGGGTTGGTGACGACGGCGGTGACCCGGATGGCCTTGGGCCAGTTGAGGGTGTCGGTGAATTGGCTCTTGTCCCAAGTCGAGTTAGCGGGGGTGGTGGTATCTTCTTTCCAGCACTCGACCAGGAACTCGGTGGCACAGGTGGCCATGGCCCGCGCGAGGCTGCCCGGCTTGGTCGAGGTGTAGGTGTTCGACCGCAAGGCGGGCCAGACCGTCACGTACTGGCCGTCGCCCTGCTTGATGCGGCTATTGCCCGAGAGGCTGCTGGTGCTCGAGTCGGCCATCAGGCCGACCAGAAAGCGGGTGGTGGTGCCGGCGGCCCCGAAGCTCCTGGCGTAATCGCCGGACTGCTGGTCCGAGCCATCGGAGCCGGCGTTGCTCGAGTTGTTCATGATCCAGACGCCCCGGCCCAGGACGCCGCGCCGCGGGTCCTTTCCGGCTTGGAGGAGGCTGGGTGAAGAGCCGCTGGTCGTCGTCCAGACGTTGTTGGTGTAAACGACCTCGGCGGCCAAGGCGTCGGCGGAGTCCTTCGTGGTGGAGTCAAACGTGTCGGTGTGGAGGGACTTCGACCACGGCCCCACGCTGACGAAGGCGAGCGTATAGAATGGGTAAGCGTCAAGGGCCAGATTCCCGTCGATGGTGTTCGGGGTCTGGGGGACCTGCGTCAAGGTTTTCTGGGTATCGTTCCACTGGTCCGAGTACGCCCTCGTCTGGAAGTACCCCTGGCGGGTCATGCCGTGGATGTCGCGGTTGAGGGCGTCGAAGAAGCTGCGAAGCTGCTGGTTGCCGAAGTTCTGGGACTCGGCCTCCGAGGCGGTGTCGGTCACGATGCCGAAGATCTCGACGACGCCGAGCATCATCACGGTCATGAGCGAGGCGGCCGTGATGAGCTCCACGAGGGTGAAGCCCCCGCCGCGGCGGGCGGCGGCAATCGTCCTGGAGTGGCAAGGTCGCACGGTCAGTCTCCGAAAAACGTGTGGAACGCGATGACGGCCCCATGCTGGCCTTCCGCGCCGAACTGGCCCGCTGTGGTGGCGGGGCCCGTGCCCGTCTGGAAATCCGTTTTGCCGTAGGTCGTCCCCGGCGCGGTCGTCGTCTGGGTCAGCCCGGCCGTGGCGACGACGTAGCGCGTGCCGTCCACGTGGTCCACCAGGTAGGCCTCGCCGCGGCTCGTGACGGTGGCGGCGGTGGGTGTGGGCGTTGCCTGCGTCAGCAGCATGGTCATGTCGACGACGTAGTCGCCGGCGACCACGCTATCTGCGGTCCCCGCGGCCATGGAGGTGCCCGGGTCGCGCCCGCGCGAGCGGAAGACGACGATGCTGACGCGATAGGGTCCCCTGGCCGCCCATAGCGGCGCCGTCGTGCCCGTCGCGACAACAGGAACCCGGGCGATGTAGACGCGCGGGCGGAACTGGCCCGCGTTCCAGTCGGGAACGGTGGCCGTATGACTGACTACGTTCTCATAGGTGCGGTCCCAGGACGTGCCCTTGGTCGTGTCGGTCTGGATGTTGTACAGGAACCACTTCGGGTCGTAGTCGATCAGTTTCTCGGGCAGGGCGGTGACGTTGTTGAGGGGGACATTGGCCACCTGGACCACCTTGGTATTATCGGTCGTGCCCCGTATCATTTTGAGGACCTCGGACCGCTTGAGGCGCATGGTGGCGGCCACGTTCCGGGCGCAGAGGGACGCCTGCGTGAGGTCGTAGCTGCGGCGGTTCTGGTCGATGGCGACGGGGAATACGGTGGCGACCATCGTCAGGCCGATGGTAAGGACGCCCACCGCCATCAGAATCTCGGTAAGCGTAAAGCCGTCGCGCTGGCACCTGGCTCGATTCACGTGCGGCCCCTCCGTCGGAGCATGCGCCCTCCTGCCACATGGGCCATCCACTCCGCCGGAATTATAGCGGGCGCCCCTGCGTCGAGCAACGATATATAATGCCGGCGGGGCGGGCCCGGGCGCCTTTCTTGCCCGAGGAGCGTTCGGCGGTGCCTTTTGTCGCGGCGGACGGGGTGCATGCCGGCCTGCGGGAGGCGCCAGGCTGCCGGAACGGCCCGCGCCGGCCCCTCCTATGGCGGCCGGCGGTGCAAGAATGTCCCGAACTCTAAGTGTCCGGCCCACTTTCAGTGGTGATGTCCGCTGCCCTCGTGGTGCTCGTGGGCTTCGTGGTGCTCGTGGCCTTCGTGATGCTCGAACCGTTCGTCGTGTTCGTGCCTTTCGCGGAAGCGGCCGTCGTAGTAGGGGCCGTAGTCGTAATAATCGTAGTACCCGTGATCGGGCTCGACGTATCCGTAGGTGTCGTATTCCTGGTAGCCATAGCCGCCGCGCCTCTCCTCGCAGCCCAGCGCGGCCAAGCCGAGCACCAGGCCTCCGAGTGTCAGGCAGATCAGGTAGCGCATCGCCAGTCCTCCTCTTCCTTTGCGGCCCTGCGTTTCATGTGGGCCAGAATCGCCAGGCATGCAACCAGTCGCAGAGGCTTCATCGTGCGTCCCCCGTTCCCCCTGCGGACCTCGTGTCCCGCATCGAGAATTGTAGGCCAGTGTCCGGGGGGAAGTCGATGGGGGCAGGGGGGGCGAGGCAGGGCGGGTGCTGGTGCCACCTCCAGGAACTGCTGCGGCAACTACTCAGATAGGGTGCCATGCTTTCGCGCCGTTGCGAAAGCATGGGCGTGGCACCGCGGAGAACATGCTTTCGCAACGGCGCGAAAGCATGGCACCCGTTGGGAGATTGTTACCGCTCGCGTTTTTTCAGGCACGCCGGCGGGCGGTCGTCCGGGTGGAACTCGGCGTAGAGGCGCCACTCTCCCGCGCGGCCGGTGTCGAGGGTGCGGCGGAGGAAGTCCACGGCGGGCTCGGCGACGCGGCCGTGGCCGCGGTAGAGGACCGCGGGGGAGGCCGCCAGGAGCTTCTCGGTGCTCGCGAGCGTGCCCGCGACGGAGAAGCCCTCGCTCCCCGCCCAACTGGCCTGGGCGGTCGTGGTGAGCAGGTCCCCCGTGAAGGCGACGCGGCCCTCTTCGGTTTCGACGAGGTAGCTCGCGCAGCCGGGCGTGTGACCGGGCGTGTGGAGGACGCGGATTGGAAAGCCGCAGAGGTCCAGCACCGCACCGTCGGCCGGCACGAGGTCGATCTCGGTCGGGATGACCCAGTCGGGGTACTCGTACCAGACCTGGTGACCGCCGGCGCGGAGGACCTCGGCCGTGTAGGGCGCGGCCACGAGCTTCAGGCCCCGCTCGCGGAACCGCCAGGCGCCGAGGGCGTGGTCCACGTGGCAATGCGTCAGGAGGGCGTGCGTGACCGGCCAGCCCGTGCGGCGAATCCCATCGAGGACCTCGGCCTCGCACGCGCCTGAGCCGGGGTCGATGACGACGGCCCCTTGTGGCCCGCCCACCACGTAGACCACGCATTGGAGGTATCCGCTGGGGAAGGCAACATGGACTGTCGGAAGGTCTGTCACTATGCAGATCTCCAGCTTGCCCCCTTATAGATACTGCCGCGCCTTGGCCAGCGCCGGCGGGATTTCGGCGGCGTTGATCGCGAGGAGGTCCCGGCCGAGGGCTTTGAGTGCGGGCGAATAGGCCCTGACGGGATAGGCCTGGAGCGCCTGGGCCAGGAGCTTCGGGTCCTCGGTTGCGATCGCGTCGGCGAGCATCGTCTGGTGCGTCGCGAGGCTGCTCGTCAGTCCCTGCACGACCGGCGGGACCGCCAGGCCGGGGACGGGCCGGATCGCTCCGCGGCCGAGCACCTGGGAGTACTCGAGGACCGTGCGGTCGGTGAACCCCGCGACGGCGCCGCGGTTCGGGCGGCTCGTGGCGATCTTGACCTTGCGGACGCCCGCGATGCCGGCGAGTACGCGGACGAAGATGTCCTCGTCCTGGCGCTGGAACATGAAGTCGCGCGTGGCCGGGCCGCTCCAGAACGCGGCGTCCAGGTCCTTGGCGAGGTGCGAGCGGAAGAAGGCGTCGTCCTTGCGGCGCTCCAACGCCCCGCGCCGGATGCCGGCGGCGATGGCGGCACGGGTCGGGCGGGGGCCCTCGGCGAGGACGCGCTGGAGGCACGCGTCATAGTTGAGGTGCATCATCCCGTCGCCCTCGGTCGAGAAGATGAGAATGCCAAGGTCCCGATAGAGCCGCGCGAGCGTCCCGAGGCCGCGCGTGATGTTCCTTCGCATCCAGATCTGCCACTGGGGCCCGAGGCGCGGCGGGCGCCAGCCGGGCACGAGGCGGCGGTCGAGGAGGCGGAAGAGGTCCTTGCCGCGATAGGTGCCGCGCAGGATGAAGCTCAGGTGGTTCACACCCGCCACGTCGACGTCGAAGTCGGGGCATTGCTCGTCGCGGCCCATGAGGAGCCGCGCGAGGTCCCACTGGTGGTTGCAGAATCCCTGGCAGACGCCGAGGGCCCGGATGCGCGTGTGGTTGTTGACGGCGGCGCTCATGACCGCGACGGGGTTGGCGAAATCGATGAGCCACGCCTGGGGGCACCGCCGTTCCATGCGGCGGGCCAGGTCCATGAGGATCGGTCCGCCCTTGACGGCCAGCAGGGCCCCGCTCGGCGACACGTTGTCGGAGCCGAGGAAGCCGTGCTTGATGCAGGCCTCTTCTCCAAGGGAGTGTGACAGGCGTGACCCGGCCATCAGGATGACGCCGACGGCGTCGGCCCCTTCGAGGGCCCGGTCGAGCGCCGAGCCCCAGGTGATCGTGGGCCGCGCGCGGGCGAACTCGGGCGTCTTGGCGAGCATTCGGCCCATGGCCTCGGCCCGCGGAACGTCGAGGTCATGCAGGTGGATCGCGCCGCCGTCGAAGAGGCCGCGCTGGACCATCGCCGACCGCAGGATGCCGAGGAGCCGGAAGGAACCGCCACCGAAGAAGACTGCTTTCATAGGTGATGCCTTTCGCTGATCATGCGCGCCCGCCTAAGGCTTGTCCGGTGTGGCGAAAGGCTCGCCTTGGACGATGACGGTGACCTTCGCGCGGGCGGTCAGGCCCTGCGGCGGCTCGCACGAAAAGGCGAGCCGGTTCTCCCCTGCGGCCACCGCCGGCGCCTCGCCCTGGGCAGTGACTTTCTGGAGCATCTCGCCCTGCTCGCTATAGAGGCGGCAGCCGTCGACAGGGTCGAGTTCGATGTATTGGCCGCTCTCGAGCGTGACCGGAAAGACGATCTTGCGGTCGCCGAGGGTCAGTGCCGGATTGCCCAGCTTCACTTTCACGGCGGGCAGGGCCTTGATCGGCCCGATCTGGCACGCGGCCGCATCGCCCGGCGGCAGGTTGTTGTAGTAGAGCGTGAGGCCGCTCACGTGGTCGCGGATGAGGGGGTTGCGGAAGACCTCGCTCGTGCCGCCGTAGGGCCACGCGTAGTCGACAAACGACTCGGCGTCGCGCTCGCGCAGGAAGAGCTCCACGTAGCGCCATCCGGTGAAATCGATCGGCAGGTAATGCTCGTCCCATGTGGTCCAGAACTGGGGCGGATTGGTGAGTTGGACATTGAGGAGTTCGCCCTTCCCGTCGCCGCGGACCCAGAGGCCCAGGGCGCCGCACTTGCTGAGGTCGAGGGGCGGGCTGAACGTCCGGGCGAAAGCGGCCCAGGCGCCCGTGCGGGTCGCGAGCGTGCTCCTGGCCGAGCAAGTGCCGGTCGTCGGCAGGGCGGGCGATGCGTCGGTCGCGGGCGTCTCGCCGGCGGGCGTCCAGGAAGCCGTGATCCCGGCGGCGCTGCGGGCTGCCAGTTCATCGGGCTTGCCAAGCGTGGCGAGGGCGACCCTTTCCGGGACGCTGTAAGGCGCGGCCGCATAGAGCGCCTCGATCCGCAGGCGCAGCGGCTGGGCCGCGTAGCGATTCGTCATCGCCCAGGTGCCGGACCCGTCTTTCTGGCCGGTCACTTTGTGGGCGAGGTAGTCGCGGGGCACGAGCTCCCACTGGTCGTTGGCCGCCCGGACGAGGTGAAAATCCTGGCGCGGCGTGCGGAGGCGGGCTCGCGTGGCCTCGGAGAAATGCCGCGCGAGGCGCAGCCGCTCGAACCGGCCGATCATCTCCAGGTACTCCGGCTGGCGAAGATTCGCGGGGCGCGGCGTCGGCTCGATCCCCTGGAACGACATCGGGGCGTCGTAGCCGAGGGACTTCACGCACAGGTACTCGACTTCCTCGGGCAACTCGGCGGGATGGTCGGCGTCTGGCCCGAGGATCGCCCACCACCCGAGCTGGGCCGTCAGGAGGCTCGAGGCCCGGTAGCCCTCCAAGTCGTGGCCGTGGATGTCGTTGAAACGGTTCAGGCCCCAGTTGGGATAGTCGTAGGCGCCGAGGCGCGAATGGAACGGCCACGAGTGGTGGCCCCACTCGCTCGCCTCGACGAGGACGCGGCCCTTCAGACGCTCGAAGATCGCCAGGCGCATCCTGGCGATGCCGTACCAGTCGCCGGGCATCCCCTCGGCCCCGTCCATGTAGATCATGTCGAAGCCGCAGGTGTTGAAGACCTTCGCGATGCAGTCGGCGATCTCGTCGACCAGGGTCGAACGCTCGTCGGGCTGGAAGGTGGCGTACCGGACGAAGAGGTGGTGGACGGCCGCGCCCTGGGCGTGGGCGGCGGGCTTCGTGCTGAAGGCGCCGCGTGTGCATCCGGTGAACCCGAAAGGCGCCGCTCGCGACAGGCCCGCATACTGGATGAGTTCGTCGTCGACCTGGAGGACGTTGCCGCGGCTCATGTAGGCCCACATCGTCTCGAGGTCACCGGGTGGCTGGTCGGTCGCGATTGTTGCGTCCTTCTCGGCCAGCGGCGAGGCCAGGGCGAACGAAGCGTCCTTGGCGAGACGCTTGTCGGGGACCGGCCGCACGAACGGGTCGTTGACCGCCACGGCGCCCGAGAGCGTGTGCATCCCCGCGCGGAGGCCGGCCGCGTGGATCTTGGCGACGACGCCCTTCAGGCCCTCCAGGCCGTTGGGGTAGAGGTCCTTGCGAGGCTCGTAGTGGCCGAGCGATTGTTCCCAGCTGATGAAGTGGATCTGAGCAATGCCGGCCTTGCGGGCGAGGGCGATCCAGTCGTCGATGTTCTTCTCGGACGGCGTGGCGAAGACGTACGAGCCGCGGTTCTCTTCGGCCTCCAGGGCGAACGGTCCGCCCAGGGGCGAGACCGGCAGGCCCTCGGCCCGAACCAGCTCCTGGAGCACCGGCCGCAGGTCTGTCACGCGGCATCCCGCCAGGGCAACCTTGGCCCCCACCAGGCCGTAGCGGCGGTAGCACGTCGGAGCGAGCACGGGCGCCGCGCCGGGATGGAGGACAAGGTTGGCCTGGAGGTTGAGGGCGCGGGCGCAGGCGGCGAACACGTCGTCGGCCGCCACGCCCGAGATGTCGCTCACGTGCTTCGCCAGGGCCACTGAGACCGCGCCGAAGACCAGTTCATCGACCGCCGCGTCGCTGACCGAGGCCACCTCGAAGACGAGGTACCCCTTCTTGGGCGTCACCTTGAGGTCGGCCCGGATGCCGGACTCGCCGAACTGGACCGAGAGGACGTTGCCGGCGGCCGAGCAGGAGGTGGCGTCGAAGGTCTTGCCGCCCTTGCGGACCACGGCGATCGGCTGGCCGGGGGCGGGGCCGCAGCAGTCCCGGCCCGTCTGCTTGTCGACGAAGGCCCGGCACCGCCCGTCGGCCGTCAACTCCATCCTCAGGAAGTCCGTCTCAAGCGTCACGGGAGGCGGGACGGTTGTCCCCGCCGGCGCGTCGCCCAGGTCGAAGTTGTCGAGATAGAAGACTACCTTGTCCTTCGCCGTGCTCGAGAAGCCCATCCACTGGAGCCGCTTCCAGTCGGGCGAGAGGCACCTGAGGCCCGCGAACTCCTTGGCGGGCTGGCCGGGGAGCGTCACGCGAAGGGTCCAGGTGCCGTTGGCCTTCGAGCCGAGGCCGGCGGCGACCTCGACGTGGGCCCACTGGCCGACGGGCAGGTCCAGGAGCGACTGGCCGTCGGCCCGGAGCTTGCCGCCGCCAACCGAGAAGCTCGGGCCGGTCTTGTAGGGCGACGCGTCGTCGCGCCACTCGTGGTAAAACTCGGCGCCCGCCTCGACCCGGAGGTCGAACGCGAACCGCGTGACGCCCTCCGTGCGGTGCGGCCGGTAGTAGAAGTGCGGGTTCCAGGGGGCCTTCATGTCGGGCGCGTCGGTGATCTTCAGGCACCTCTTGCCGCCGGCGGCCGTCTCGTCGGTCACGGCGATGAGGCCCTTGCGGCCCTCGGCGTCGCAGGTGGCGTCGGCGGGCGGATCGCCCACGTTGTACGGCTCGAAATCGTCGCGGAACGCCATAGGCGGCGGAGGCGGCGCGGGCGGCGCGAACTCGACCGGCGGATACTTCACGCTGGCCGCCAGCGCGACCCACTTCGGGTCGCCGTAGACGCCGGCCTTCGAATAGTCGAACGGCTTGAAGCCGATCTTCAGGGCCGGGCTCCCCTCCTTCAGGTGGAAATCGAAGTGCTCGGCGTCGACGAAGAGCGGGTCGGCGCAGATCGAGCCTTCGTCTCTGCCCGTCTTCTGCCAGTCTTCGAGGCCCTTGCCGCCGAAGCTCACGGGCTTGCCGGTCGCGTCCCAGTAGAGGTTGCTCTTCAGGACGAAGTTCGGGTCGCCCCACTGGCCGTCGAAGAGGCGGCCCTGCTTCCAATAGACGATGTTGTTCTCGAAGGTGAACGAGCGGTGCTGCTCGACGCGGGTCCGCTGGATCTGGCCCTCCATGCTGAAGGCGAGGATGTTGTTGCGAATGACGTTCTCTTTGCCGTAGTGCTGGTGGAAGCCGCCGGTCTTCGTGTTGTAGACGAGGTTGTTCTCCATGACAATACCCGTCGATCCCTCGTCGGTGTAGAGGCCCCAGCCGCCGTAGCTGTAGGAGTAGACGTCGTGGATACAGTTGTTCGAGACGGTGGTGCCCTCGGACGGGCCGAGGGTGTAGACGCCGCCCATGTCGCTCAGGACGCCCCAGCCCAGGTGATGGAGGTGGTTGAACTCGATGGTGTTGCGCTTGCAGACGCTGTTGGCGTAGCCCCACCGCCAGCCGACGGAGATCGTCGTGTAGCGGAAATCACTGATGTCATTATGCGTCACTTTGTTGTCCGGGCTGTGTCCGATCCAGACGCCGATGCCGCCGCGGTCGATGCGGCCGCCGCCGCGGATAATGCAATTGTCGACGGTGATGTGGCCCGTGACCTCGCCGGGCTTCGGGTTGTCGTTGACCCAGCCCTCGCCGATCTTGACGCCGCCCGCGCCCAGGTCCTCGATGAGCGTGCGGACCACGCGGCACTCCTGGCACGCCTTGCGGAACCAGAAGGCGTAGGTGCCGATGTGCTCGACGGCGCAGTCTTCAAAGGCCAAGCCGCGCGCCGCATCGGCCATGATCACCGCGGCAATCGTGACGGCCGCCTGGCCGTCGGCGTGGCCCTGCGGCGGCAGAAGGTACTGGCCGTGGCGGAACGTGAGTCCCTTGAGCGCGATCTGCTCGACGAACTTGTCGCCCGCCAGGTCGCCCTTGAACTCGATGAACGTCGCGAGGGCCGGCGCGATCACCTCCGTCTTGGCTATGTCCTCGCCGGGCAGCGGCTTGTAGAAGAGCGTCCCGGCGCGGTCGAGGAACCATTCGCCGGGCTCGTCGAGGGCCTCGCGGAAGTTCTCGAGTTGATACCGCTGTGCCGGCTCGCCCTCCGGTAAGGCCCACGCGGCCGGGCCGGTCAGGATGACCGCACCGGTGGCGGGATCGATGGACGCGATCCGAAGCTCGGACGTCTCCCAGTTGTGGAACCCGAGGACGACGACGTCGGCAAGGCGGTCCTTCGGCACCCGGGCCAGGGGCGCGATGTCCTCGGGCCGCGCGATGAACGCCCGCTTCGACAGGTCGGCCGGCTGGCCGGTCGCGGGGTCGGTGCCGCGCGAGAGTTTCCCGGCCATGCGGTAGTACCACTTGTTCGGCGAGTGGGCCCGGGTGGCACGCTTGCCATCGACCCAGAGCTGCTCGAAGTACCACTTGCCGGCGGCGACTTCGGGAATCTCAGCGGCCCAGAGGCCGTCGGCCCCGGCCTTGAACCCGGTGATGCGGCGGCCGCCGGAAAAGACGGGCTTCGCGCCCTCGGCGGCCACATACTCGACGGGTTTGTCGGCGGCGCCGCTGTCCTCGGGTGTGAAGAGGAGCGTCTCCGCCATCGCGTAGGCCCCGTCGGCCACGACGACCTTGACCGGCTCCGCGAGCGGCCCGGCGGCCTTGAGCTTGCGGACGGCGTCGCGCGCCCCGGCCAGCGAGGCCAGCGGCCCGTCGGTCTTGCCGGCGTTGGGCTTGTCGAGCTTGCCGGACCACTGGTCGTTGCCGTCGGGCGCGACGTAGAACGTGGCGGCCGAGGCCGACCGGGCGCAGGTTGCCAGGGTCATCGAGAGGACCGCCAGACCGAACAAGCCGAGAACGAGGTGATTCATGGGTATCCCCTGTGTTGGAGGATGCGCTGACACAACCGAGGGCGGCTGTGCCACATTACCACTGCATGCCGCGGCTCGCCGCGGCCTACACGTTCAGCGACGGCACCTCGACCACGCGGCCCTTCAGCCGCGCCTTCTCGGCTGCGAAGACCATCAGGTGCGACTCCAGCGTCTCGGTCGGCCCGGAGAGGATCTTCGAGGCGTCGCCGGTGGCGACGGCGCCGATGAACGCCTGCATCAGGCGGTAGTCGCCGCCGCCGTGGCCGGCCTTGGCCGCCTCGTCGTCGACCTGCGTGTCGATCGTCTCAAGCTTGTCGGTGAGGAAATCGAAGTGCTCGATGTGCCGGCCGTCGCCCTGGAGGTAGCCGCGCGTCCCGAACAGGCGCGTCTTGCGGTCGCTCCCCGGGTTGAAGGCGGTCATCGTGAACGTGACGGTGCGGCCGCCGGAGAATTCCATCGTGACGATCTGGTTGTCGACGACGTCGTTGTCGCAGGCGAAGACGCAGCGTCCGTACGGCCCTTCGCGCAGGGCCTTCGTGACGCCCTCGGCCGTCATGTCCGTCGTGACGACGTCCAGCGGCCACCACTTTTCGCCGCGCTCAAGGCGACCCATGTAGATCTTCTTGGCGGAGTACGGGCACGTGGCCTCGACCGAGCAGTCGAGGCAGCGGTCGGCGGCGCCGGCGGGCTGCTGCTCCTTGCGGAAATGGTACAGGCTGCCGAACGAGGTCACCCGCTCGCACCGCGCACCCATGAGATAGTGCATCCAGTCCATATCGTGGCACGACTTGGACATGAGCATCGGCGACGACTCCGCCGTGTTCCGCCAGTTGCCGCGCACGAACGAGTGGGCCTGGTGCCAGTAGCCCACCGGCTCCAGGTGCTGCATCGACACCACGTCGCCGATCAGGCCAGACGCGACCAGCGACTTCAGCTTCTGCGTGTAATCGGTGTACCGCATGACGTGCCCGACGGCACAGAGGACCTTGGCGGCGAGGACGGCCTTGACGATCCGCCGGCAGTCGGCCTCGGTCGGGGCCATCGGCTTTTCGAGGAGGATGTGGTACCCCTTCTTCGCGAGGGCGATGGTCGGGCCGGCGTGCATGGCGTCTTGCGTGCAGACGAACGCCGCATCGGCCATGCGCGGCCGGCGCGCGGCCTGGCGCCAGTCGGCGAAGACGTTCTTGGCGGGAATCGCGTGGGTCTTCGCGAGGCGATCGCGATAGAAGTCGCGCGGCTCCGCGACGCCGACGACCTTGGCCAGCTCGGGATGGATGGTGGCGAAGTTGGCGTACCCGGTGCCGCGTCCGCCGCCGCCGATGATCAGCATGGTGACAGGCTTCATTTGTATGTCGCTCCTTTATTACACGTAGGCCGCGGCGCGCCGCGACTTGGGTGCCATGCTTTCGCGCCTTTGCGAAAGCATGCTTACTCGCAGGCCGAAGACCATGCTTTCGCAACGGCGCGAAAGCATGGCACCCCACAAGCGCCCAGCAAGCTGGGCGGCGAAATGTTACAGCCAGCGTTTCAAGAACGTAATGATCTCGGCCCGCATGGCGGCCGTCTCCATGTGGCCGCAATCGTACCGCAGGAGCTTCCACGCCTCCGGCGCGCCCGCGGCTTTATACACTTTCTTGAGGTGCGTGTCGATACGGTCGAGGCCCCGGGGCGGCGTCAGCCGATCGTAGTTGCCCGCCAGGCCCAGGTGCGGACGCGGCGCGATGAGGGCGTTGATCTGGCCGGTCGTAAAGTGTTTCACGAGGCCCGGCACGTAGTAATAGACCCCGTGGCCGTCCAGGCCGCGCGCCTCGATCAGGGCCTCGAAATCGGTGAGGCAGCACAGGTCGACCGTGACCTTCACGCGCTCGTCGAGCGCCGCGACCCACCACGCCATGGTGCTTCCCATGGAGATGCCGAGCGTGGCGGTCCGCTTCGGATCGACCTCGGGGCGACTCGCGAGGTAGTCGATGGCGCGGAGGCTGTCGAAGACCATCATGCCCCACATGACCTGGCCGCGCCAGAGCATCTCCTTGAAGATTTCGCCTTCGCTTCGCCCGCGCCGCTCGCCGAAGCCCCAGTGGTCGATCGCCAAGGCCGCGCAGCCCATCCGCGCGAGTTCGTCGGCATAGGGCAGGTTCGGCAGGTACTCGTGCGAGAGGACGAGCTCTCGCTTCCCCATGTCGTACTTGCCGCCATGCGAGTGGTTGAAGAGGACCGCCGGCCCCGGCGTCTTCGCTTCGAGCGGCCGCGTGAAGTACGCGGGCACGGGCTCGATGCCGTTCAGGTCCAGGACGAGCTTCTCGAGGACGTAGTTCGGGCGGCGCTCTTCGGCGACCTTCCGAGCGGCGATCTTTCCGCCGCGCGGCGGCAGGTCGCCGAGCAGGGCGTAAAGCTCGCGGCGGCGAGTGGTTTGCGGCTTCATTTTTGTCCTTTACTTGACCCTGAGTTTCACGATCCGCTGGTTCCCGGAATCATACACGACCGCCTTCTCTCCCGCGAGGCTTATGAGCGTGGGCAGGCGCAAATGCCCGCGGTCGTCGCCGTCGCGGTCGGTCTGACCGAACTGGGCCACGAGCTTCGGCGCCTGGCCGACGCTGTCGCCGAACGCGAAGACGAGGACGCGATGCCTCTGCGTGTCGGCCACGAGGAGCCGCGCGCCGGACGCCGCGACGTAAAGCTCCGGGCCGAACGCGCCCTCGGGCCCGTCGGCGAACACGGTCATCTCCCAGGCGTCCTTGAGCGTGCCCGCGGCCCGGACCTCGAAGACGCAGAGGCGGCCGCCGAGCGCGACCACGAGGTGCGACCCGCCGAGGCCCGCCAGGCTCGTCACGCGATGGCCGGCGGTCGCCTCGATGCCCAGGACCGGCGTAAACGCACACGGCGCCCCGAGCGGCGCCCGCAGGACCTGCATCCCCGAAACGTCGGCGGTGAAGTAGTAGGTGCCCGCGCGCGTGGCCGTCACCGGGAGCGACTCGACCCGCCCCTGGACCACGCTCTGGCTCTCCTGGCGGTCGGGCTTGAACGGCTCCGCGCCGAACCGGAGGAGGCAGAGGTCCTTCGGCAGCGGCCGGTGGTCGCGCGTGAGCCACCCGGGCTGGAGGCCGTAGCCGACCAGGCCGAACTGGCGGTCCGCGAAGACCGGCGTGAGCGGCCCGGGGTACTCGCACCGGACGGGCGCCGCCGCGGGCGAGTCCGCCGCGAAGTCGAACCAGAGGAGGCCCGAGTTCGTGTCGGCCCCCGCGCCGAGGCGGCCCTCGGGCGTGACCACGAGGCCCAGCACGCGCGGCAGCGACCCGAATCGCCGGACGAGGACGAGCTTGTTGTCGACAAGCTTGCATACGTAGAGCGCGTCGTTCGACTTCACGTAGAGCGTGCCGTCGGGCCCGTCGGCGACCTGGGCCACCCACGACAGGGCGTGGGCCCACTGGGCCACCAGGCCGGGCGCAGGCTTGAAGTCGCGCGTGAAGCGGCCGAGGAATCCGTAGTGGCCGCCGTCCCACAGGCAGCCGGCCGTCAGCATCACCGCGCCGCGGAAGCTCGTCGGCGCCGAGCCGAGGCCGGGCAGGGCCACCGGCACGAAGCCCGCGACGGGCTTGCCGGTCCGGTCGACCTTGCGGACCTGCCCGTCGCCGCCGAGGAAGAAGTTGCCGTCCTCGTCGACGCTCATGCGTCCGCCCTTCACGTCGGCCTCGAAGAGGGGCGACGGGATCCCGCCCGGGCCGATCTCGAAAACCGCAAACTTGCCCTCCCGGTTCCACGACGTCCCGTAGCCGAGGTAGGCTTTGTCCCCCTTCGGCGACGCCGAGAGCGAGATCTCCTGGCGCACCCACACCGGGTCCCAGACGAACCGCTCGCGCGCCCACACGACTTCGGCCTTGGCGTCCGGGGTCATCTCCGTGCGGCACAAGTTCGGCTCGACGAGCGTCCAGGGACAGGTGAGGAGGTTCTCGATGCCCTGGTAGGGCAGGGGCGTGCCTGCGATGAAGTAGAGGAACTTGCCGCCGATGGCGAACGTCGGCCCGCCGAGGACCCAGTCTTTCTGCGGGAGCGGCGTCTCCCAGAGGCGCTTGCCGTCGGGGCCGAGGGCGAGGATCCGGTCGCCGCCGCCGGTGAATATTTTTCCACTCGCGTCGATGACTACGCCGCCTCCCGACCGGGCCACGCTCGTGCGCACGATGGCCGCGCCCTCGGCGCCGGAGTTCCCGACGACGCCGGCGAACTCGAGGCCCTCGGCAAAGGCCGCGGCCGGCGCAATCGCCAAGGTGAGCAGCAGGGCCAGAATGTGAAGCTTCATTGAGCACCTTCAAAGTATGGCACGGCCACGTCAACGCCGCGCCCAGCGGAACTTCGCCGACGCGCTCCGCGGGTTGTCGTGCATCTCCTTCGACGACGGGCGGATCACCTCGTCCGAGGCCGCCGCATACGCGCCCGTCGCAAGGCCGTCGCGGAAGGCGGCTTTGACGAGCCGGTCCTCGCCGCTGTGGAACGCCAGGATGCCGATGCGGCCGCCGGGGCGGAGCGTGTGCGGCGCGATCCGCAGCAGGTGCCGCAGGGCCGCCAGCTCGTCGTTCACGAGGATCCGCAGCGCCTGGAACGTGAGCGCCGCCGGATGAAGCGCCGCCCCTTCGGCCGCCTGCTCGCGCCACGTGCGGCGCGAAAGCCCCTTGGCCTCGAAGACGAGCCGCGCGAGGTCGAGCGTCCGGCTCAGCGGGTGCCGCGCGCGGGCCTCGACGATGCGGGCGGCGATCCGGGCGGCGTCCGGCTCGTCCGCGAGTTCCGCGAGCGCCGCCGCGAGGTCGGCCTCGGGCAGGATGGCCAGGAAGTCGGCGGCCGTTCGCTTCAGCCGGTCGTCCATCCGCATGTCGAGCGGCCCGTCCTGCTTGTAGCTGAAACCTCGCGCCGGGTCGTCCACCTGCATGCTGGAGACGCCCAGGTCCGCGAAGACGATGTCGTAACCGTCAATCCCCTCGGCCACAAGCACGTTGCCGATACCCGCGAAGTTGCTCCGAGGGAGGCTGAACGGCGTGCCGAGGGCCTCCAGGCGCGGCCGCACGCGGTCCAGGGCCGAGGCGTCGACGTCGAAGCCGACGAGCTTCCCGGTCGGTCCGATCCGCTTCATGAATTCGGCCGCGTGGCCGCCGTAGCCGACGGTGCAGTCGGCCACGACCTGGCCCGGCGCCGGCGCCAGCGCCGCCAGCACCTCGGCCACCAGGACCGGCACGTGCGTGCCCGCGGGCGTCCGGCCCTGGGCGCGAACGTGTTCGTGCATCTCCGGATACGCCTCGGGGCGAAGCTCCTTGTACCGCTCCTGGAACCGTTTCGGGTGCGTGCCGGCATAGCGCGGCCGGCGTCGGCGCGGTCCGTCGGGCGGACGCGGCGAGTCGGCGGGTTGGTCGGACGGAGCCATGACGCCACCATAGCATGGGGCGCGGGCTTCGCCAAGGCTTCTTGAAACGGGCCGCGGGGCTGTTTATGATGGGTGACGCCCAAACCTCCTTACGGGGTTCCCTATGAGCCAGCCTCGATTGCCAATCGCCGTGGCCATGGTCGGTGTGTGGCTGTCGGCCGGCGCTGCCCTGGCCGACGACTGGCCGGTGCTCCACCACGATTTTCAGCGGTCCGGCTGCTCCAAGGATTCGCCGTCGCCTCCCTTCGCCAAGCACCCGAAATACACCTGGGTGCGGTTCTTCGCGAAGGAGCAGATATCGTCGTATGTGGAGCCGATTGTCGCGGCCGACACGGTCTACGTGACGACCTATGCGGGGAACCTTCACGCCCTCGACGCCAAGGACGGCGCGACAAAATGGACCTTCCAGGCGGGCGGGTACTTGCGTCACTCGCCGGCCGTCGTCGACGGGAAGATATACTTCGGTTGCGGCGACGGGAGGGTCTATTGCCTCGGCACCGACGGCAAGGTCGTCTGGACCGCGCGGACGGGCGAGGGCATCTGGGCGTCGCCGGCCGTCGCGGACGGCCTGGTGCTCGTCGGTTCGCGCGACCAGCGGTTCTATGCCTTCAAGGCCGGCGACGGGGCGCTGGCCTGGAAGACCGAGCCGCTCGGCGCGCCGGTGCTCACGTCGGCTTCCGTCCACGAGAAGACGGTCTACTTCGCTTCGGAGGAATGTGCCGCCTACGCCGCCGAGATCGCGACGGGCAAGGTCCTCTGGCGGACGGAGTTGCCGGAACTCGTGAGCCTGCGGGGCTACTATCCGGTCGTGTGGCCG